>Ga0157368_1000855_pt1 | contig 13774 bp, 9 predicted proteins | sample AttbisABBM3_FD_113146 | JGI IMG/M metagenome (GOLD analysis project Ga0157368, IMG submission 113146) | Fungus gardens microbial communities from leaf cutter ant in Botucatu, State of São Paulo, Brazil - Atta bisphaerica ABBM3 | ecosystem: Host-associated > Fungi > Mycelium > Unclassified ...
AGTACCAAATGATGAAAAATCTTATCTACAGATACAAGTAAATTTGCTACTGGAGCAGTCTTATCACAAAAGAACTAGCTATTAGGATATGGCATCCAGATACTTCTCTTAAAGTCAAGAAACTATAAAATCTATAACAAAGAGTTACAAGCAATAATCTGAGAATTAGAAGGACATCATTTTACATCAATTATTCTTATTGATACTTTCCATCATCTATCATCATCACATCCTTATACTGAACCCCTGGAACACTATTCAGTTCAAATATCACAACCAGTAAGTATCTTATTTGTGATATATATTCTTATAGTCCAACTAGATGACTTTGTAGAGAAGTTTGCAAGCTCATCTGCAGTTAATTTTTGAGTCAATGATCTACAAGATTTTGTATTTAACCTCACCATTAATAGTGACTGGTGTATATAAGGGCTTGAATTGTCTAGAAAAGTTACTGAGAGTAGAAATTTCAGGCATAGAGATGTGAAAGACTAGATGAACAGATTGCATGGATTTCAGAAGATAGAGGGTGAACAAATATGAAAGAACTGAGCTTTCATGAAAACCTTCTGTTTTACTTAGAAGTCTGAAGCTGGAAGTTGGTACAAATTGGTAGATTGTTAATAATACTGTTGAGCCATAGAAATTTCAGACTTGAGGATACTCTAGAGTTTATCAAGATTGACTGCAAAGTTGTAGATATGAGAAGAGACTATGTTACATTTAGGGTGAACTGTGATATTTAGATGATATCCTTTATTTGTAAAAAAAATAGGGAGATACCAGTAGTAGCACTAAAAGCATTGTTAAGAGTAAATTTTGCAAGTAGAAGGAGTTTAGACCAGTTATCTTGCTGGTAGATATAATAAATGTAAATGTATTATTTCTGCATCTGGTTGGTTCTTTCTGTCTGTTCATCTTTTTCCAGGTAGTAGCCTAAGGTGAAATAGAGGCACATATCAAGAGTAATACTGAAAGAGTGGAAAAAGTTGGAAAAAAGTTGGATCTATGGTTGGAAGTGATAATATTGGATGTTAAAATAAAGATAGTCTACTTGGAGAGTAAATTGACTATGACAAGGATTGTGCCAAAGCCAGAAGAAGATAGAAGTTTCTCAATGAAGTCTATAGATATCAAATTCTATAATTGTTCTGAGATGTGGAATTTCTTAAGTGATCCATAAGGCTTGTGATATTAGGGCTTAGATTACATGCAAATAACATAAGATTTGTGGAATTCTTATACATCTGATTAGATGTTGTGCTAGATATATCTATGGTGGATAAGTTCTAATATTTTGTTCTGTCTAAAATGACCAGTGAGAATGTGGTTATGATAATATTAGAGTACTTGAATATAGAGGTTGTCTATGAATAGTATATAAATTCTGTTGTTGAGAAAGAGAAGACTGAATAAGTCAGTTGACTAATAGCTTTTGGGAAGAGCAAGATGTTCTATAGCAGAAATGTCTTTTATAAGCACAGACTAGATGTCAAAGTGTAAAGTGTCAAGATTGAGAATAGTAGCTATGTGAATAGAGTGGATAGCAAGAATGGGTTCTAAGAGGTGCTGTTAGTTGTCTATGAATAAAGACTGGATAGAAGTTATAAGAGTTGACAGAAGCATAGCCAGTATTCTTCTCTTTGAAGTAAATATCCCATTGTTTAGTAAGAGCATTAGGTTTGGTTCTGAGTCAACCAGGATAAGAGCAGATAACAAGATTGAACTAGGATAGAAATTTAGACCATCTTATTTATTGATAGGTCAGAACTTTGATAGTCAAAAAATATTTGAAGTTCTTGTGATCTATAACAATGTCAATAGAAAGAGTGGACTCTTCTAAATAGTATTACCAGATCTGGAATGCTTTGGAAATAGTAAGGAGTTTCTTATCATGAGTACTGTAATTGAGCTTAGCTATCAGGAGTACAGTATAAAGTACATATACAATACTAGTCAGATGTCAAAGCTAAGCTTGACATTGCATACTTTTAGCATACCTGGTTCAGTAGCTGATCTATTCCTAACATAATGTCAAGCTTCCAAGCAATTGGCAGTTCAACTCCTAGTAAGACCATTCTCTTTCAGTGAACAGTTGTTAGTATGGAAGTATGACATAGTCAGAAGTGTTACTAGGGATGGTACCAGTTACTTAGCTATGTATCTCCATTAGACTGGATACTCTGTAAAGCAGAGTTTACTGGGTTCTTTAGAAATCCCATAAGATTGTCAAGGCTTTGAAACTACAATACATGGTATAACTATTAAGTATAGCTATTCATATAACTTCCATGTGGGGACCATATACCTTAAAAGAGAGATATTGTCAGGAGTACAATATAAAGTACATATATAGTACCAGCCAGATGACAAAGCTAAGCTTGACATTGTGTACTTTTAGCATAACTGGTTCAGTAGCTGGTCTGTTCCTAACATTAGCAGAGTTAAAAGTATGGGAGTAAAAAGCTACTGGATAAACTTTGTTATTTAAGATCAAAATGGACAACAGTATAATCAGATAAATCTGTTTCTATAATAAGTTATACATTGGAGATCTAGTATGTCAGAATAGAGGCAGAAGTGAACACTTTATTTAGAGCATTGAAAACAAAAGGTGTCAAAATTCTATAGAACATTCTTCTAGGTAAGATAGGTAAGAGGAATAATAATATCTGAGTACTTGTAGATAAATCTGTAGTAAAAGTTGGCAAATCTAAGAAATGACTGGATATTTTTAACTTTTCTTAGTTTAGACTAGTCTTGGATAATATAGTCCAACTTTCCATAAATAGCAGAGGATTTATTTGACATGTTTAGTATAGTTAGTAATGTTATTTATCAAGATAAATTATTATACAGACATTGAGAAAATCAGAAAAAATATCATTTATAAATTGCTGTAAGGTAGTAGGAGTGTTAGTAAGGCTAAAGAGTACAATAGACTATTCAAATAATCTATAGCAGGTATGAAACATAGTCTTTTATTTGTTACTTTCCATAATATAGACTAAGTAGTAAGCAACCAAAACCCTATCTTGGCATAAATACAGGCCTTGCAAAAGAAGTCTAAAAAGTCAGAGATTAGAAAAAGTAGGTATTGATTCTTTTTGACAATGCAGTTGATACTACAAAAATTGATACATAAGTAAAGCAATCTATTCTTTTTTGACAAAAAATATAGATAGTTCATAAGAAAAGGAAGTAGGCTAAATAAATTCTGTGTTAAGGTTCTTATTAATGAATTCTTTGAGAGTTTTTTATTTAGCAAAAGATAAACTGTAAATGATATCAACTAGTAGTTAAGCCCCTTCTTTAATGTTGATCTGAAAGTCATAAGTGTCAAGATCACAAGAGGTGGACTTAACTTTCCTTATTTTCTTTTCTCATTTTATTTTTTATTTTCAATTTATCTTCCTTCATTCTATTTTTAGAACTAGAGTTAGGGTTAGAGCAACAAGATCACGCTATCATACAGCAGGTCACATCAGATGACACAGCTACAAGTCACATGACATATAGAAGGGCATGGAACATTCCAGAAGAGATTATGTCATATAACATGTGATATACATGTTGACCTTAAGGTGTACACATAGTCATTTAGGGTAGGCTAGAAATAGCTCACACAGACCATTAGGTATTAATATATAAGATAGACAATCTTGTACAAAGTTCTTTATCAAGTTCTTTTATGTAAACCCTATACAAGGTTCTTTCTTTTGTTCAGCACTGAGGACTTAAGTTCATAACAATAAGAGTAATAGAGAGTGAAAACTTCAGCCTTTGTTTTTCTAAATATACTGGCAATGTTATGCTAGAAATACTTTTTTGTGAAAAAACATACTCTTATTGAGTTTTCAAGCTATTAAAACCCATTTAAAGGCTTTAGCAAGAAAAATTAATACTCCTAGATAATGTCTTAGACTCTCTTGAGCAGAAACCAACTTGAGAGATGGTATAGTAGCCATTAATCAAACTAGATCTTAGAAATTAAAGTCTTTAGGGATATAATAAATGACTAGTTATAAAGAATGAGCATTTACAAGTACAATTGGTATTGCTACAAGTATTTGGACAATAGGATAAAGTAGAAACATGACTAATTGGAAGCTGGAGAAAGTTAGAAATAGGCTTATAAGTAGAAATGGCTAGTGAAAACAACTAAAAAGGAAGAAAATCAGTATTTGTAAGTAGAAAAAGACCACTGGACTGGTGTTATTTTTAGATTAATACATAAGCTACAAGTAAAAGAGAGAAGAAGAGAGAACTCTCATCCAAATTCCCCTATTCATAAGTAGTTTAATTGCTATTTTCTCAAATAAGTGTTATTAGTATCTACTTTTACTTTTGAGTCAGTTTCAGAGAGTTCTAGCAGCCTAAGAAAGGCTAGTAAGATGAGTGTCAGCTGGTATTATCAGTTATAAGATTTGACTAAAGAGATATCTTTAGGATGTGTCACCTAGGATAAATAGTATTGTTAAAGGCTTTTAAAAAGCTTTGCAATCTATTTACTAGATTTTCAAAGGAGTTTGTTACATAGTGTAAGGTTCACTATTTAGGAGTGTGTTAGCAGGGAAAAGTTTTCACAAGCAGATGTTATTCATATATTCCTTTTAATATTCTTTCTAACTATATCTTTTCACATATTTATAAAAGCCTTTTTAGGAGTTTTGTATGTTTTATTCTTCTTTTATACTATTGTTTTTATTTCTTTTCTCAATTCCTAGTACTGATTTGAACTCTTTAGCATACAGTTAAGGGCCAGTATTACATAATTTTTGTCAGCATAACTTCTTTTCTGCCTAACTTCTATCAGTAAATTTGTAATACTTAGATGGAATAACAGATAGATCTACTAGACTATCCAATAGCTGTGTGAACCTTGTTATAGGAGTTGTTGAATAAGGAGACAAATGGAAATTAGTTGAATCTGGTAGATGTAATACTTGAATAAAAGTTGGAGTACTAATTATAATAATATAAGATTACTCTAAGTAAGATCTAGAAGTTTTGGAAGTAGACTTGGAAGTTCTAGAATTGGTGGGTGTAATCATCTCTAGAGCTAGTGAGGGTAGTAGGATACTAGAAGATGGCTAGAGTATTACTAAGGCGTTAGCTTTAGTACAAAAATATGTGAGATTATTCTGTAAAAATAGATGGAAAGAGATAGACCTTACTATCTAGTCAGTCAATAGATTGTATCAGATGAGCTAATTGTATCCAAGAACCAACAAGTAAAAAGAATCAAGTAAAATGACATAAAAGTCCTTAACTAGACTTTTACCAGATGGAAATCAGATAAGCAACAACAAAAATCTGAAATAAAGTTGTTTGATAATTCATAATAGATGAGGTTAAGAGGTTATAGGCATACATAAAAGAAAAGCAATAAGTAGATTTAGAGTTAACAAGGATATAGAAAGATACTTACTAGATGTGATCTAGCTTACATACTAGGGATGAAAAGAGGGATAAGGTAAGTGAATGTAAGTCTAAAAGAGCAGAAGCATTAAGATGGATTGAACTTATAGTTGCATAGACAAGTTCAATGTAACCCCTAGTCTGTATAGAGTCTATAAAGTCACATATTAGTTTTCTGATTGCTTAGATGAGATATCTCTCTGTATGGAAGAGACTACTTCTGCTTTCCTAGTCTTTGTATTACTAAAGGATAGAAGTGCTTGACACTTGTTACAGTTACCAATCTTGTAGCTACTGAAACCACAGTAGAGATATAGTGTTATGGACTGACTTCCAAGACTTCCAAGACTTCCAAGACTTCCACTTCCTGACTTTTGGTTAGAACTTTAACCATACTTAGGTATACTTTTATATCTGTGATTATTCTTACATAAATCGGTTTCTTGGATTTTATCTCCTAGTAACTTGTCACTTAGACTCCTAGTCATCCTATATTCTAGAAACTATCTCTATAATATCTCCTTAGTTATTCTCTATACTACTATTTTTTAGCCACAGTTCTAACTACAGACTTAGTATATAAGACTGAGTAAATACTTTATAGTCTTCAGTCTGAAAATCAACTAAGAACTTGACTATGACCTAACCAAGTACCCATCAAGAATCTAATAACTTTTTCTCTTATTTCTCTGACTGAGTTATTAGTTAGTCTCTCTAATATCTTACCCTCTGATCCAAAATTATGACCATACAACAAATAGTAGATATAATACATAAGTTAAGGTCAATGTTGTCTTCTAAGATCATGTTGGCAGTGGTTAAGTAGAAAAGAGGTTATGCTAAAGTCAACAAGAACTATACAACACTAGCTCTTAACTGCACACTAAAGAATTCAAAGAGAATAATATCAGCTTCAGAAATCAATAGAGAATGTAGAAAAAATAATATAAATAATATTAGAATACATAAAACCCTTAAAGAAGCTCTTGTGAATGTAAAAGGATGAAGTTAGAAAGGATATTAAAAGGAATATATAAGTAACATCCACTCGCAAACACTTTCTCTTGCTAATATACTTCTAAACAATGAACTTTACACTATGTAACAAGTTTCTTTGGAAAATCTAGTGAATAGATTGCAAAGCTCCTTAAGAGCCTCCAACAACACTATTCATCTTAAGTGATACACTTCAAAGACATCTCTTAAATCAAACCTTATAACTGAAGATATCAACTGATACTTACCTTGCTAGCCTTTCTTTCATGGCTTATATATTATTCTAAAAATACAAAAAATGAAACTAGAGAATAGAAACTGAAACTATAAGGAAGCTCTCTGAGATCTTGAAAGCACATAGTTCTCTCTCTATTTGCAACCTAAAATTGGCCTAATATTCTTTTTTCTGCTCTCAAGTACTGATTCCTTTCTTTTTCAGCATTTTTACCAGTCACTTCTACTCAAGAGTACATTCCTAACTCTTTTGGCTTCCAATCAGTTGTGTTCCTGCCTTTTTTTATCATCCAATTTGTGGCTATATTTATTGTGCTTTCTAGTACCTGTTTCTTATAGCTAGTCTTTCTTGAGTAAATAATATTGCTTTCTAGTATAGTTCTAGTATTTCTATTTCTTTAGTGAGTGGGTAACATTACTTTCTCTATTTCTCTATATTTCTCTAGAGAATAGTATTATGGCATGTTTCTGTGATCACCAAGTGGTCTTTGTACATATACAAGCTAGAGTAGTAGATAACTAGGCATTTCACAATACTCTGCTAAGTCTGAAGTTTGGTTTGTCTAATAGCTACCATATCATCTCTCTAGTCATTATCTACTTGAGAGAGTCTGAGATATCATCTAGAAGTGTAAAACCTTTTTACTAATACTTTTAAAAAGGTTTTATATGCTTAAAAACTTTATGAGATTACTTGTTTTCACAGAAAAGCATTTTCTGGCATAACAACATTGCCAATCCATAAATAAACTTCCAAACTTAATCCACAACCTGAGTACTTATCTAACTCTATGGATTTCTATATTTATTTTCTAGATAAGTTTCCATACTTGATCTGATTTTCTTTTTGTATGACTAATTATCTACTTGTCCTACCTTCATCTATTCTGAAATTTTCCTTGATACTCTCTTAATACACAGGTTGTTTTCCATATATCTTTTTTTTTCTTGCTTGTCAACTTTCCATTATTTTCAAGCTTAAGTTTGAAGTCTTTCTAAGAACTGGAATTTCTTAGAAGCAGAGCAAATATTTTAGTAGTAGGTGAGAGAAGTTTGCAAATAGTATTATAAATAGGCTCTAGGGTTGGGCAGATATAGCAAAAGTAATGGAAGTTTTAAGAGTGAAATGTTATTACTTTTAGACATAAACATCTATAACATCTTGTTTGACTATCTAGTACAGATGTATTCTTGGTTATATTTCTAGTACTAGTTGTTGATTGTCAATGCTAGTGAGTATATAGTTTGAAATAAGAAAGATTTTCTCTACTCCTAAATAAGATGAAATCTTGAATTTTGTTTGGAAGACCCTAGTAGTAACAGTGATAGAAAACATTGTTACTCTATCTGAGTTGCAAGATATACCTTATAAATTCTATATTGTAGATGAGAATTTTGTTACTAGTCTTTATTCATAGATTGTCTAGCAAAGTTACAGCTTCTCCAACAAAGTCAGAAAATCCAAAGTGATGATAAAGTTTATTAACAAAGTAATTCCAGTATTACAACTTAAGACTTAGTAACTAGTCAAAAGAAGAATCTTGGATAGGATTTATACAAGAGAACTCAACAGAGTTCCAAGTACAAAGTATCTATCTTATATACACTTAGCTAATAGTCTATGCTACACTAAACCTAGTCTACTCTAAAGAACATGTATACTATGTATCATTAATATGTAATATAATATTATTCCAAAACTTTCTACATTCTTCTGTGTAACATGTGATGGATATGTGACATAGTGTCACATTGTATGATAGTTTGTGATAGTCACATGTAATATTATACTAATCTAACCTCTAACCCTATATCTAAAAATAAAAATAGAAAATAGAAAAGAAAATAGAAATGAGAAATAAAATGAAAATAAATAGTCTACCATCTTCAACTCTGATATCCAGTCTTAGAGCCAGTTATAGAATATCTCTTGTTTTTTCTGGTTAAGTTTTATCTCAAACTAGTCTTATGCTATACTAATAAAATAGATTGTTGCAAAACTATTTAACTTATCTAGATCTATACTGCTAAATATATCTGGAAAACAGGCTTTCACTTCTAAAGAAAATAAGAGTGTAGTTGTCCTGTTATTTAAGTTATTAACAAGATGGTTAAGAGCTTTAGCCAGTAGATTTATTAGTTAGTGGAGAATTCTTCTCTAGTCAATAAAGAGAGAGAGAGAGTTACTGGTAGAAGAGCTTAGTCTTTCAGAACTGGAATATCTTTCTAGTTTAGGTTATTATCAACTGAGATAATGTTAAGTCTTGGAACTATGAGTGGAGATATACTTATGACTCTTAAAAGAGTATTTATAAATAACTAGAAAAGTATACTCAGTCAAGTATTGAATTGTCTTGAGTAATGTAGAGAGTTTGCTATAACCTTAGTAAGTTGCCTATTTAGCCAAGATATAGCTGTAAATAGAAATCCCAAAATAAGATTTGTAAATGATTATTGGGAAAAAGCTATGAAAATTAACTGGAATAGGATTAGAGTTGGAGATTAGTAAAAAAAATAACAACAGTTATAGAAGTCTAGAAATACTGTTAAATATAGTAAGTAGATATATGAATTAGTTGCATAGTAATATCATAGTATGCTTGAACTTTTATATTTGATTTCTCTTTTTCTTCTTTTTCTTTTGTTTCTTGAATAATGAAAAAATATATGATATATCATATAATATTACACTATAGGCCTAGAATATAGAAGAAGAAGCTGAAAGAATGACATCAAGATACATGTTTATAGTATGTTCATCTCATAGCTGATACATGGACATTAGGATAGGACTATATATTATTAGCACAAACTATATATCTATAGTATAAATAGGATAGCAATATATTGAGGACTTCTTGTCAAGTTTTCTTGTGATTTCCATGAGACTCTCATCTTGTAATACTACTTAGTGTGCTATTGACTATCTTGATTAGTGATTGCTACAATAGTAGAACTTGACTCTCTTTAAAAACATTATATCTTATGGTCTCCTTACTCTTACTCTCTTATTATTCTTAGTATGTGACCAACATGGTTAATCACTACAAAATTCATATAACTAAATCCTAGGCTTAAGAGATAGTAGCTACTAGAAGGTTATTGTAAATGTTGGTGACCAAACACAGGCTGCTAGCCAGATATATTAGTATACTTGTTGTTTTTGTATAGAAGTCTTGTGCTGAAGGTTCATTGTGATCTTTCCATACAAAAAAGTGACATTGTTCAGTTAGGAAGTATCTAGTTTAGAAATTTTCTTTGTAGAGATAATAGCCAGTATTTATTAGGATAGTAGTTAGTAAGACAGTAGACAGGAAGTTAGTAGACAATGTGAGGTCAGATAAGAAAAATTCTGGCTAGCACTTACAAAGGAATTTTGGGATATTGTTTTGGTTATTAAATACTATGACAACAAAAATTTTTGATCAAATGAATATAAAAGGGTTAATTAGAAATATGAGCAAGAAGAAAGCAATGAGATTATTGAAGCAGGTAATGGACAACAATTTAAAAATATTAGAATTACAAAAATGGTTGGTAATGTTACAGAAGAAGAATGCAAAAAAAAGAAAAAGAGCAATAATGGAAAAGAAGTATTTTGTTTGTAGAGGTTTTAGGCATATTATCCATCATTGTAGAAATAAAGGGAGACTGAGAAGAATAGAAGAGCAGAAGTTGGGAAACCAGAATGTCAGCCCTTAAGTAATAAATTCAAAGTTTTAACAAGTAGGATAATATAAGCAGGAATTTACAGCAAAAGATTAGAGAAGAAGAAGAAATTGTTGAGAGAAGTGACAGTCAAGATAGAACTCAAGCAAGATGAAGAAGAAGAAGGAATTGTAGTAGAAGCATTATTGTATAGTGGTACAACAGTTAATCATGAAGGACTAAATATAATAGAGGTGAATTTATTTTATAGAAGACATAAAGAGAAAAATAACAGAAGCAGAAGCAGAAAAAATAAAAAGAAAAAAGAAAAAAAAGAAGAAGTTTAGGAAACTAACAGTTGAAAAAGAAATAGAGATAGTAAGAATGGTAGAAGAGAAGCAGGAGGAGGAAGAAGACTTGATAGAAATTAAGATAGTGAAGGAAATAGTTCTTCAAAGGTTCTATAAGTATTTGAAAGTGTTTAAGAAAAAGAAGTTAGAGAGGGTGCTAATAAGAAAGATATATATTAGGTGTAGTTCACACCAGGGTGAAAGTCCACAAAATGGACTTGGAGATATGTGGACTCATAAACAATCTTGGCTTTGGCTTATGTGCTGCACCGTCTGTCTGCCATGTGGTCACAATTTCAGGGAGTGGGAAGAAGTCCGAGATGGAAGTAAGTACTAATTTGGTGTACCATTATTGAATACTGGAGATTGAGTTCAATAAGAAGTTATCTTTGTCGATTATCAGACTAGTGAATTACAGTGTAACTACTAGTCTTATATATGAGCTCCTACTATAGGAGATGCTTGGAGTTTTAGTAGAATAGCCTCTATTATCCGAGCGGAGGTTTCAGTATTAAGACACTGACAGAAGTAGCTCTGTTATGGAAGACCAAGTTGAATAGGAGTATCTCCACTATGGAAGACAGAATACCCAGATAGTTGTAGTACTGCTGCAAGGCATGTTGCGAGAAAAGTGGCTGCTGTGAAAGGTAGGCTTTAATTGTTGGCAGGAAATGTACCATGGAGATATGTTTTCTGGATAAATGGACTTGGAATATGACAATATGGGATCATGCTATAGATCTCAGAAAAGATTTTGTTCCAAAAAAGAGAAAGATATATCCATTTTCAAGAATAGAAAGGAAAAAAGTACAAGAGTCTTTAAAAGATTAGTTGAGAAAGAGATATATTTAACTATCAAAGTTACCACAAATATCACCAGTGTTCTTTGTGCTGAAGAAGAATGGAAAGAAGAGAATAGTGCAAGATTATAGATATCTAAATAGTTGGACAATCAAGAACAATTATCCATTACTGTTGATTTCAGATTTAATATAGGAAAAAAGAAGGTATTGTTATATACCATCCAACATCTATACTCTTTTTACTCTCTTCTGGTGTGGATCACACTCCATTCCAACCATCCATCAACCTGAGGACCAAACTCTGCATTCTTTATCAATTATATAGAGTTCCAAATGATAACTTCTATAGTATTGAACAATCTAGAGTATACATAGCAGTAGAGTATTATTAGGTTATCACTTTTATATTTAAGAATATCATTTACTATGTATCATTTCTTAGTCTGATTATTGACTTATATTTGTACCATACTCACACTAAGTACATTCAAGCTCTCTCTTTTGAAATATAACCATGTAATGAGTTCAGCTAGGTGCAACAATCTTCTATTGAAGCCAAGGTTATCCTATCCACATAGTATCTCTTTGATCTGACTTCTGACCTTATCTTCCAACCCAACCTGTCTTCTATGCTACCTACAGATAATTCTGGTAAGTGTGAATTACTTTTAAGAGATGTTCATAAAGATTGATCTTGTTTGGGGATACAATAATGTAAGAATTAAGAAAAGACAAGTAGAAGGTAGTATTCTCAATGCCAGAGTGTGCCTTTGAGCCAACAGTAATATTCTTTGAGCTAACAAACTCACTAGTAACTTTTCAGGTAATAAAAATGATTTACTAAGAGATATAATAGAGGCAGGAAATATCATAGTGTTTATTAATGATATAATGGTGGGAACAGAGATAGAGGAGGGACATGACAATATTGTGGAAGAAGTACTGAGAAGAATGGTAGAAAATGACTTATTTGTAAAATCAGAAAAATGTGTGTGGAAGATTAGAAAGATTGGGTTTTTAGAAGTAGTGATAGGATCAGATGGGGTAAAGATGGAGAAGGAGAAAGTTTAAGAAGTAGTGGATTGACCAGTATCAAGGAGTATCAAGGATGTGCAAAAAATTGGAAAACTATTATAGATAGTTTGTCAAAGATTTTACAAAGGTGGCGAAACTTCTTCATGAAATGACAAGGAAAGATGTAAAGTAAAACTGGAGAGAAAGACAGCAGAGAATATTTGAAAAGTTATAGAAAAAGTTTATGATAGAGCCAGTCTTAGTAACATTAGACTTTGCTATGAGAGGAGTGTTGTAAATAAAGTGTGAGGATGAGAAGTAAAGGCTAGTAGCTTATATTAAGAAGTTATTGAATGAAAAAGATATAAACAATCATTAGATGTTTAGAGATATATTGGCATTTCTTAGAAAGAGCCAAGGATCAGTTCAAGAACTTGGAATACTTTATAAAAGCTCAGAAGTTAAATCAAAAACAAGCTAAATAAGTCTTATATTTGTTAAGATTTGATTCCACCTTGAAGTATGTAGCTAGCAAAAGTATGGAACAAGCAGATAGTTTGAGTAAAAGAGCAGACTGGATAGAAAAAGTAGAAAGAGATAATGAAAATCAAGTAATATTGAAAAAGAAGATTGAAAAATCAGAGGCAAAAGATAATAATGTCCAAATTGAAAACAGTAAACTTTATATTTTTTATTTTATTTTATTCTCTTTTATTTCTTGAACTTAGAGTTAGAGTTTAGCATGAAGTCACATATAACTGTCACAAACTGTCACAAGTCACATGTAATATTATAGAAGGTCCTGGAACAAGATAATATCATACAACATGTTTTACACATGGTTCTTTAGGGTAGGCTAAGGTTAGTGTAGTATAGACTAGTAGTCTGGCATATATAAGGTAGACAGTTTTGTACTAGGAACTTCATTGAGTTCACTTGTATTAACTCTAATACAAGGTTTATCTTTTGTCTTAAACATTTTGAGACTTAAGTTGTAACAAATAAGATAGTACAAACAGTAGAAGAAATGAAAAGGGCTAAGGTTAAAATATTGAGAAATAATGAGTGGCAGATTGAGGATAACTTAGTATTGAAGGAGAAGAAGATGTATGTTCTGAAAGATGAAAGATTAAGATCAGAGATTATTTAGCTTTATGATGATATACTGATAGCAGGATATGAAGAACAGTGAAAAATAGTAAAACTAGTTACTAAAAACCATTAGTGGCTAAAAGTAACAAAAGAGATAAAGTAATATGTGGAGAGATGTGATCAGTGTCAGAGAATGAAGAATAGGGTGAAGATGTC
>Ga0157368_1000856_pt1 | contig 13766 bp, 32 predicted proteins | sample AttbisABBM3_FD_113146 | JGI IMG/M metagenome (GOLD analysis project Ga0157368, IMG submission 113146) | Fungus gardens microbial communities from leaf cutter ant in Botucatu, State of São Paulo, Brazil - Atta bisphaerica ABBM3 | ecosystem: Host-associated > Fungi > Mycelium > Unclassified ...
ATCTCCATCTATATGACCAATCACCGCTACCCACTTCATGCGACACCTCCCGAAAAAGAAAACAAAAAGGTGTCAGCGCTATTGCTGATACCTCTCTTAAATACAATCGGCTAGGATTCGAACCTAGCATGACACCATAAGAACTAAGAAGCTACCGTTGGCTTTTCAATTAACATACTGTTAATTCCGTTGGATCTAAGTGATTTCATTCTTATGTTATAGGTGGGTTCCTCATCTGCATCGGCTTAGTCTTCGTTGTCCCGGAACCTTATCGCCACACCTATGTCTTATACTTTATTAGCGTCTACCCATTCCGCCACGATTGTAATTGGTGCAAGCCAGATTATGACCAACTAGTATGCATCCGACCTAATACAGTGTCAGATGGGCCAACACATCGTTGCTAAATGTTTGCCACGAGTTACCGTGGACTTTCTGGCCAACACGTGACCATACGGATAAGACAGGTTTCGAACCTGCAACCCTGTGACGGGCAAATGATTTCAAATCATCCTGCTTCCCATTTCGCATCTTATCCAAATTGCCCAGCAAACGTTTTTAACGAGGGGCGCTGGGCTATGAAGTTGTATGAGAGATTGGGTATCTCTCAACAGCGACTACTGGAATTCCACCAGCCGGCACTTAGCAAGTGCTTTACGAACGGGTTGGTTACCGTTGCCGCTACAAATTGCACATAAATCGAAAGGAGTAAACTCATGACACATCCGTAAGCATCAAGTCGCTTGGTATCGAAAAGCAGGCCACGTCATTACCTAACTTTTCGACTTTATCAGAATACTACGGAACATACGCGGCTTGTACGCGGTCTTTGCGCGGTAAATGCGAACCAAATACGCGGTGAATGTGCGGTATATACGCGATAATTCAATCTTGAACCATGGTTCTTAGTTCGTATGTATCAGAGAAGCGATCCGCAAATAGCAAGAACGCTTCTTCAATTACTTCCATGCCCCGACGTGATGAATACCCCGTCAACTCCTCAATTTGTAACCAGCTTTTATGCTGCAAATATCGCAACTCCATAAAATGCCGGTGTGGTTGTGTCATGTTCTTAACAGCAGCTACTACCGCTTCTAAATACGTTACTGCCTGTGTGTGATTGCTAAACTTCTCGTCTGATGAATTACCGTAAGATGGCGAACTTGGCATGTCACTGATTGTCGGTGACTTCAAATCGATATAGCTAATATCGGCCATGTTCATAATTCGAGGGAATTCATTGTCGAAAAAATCACGTACATTGTTAATTGTCTTGCGTTTGTCTACTTCTGGTAAAAGCGCCATTCTTACTGCCCCCGTGGTAAAATATTATCTGCTAGGAAATATTTGACGCTGGGCATTTGTCTGGCGTTTTTTTGTGCGGTCAATTAAAAATTCCATATCTTGCTGACACTTGCACTTGCTTCTTTCAATGCATCAAATCGACCACGATAATAATCAGACGATTGATCAACATGTTCAATTTCACCCTTAACCTGCATGTTATGAGCTGTTCGTGCCTTCTCCTTTAATTCCCACTTCAACCGGCGGGCATTGTAATTACTAGCTCTCACTGTATTACTCATCATTCTGCCTCCCGAATTTCAAACATCTTCCCGTGATACTTCTTAGCCAAACGATCATAATCAATATCCGAATCGATTAATTCCGCTTCACCATACGCTGGAAACCAGTACACTTCCCAAACCATTTGTTCATTCTCCTAAAATAGTGCCATTTGTTGTTCTTCATCAAACACCGTATTTTGCGCCTGTATGCTATTTTCTCCGAAGGGGTCATAATATATCGCCTCGTCGTTGAAAAACTGTTGTGCGTGTTCTGTGCCGTTTTTATCACGGTAATAAACCGTAATCATATCTGATAACGTCTTACTGACGACATAATCACCGTTTCGGATGATTTTTGATTGCGGCGCATCCCCGAATAATTCAAACCACGCTTTAACTTGTTGATCAGATACATTCATTGCTCATCATCAATCTTCATACCTACGTGACTAATTGCTACTGTCATTCGATACCACCTCCAAATCAAACAATGATTCAAGCCGTTTCCTATTACGCTCAATTCGCCATAATTTGGCCCGTATGGCATTTTCTGTCCGCAACAGGTAAAACACCATGTCACGTTTCCTTAGCCCTTGCTCGTTAAGAACAAGCAGTTTTCTGACGTCATCATCCGACCACTTCTTATGGGGTGATTCACTGCTACCCATCAATCCCATGAGCATTACCTTTCACGGGGTCAATTTCTTCGATACGTTCACCAACTTTTCGCAACTGACCTAGCAAAGGATCCTTCTCATCCCATGCCATGATGCTACGGCCATACTTATCACAAAGCTGTTCAAATAAATCCTTCCAGATATCACGTAGATGCTGCATTTTATTCCGAACAACTAACGGTGCACCGCTACGAGTTTTCGCAACAACCTTAACTTCACCATTCTTAATTTGTTCCGTCAATCGACCAGAATACCCATCGTTCAACAATGTGTTTTTAGGCACGCCGATAATCTCACTGATTCTGGCGTGGGTGTAATTCGTCCGTAACCGATACATCTTGTAACGATTGTATTTAGTCTCATAATCTAGCGGCTTGCGCTCTTTTATTTTGTTCATAACCTTTCACCTTATTTTTCATTCCATGTAATCACTACTCGTGGGTTCTCTTTATCAACACCCGCAAAAACGTCTGACAGGCCCACTATGAAGTTCAAATTGTCGTTTGGCATAAATTCCTTACCGTTGCTCTTAACGTCCTGAAAAGCATCAAAAACGAACTTGTGCATGAATGCAATGTTATCCAAGTCTGTTCGTTTGTTTGCCAAGTACCACTCAAATTTAAAACTTGCGGGATATTCAATCTCTAAACCGTCAGCAATCGCTTCTAACACGATTGGTTTAATACGGTACTGAATACTTTGCTTGTGTCGATTAAGAATGGCACGGCCACGATTAAGCCCACTCAACTCGATATACTTGTTCAGCGTCAAGGCTGCTAACCGTGCCATTCTCTTCTTGCTATCACGCCATGGCACTTCAAATGCTGACATTGGTATAACTAAATGATTATTCATTTATTAACCAACTATCAATCGATAAACAATGTGGATCATAGACATTAAGACAACCGACACCATCAAAACGGCGATTACACAAGTCAGCCAAATCAGCGCAATATACGCCGCATCTTTCAACTTATTCATTAACGAATCACCAATCTTTCTTCTCCATCTTGAAAGTCCCCATCTTCAAACGTGTTATGTTCAAACACCAATTCACTATCATCTCCCCAATCGTGAAGGTGTACAGCCACATCTATGTCACCATACTTATATTTAGCTTGCTCTAACTCCTTGATTACTTCACTAATCTTCATCAGTTTCCCTTGTATTCTTTAACGAATGACTCCACCTCTTTATACGGTTAAAATTCTTAGCGCTTCCAACAAAAGGAAGTCCGCAACACTAAGTACAAAACCAACAAAAACAGAGCACTTAAAACTCTCATTGGTTATCTTTGAAAAAACTGATTCAAAACAATTTATTAAAAAGATAATTGCAAGAAACGTCACAGCAGCCAACTTCAGATTATCTAACTCATTCATCAGTCCCTACCTCCAATAGATTTGTGTTCTCATGGATGTTTCCAACTATTTTTGATTCTGTCATACGCAATACATTGAGCGCTTTTGGGCCATCAGAAATGCACCAAGCACCGTTACTAGCTTGACGGATGATACCAATTCCCCATCCCAGGAAATTTTCATCAATTCGTTTGCTGTTTTCTTCAAACTCGACAATATCTCCGTCATAAATCTCGACACCATGAACATCCTTCATTCCGGTGTATTGCTCCAAAACTAAATTTTCGCTATCTAGCGTTAAAGGGAATAAGCCGTGAAATCCTAAATCAACTTCCACAATTGACCGATCTAAATGTATGCTCGTAACAATTCCCTTGTACCACTTCTTTTGAATTTCCAAATCATCATTCACTGATTTGAATCTCACCCATGCACGAAACTTAATCTCTCTACTCATTAGTCCACGACCTTAATTGTTTCCGGGTGCAACCATGCACGCATGATCGTTTCAATTTGTTCGTCAGTTGCTTCACCTGGCCCGTGACCTAAAATAGTACCGGACACCTCATCCAATATTGACCACTCCTGATTGAACGTGTTTGCCAAGTCAGACGTCTTAAGCGACCGCTTGGCTTCTTGGAAAGAATTGAATTGACTTTGCGTCATCTCAACAGTCGGTGCATACGTCTCACGCAATTCATCAATTAATCTCTTCGTATTATCCAGTTCAGCTAACACACCACCCCAATGCCGTGCGTTCCCCTCACTAGGCGCTCCATTAAGATTGCGTTTATTTTCCTTAACAGCTTCTTCCACTTTTTGTTGTGCTTCATCAAATGTCATCATTCCACCTCATTCCCATCCGCATCAATTTCAATCACTTCATAACCCGGCACACAACACTTTTCGGCTTCTTCTCGTGTGTTGAATAAAACTTTCCGTGCGTCACATGTACCTGTCATAAAATTGGGGCCATAGAAGTTATTAATTTCGATATACCAATAGTCACCGTCACGGTCCTTTTTTTCTGACCGCACCACGAACTTATGCGGCTCTTCCACTTCAAACACATCTTCACCGTTCAACCATTGGATGATTGCGATTAAACGTTCGTTGCGCTCTTTATAGTTGCTAACTACACTATTTAGCCACCAACGCCTAACAGCATCCGGAAAGATATCGATGTCATCTCCAATAATAAAAGTCGTATTTAAGTTGTTGATATTTTCCCAATTGGTTAATGCGTCCATAAACGCTTGCGTCACTTTGTACCTGTTCATGTTATTTACCCCCAAATAATTTTCGCCATCAGCGCTAATCCAAAGAAGAACACCGATAAAATTAACCACGCTAATGTTCGACGCAATAATCTAATTTGATCGCCTTGTGCAGATATTTGATGGACAACTGTGTGGAACTCGCTCTTAAATTTCTTCTGATTATCATTGACCAATGTTTGAACGGCAGTTGTTCGAACTTCAAGTTCGTTAAGACGAGTTCTTAAATCAGCTGTAACCACATCAAATTTGATTTCAAATTGATTCATTACTGCTGTATGCGTGTCTACACCAGCCACTGGCTCATTTAACTCAACTTTGAGCGTATCTTGTAATTCATCCCCACCCACTTCTTCAGCAGGTTTCTTCGTACCAATTTGCGCTTTCCAAACTAACTTGTGAATGCCTTCAGATACAGCGTAAATATCAGCTTTCAATGCTTGTGGCACCTTTGCGACAATTTCAGCGTGCACGTCAGCGTTTAATTCTGGCCCGCCGTTTGAATTGGCAACGTATAGCAATTCCCCGTTAGGTTGCTTGATGTAAAACAGTGTCTTAATTTGCTTGTTCATGTTGATCACCTAAAAATTCATCTACAATTTCTTCAACTTCTCGACTGAACACACCCTCACCAATGCAATGGGCTGTGAAATCTAACAGTAAGTTCCTGTCATGCGATAAATGTATCTCTTTCTTCGTTGGCTCGTATTCCAACCAAGCGTCACAAGCAACACTAGATTTTGCCAAGAACAGCGCACCGAGCGCCTTTTCTTTCTTGGCATATCGTTGGTATGACAACAAGCCATTAATATTTCTCGAAACAACTACAAACATTTCATTACTCCTTTTGCCCACCCATACCCGCTGAATAATCAGCACTCATTCATTAATTTTTAATCGACTAATTCAACAAACATGTCGTTATGATTAATATTGAAAGCCATTGCTAATTCGTGTGACTTGGCTACAACTTCATCCAAGCTAAACGGCCCCCAATATCGCTCATCACCAAGTACGTTGGCAACGATGTTTAAATTCTTACTTGCCATTACCAAATCTCCTTGTCTTTGTCATTCTTGCCGTATTTGTTTTTAACGCCCTGAATTTGCTTCTCATAGTCATCAAGCGCTTGCACCGTCAAAATGTGCTGTGACCGCCAATTTTCGAGCATCTTCTCTGTATACGAGTAGTTACGCCCGCCAAATTCCTTGGTGCGTTCAATAGCTTTAATGACTAGCTCAACAGATAACCCATCATCAGTGATGTAATACATCAGCTTTTCCAACTGAACCATTCCAAATAGATGATCAATATTGTTATCAGCGATTGATTGTGCGATTTTTCGTCTGAAATCATTTACTGATAGCTGCTGCGATTCGTCGTCATCCATCATTGCGCTATTACTATAGTTACCGACAGGATGACTTGGACGACGTTCACCCGTTTTTGTATTATCTTTCTTTGTATTACTGTTACTTTGTATTATGTTTCTTTGTAGATGCGGGTTAACCGTTACCGGTAAATCCGTCACCGGTTTATCCGCTACCGGTAAATCCGTTTGCGGTGAATTCAGCAAAACATCAGAAGCCGTGTAGTTAACTTCAGCGAATTTACCCCGTGTTCCACGCTCTTGCTGCCTCACAACGTAGCCTAAATCTATTAGTTCGTTCAATGCGGCAAATACAGCATCCTTACCGTCTTTAAAGTGCGATACTAATTCAGTACGATGAATCACCCAATCTTGCGGTAAGCTCATCAAGTATGCTAATAACCCTTTTGCTCGCATAGACATATCTGCTCTTTGTAATGGGTGACGTTGCATCAGCATGAAATTTTCAGAACTACCCTTTTTAATGATTGCCATTGCTAGGCCTCCCGATAATCATTAATCCCTTGGAAAAGAATGATTTTATTTTCATCTTTTGGAATCAATCGGCTGATCAGACTTTCGTCATACTTAGCAGCCAACTGATTTAAATTGTCATTTGTGGTTACTATTGTGCTTTTCCCAATTCGTGCGTTGATGATGTTGTATAGAATTTCAGTCATCTTATCCGTTGCACCATTTACCCCAGATTCCTTACCAAAATCATCCATAACCAACACTTCAACTTCTTTCATGCCACGAATGGTCATGTTGTAATCTTGTTTGGCACGATCATCATCAATTGATGCCAACATCATTGAACGTAAATTAACCAAATTCACAAACATGACTGATTTCACTTGCACTAGTTCGTTTAACATTGCGACTGATAAGGCTGTTTTGCCTGTGCCTGCCCGACCAACCAGAACATAGTTACCAGATTCGTTGTGTAGCTTTTTAGCAGCCGTGAACGCTTGCTTACCAATGCTGCGATGTTCAGCCGTCAACGCTTTCCAATTTGAGAACGTGAACGTCTTGATATCTTCTGAAACGAATAGTGACATTGGATAATATTTGCGAGTTTCTCGTGCTTTGAAATTATCAATCACACGGTCAATTCGTTCTTCATTTACTGGGGTTGGCTTACCTTTAGCAGCTAATCCCTTATTGAAGTTTGCTAGAAACTCATCCTTATCAAACTTTGTGTCAGACTTACTCGCCAATACTTCGGCAAACCTAACGGCTGTTTGGGCGGAAATATCAAAAGTTCCTGCCATGTTGTTCCTCCTTCTGGGCCTCTCACCCCATTCGGCTGATTTAGTCAGCGTCCTAATCGTTTACAAACTAATTACATGAGCTGGATCAACACGATACTTAGTGCGATATAACCGGCTGTAAGTATTTGCGTTGTCTGGTTTTTCTTCACCGTTAATCAATTTCACAATTCGTGGTTGGTTTTGGCGTAACTCTCTAAGTCCTTCATCAAGCGTTTCTTGCGAGATTTGATAGACATCAGCGATTGGCTCATCTTCTTTGCTGACAGCCACGATATACACTTCAAATTCCTTGCCGGTCATTTGTCGCAACATCTCTTGGTATGCTGCCATTTGAATGTGGTATCCACGAGCAATCAAGAAGTTTTGATAATCGCCGTAATAGTCCGACCATTCACCACCTACTAACCCTTTGAACTCTTTCAAGGACTTAACCGTCTTGAAATCTACAAAGTAGTTTTCATCAAAGTTCACGGCGTCTAACTTCCCACGCCAAGCAACATCATCAATTACACCGTCAATAACAGCTTCTTTATCTGGTGCGCCGTCAACCAGTGCCATGATGCTTTTATCTGCTTCAATACGATCAATCATCGCTTGAGCTGTTTTGAACTCTGATTTCAATTGCCCTTTGGATGCTCCCCGAGTTGATAAAATATCCGGGTGTTCATCTTTAAACGCTTGGTGCGCTTCTGGGCTCTCAAAATATGAATGTAAGTAATTACCAACAAGCAATGCCGTCTTGTTCTGAATAATCTCGTATTCACCGTTCATTTGCGCCAGCGCTTCTGCTTCACCAGCAAACAAGAAATTCTTGAACGTCGAGGCATGCATATGAATAAACGCATCTCTCGGGTCGTAGTAATCGTATTCTTCAGCCATTACCGCATACCTCCGAATAAATCACCGGGTTCAAAGCCTGTTTGAACCGGTTCTTGCGGTTGTTGCTGTGGCACCCAAGACGGTGTTTCATCTTCCAAATCAATCACATCGTCTTGTAATACCTCATCAGTAGCTTCCGCTTGTTGCTCTTGACGTGTCATAAATTCATCAGCGATATCTAGCAGCATTTGCTTAGTTGCTTTTGGTGGGTATGTCATACCACGTACATCAAGCCATGCCTTGATTTCAGGGACTGTGTATGCTGCCGTTACATCACCTTCTGGCGCTTTAACATCTTCTTCAATGACTGGTTGTTCATCAGATGTTGTTTCTGGCTCATTTTGAGCTTCTGTAACGTTTTCTGTACGTTCTTCGACTAATTGTGCATGTTGCTTTTCAATTGGCTTAGGCGCTTGTTTTTGAGCCATACGAGCAAATGCTCCCTTTGGCTTATCTTGCACAACTTCCGGCGTCACATCTCGTGGATCATCAGCATATTCATTGGCTGTTGTTCCGTTGATTGCAGAAGTTAATACACCATCATCGTCCGTCGTGTTGATAATGTTCTTTGCAGCTCGATTAATGACCGTTCGCTTTGCCATTTCTTCTGGAAATTTCTTGTGAACATTCAGCTGGCGTGATTGCCCCCAAGATGCATCAATTTGCTTCTTCGTCATGACTTCATATTGCTTTGTATCATCGCTACGAGTAATTACTGCATAGGCTCCAACAATCGGGTTATCCAACTTCATGAAATCTGTGTGGTGTTCATTAACCACCAGTTCACCATCTTCGTTATAATCCACTTGGAATTCTTCACCTTCATGGACAACGAATGCTGCGATGTTCTTAATCTCTGGCAAGCGCTTAAGCACTTGTTGCGTTCCGAAATATGATCGTTGCATTTGCAACTGGCGACCATACGCAATGAAGTAGACTTGTGTTTTTGCAGGGCTCAAACCTTGTACCACCATGTCAAATAGTGACTTCTTGATTGAATCTGCCGTCACATTTTCAATGCCCTTAATCGTCGGCAGCATCGCTACTGCCTCTTGAAGTGCATTGGCTACGTGATAGTTATCAGGAACCTTAAACCCTTGTTCCTTAACTAAATTCTGGAAATCTCCGCTAACTGTTGAAGCAATTAATTGTTGGGTTGCTGTTGTTGCAACGTTAAAATCTGTACTCATTGTTTATTACTCCGTAAATACTGGTTCTTGAAACTTGATATACGTGGTTCCTGCTGCTTTTTCCCAGTCAGCGTGGAATTCATCATGGAATTGGTGAACTTCCTTACCAGTGTCCAGGATGGCCCACGTTTCATATGCTTTAATTGCCATGGTTTCGCCTCTCATGCTAGAATTGGAGGGTAAATTCTTGTTGGAAATTATTTACCCAAGCGTTTAGTGGTTGCCGCCTCTAAGCGCTTTTTTGCGTATTCATTTTTCATTGCCTTTACCTTTAATGTTTTCTGTGTAAGAATTACACCCTACTTTAACTACTAAGGAGAATGACCATGACTGAAATTGCCGAACAATTCATTAGCGAATTACCTCCAACAACGTTTTCACAACGTAAAATTATGCGATTAATTAATCGACATACGTCTTTGTTGGACACCACTCACATCACTTACTTGAATGAACACTTTAAAAACAAAAGAAATTTAAACTTTGATTTAAAGTATTTACGTGAACATGGTTTGTTAGTGCTTCGAAATGATGATGGGGCAATATACGTCATTAAAAATGGATTCTCGTTGGATCAGAATTTGATAGTTTCGCCAACTACCGACGGGTTCCAATTTCAACGTTGGTATCGTCACTATTTATTCGGCAAAGTTTGGTGGAGCATTTTGCTACCTGCCTTCGTGTCATTCATCATTTCTGTATTAGTGTGGGTAGTAACATCCCACTAACACGCCAATGGTAGTTAGTATTGAAACAATTAATATGATCAGGACGTTGTTGTTCTGGTCTTTTTTATTCTTCATTGTCGACCCTTTCCACGAATTAACGTGATACCCGTTTCACGTTCAATCTTCATGACTGTATGGTCATCACAATGTAAATAGTGTCGCATCATGCCGAATCGAACTTGTGGATCACGATGATACTTAGCCCTAAACCGTTCAACCATTCGTCGGTGATTCTGCGCCACTTTATTACTTGATTGCGTTGTGTTGATGCTTTTCACGGTGTTCAGTGGTGTTAATTCACGTCGTAAATGAATGCGAATGTCACCAGAGCCCGTGGATGCTTTTGCAAATTCCATCGTTAATCACCAGCGTTCTCTTCCTTGAACAAATTTTTAAAGAGCACATCAATCTGTTCTTCAACAGCAACGAGTACCGTTGATTCAATACCGATGTTGTCATCGTTGCGTTCATGGTCGATTGCCTTGTTAATCAATTCCTTAGATTCAATTAGTTTGGTCAATGCCTTAACTCGGCTGTCTCGTGATTGTTCAAAGTCAATTTCTTCTTCAAGTGCTTCTCGTTCGTGCTTGTCCATGGTTTAATACCTACCTTTTAATTTGTGTTTGCCAGTTTCAAGACGTAACAAGGTCGTTTATTGATTAAGTGCACTTCCTTTCCGTCCACCGCTCAACTCGAGCATTGACTAGAGAATCTATAAAGAACATTTCTCTTGCAGTAGTTGGTCAATGCTCTAATTGAACGGTGGACTTGCTTAATCGTCAGACACTGTCACCGGCTACCCATTATCGAGTGGCATTAGGAATTCATAGATAGGTTTCAATGAGTAGCCTGTCACAATGCCTGACAATGTATTCAGTTGTTAATTAATCATCATCTCCGCCATGTAAAACGAAGTAGCATTCGCATGCTTCCCAAACCATCAACATAATTACCAAAAAAATATCTGTTGCCATTACTTCGCCGCCTCCATTGCTAAATCAGAAAACCATCTCATTTGCTTAAGGAATGTAAACCCAAGCGGTGTGATTACATATCCGTTATCATTTTTCGTTATTTCATCATCAAAAACTTTGGCATTGATTAATTCATCAAGCTTCTTCGCAATGAAGTCATTGCTGGTTTTTAAGCGCCTTGCCAAATCATATGAATTCATGTTCTTTCCCTTCATCACTTGTCTCCTTTCCAATCCTTGCAGTAATCACAATTTTCACCGTTCAAATGAATGTGATGCTTTTCCGCTAAGTCCCTACTCAATGCAGCCAGCACTATGATGAACATCACCAGCGCCACTAATATTCCAACCACCATGTTTACCTCCTATACAATTCTTCCTGTGACCGTTCTTGCTTCAATCAACTCCGCAATTTCGTCAGCTTTGAACTTCGGTCGCCCGCTTACCAGCACCTTGTGCAAATCTTCGTTTTTAACGAGATTAGACATGTATTGGCTTTTCGCTGATTGCGTTACGTTGCTTTTGCCGGTCAATCGTCGATAAGCTTCTGACAAGCTAATTAACGATTCATTTTCGTTTGAAAAATAATTGCCGACTAAGTTTTCTAACGCGGTTAATCTAATATCTTTTTCTTCTAGTTTGTGTTCTAGAAATTCCACTCGTTCTTCCAGATATGCCATATCAAGCCTCCAAAAGTAATGTGTTCATAATTTATCTCCAATCAATTTTCAAAAGTTCGTTTAAATTTTCATTGGGAGTCTCATCAGCTAATTCGTTGATGAGACTTTTAATTTGCGTTAATTTTTCCATGTTTGCTATACCTCCAAAGACATCTGTGCATTAACACGATTGATTTCAAGTCGTAGGTTCGTGTCAGGCGTCCAATTGTTAACGTAACCCATGGCTTCTTTGAAACGTTCCACCGGAATCTTCTTATATGAAGTGACATGGAAATATTCTCGTAAATTGCGATAGAACGCTGGAAATGCTTTCTTACTCATCGATTCATAAGCATATGATTTCTTACCGCCTAGAATGTAGGTAACTTTGCTATTCACTGCTGTTCGCAAATCGACAGCCAAATCTTCTGGTAAGCCAAACAATGACTTCAACTCGACCATGTCCGATTGAACTTCTTCAAGCACTTTATACGTGCTTGATGCCAACATTTGAATTTGACTCATTGGATCCATTGGAACATTTGGTTGTGCTTGATATGCCCCAGTCTTGCGAATGCTTGGTAGCACTTCTTTGCGCAGCCAGCGTTTTGCATTCTCGGCAGCAGGTTTGCGACTCGCTCCAATGAATGCATAAACACCAGATTCAGTAATTACATTCATCTTTTGCTTTCCACCAGGGGTGTCGATTAAACCGACACCCTTCTCATCTTCATCCAAAGTTGAAATCACATCTCGTGAATTTTTAACATCTAATAGATAAGCAATGTCTTTTGCCACGAAATAAGGTGTGTTGTTAATTTCGATTGCTCGAACATTCGTTTGTTCAAAATCAAAGATTTGTACTTGATTATTCATTAATAATCTCCTTAAATTGTTTGCTTGCGACGCTCGTGTAACACGCCGCCCACATATTGCTCTGCGCTGTTCAAAACAGAATTGATGGTATTTTGACCTGCAATTCCTTTTTTGACGTTGTTCCAAGTTGTCTTAGATACACTAAGATGTTCATAAACATCTTTTTCATTCAGTTGTGCTGCATAGATGTCTCCAATCAAGCGCCCTATCCTATCTAAATACGATTGATTAATTGTGATGGCTACCATTTGCGAACCTCCTTTTGTTGTTTTGGTGTGCTTTTGTTCTTCTCTTTTGTTTACATGCACTCTTCGGAGTGCTATTATGTATACATAAATAAACGCACTTAAACAAACCACAACATTGCCCGTTTTACCCAGGTTAATAGCGTTGGCGGTTTAAACTTATGTGCACCACTTTTTGTAAAGAACTTTGGTACATGAATAATATAACACTCCACAGAGTGCATGTAAACACTTTTGCATTTTATAGAGTGCAAGAATATTAATCATGTACCCATTGAGGTACTGATATGACGCTATTTGAACGAGTAAAAGAAATTTCAAAAAAACATGGTTTTAGCAGTTTGCGTGTTCTATCTGAACAAGCTGGGCTATCACCAAATGTTATCTATGGATGGAAAACAAAAGAGCCTTCTGCTAAATCACTTCAATCTGTCGCTGACGTATTAGGTGTTTCCGTGGACTACCTATTAGGTAACACTGATGATGTGCACACAAAAAACACCGCTGCAACGCACATCAACTTAGATGAAGCATTGGAGGACAAGGGAGTTGTAATGAGTTTCCAAGGAAAGGAATTGTCAGACACGGCCAAACGCAAAATTCTGAACATCCTAGAAATATTAGATGGAGAGTAGTCATATGGATATGAATGCTCTTGATGATCAATTAAATTTGATGATTGAAAAT
>Ga0157368_1000858_pt1 | contig 13731 bp, 14 predicted proteins | sample AttbisABBM3_FD_113146 | JGI IMG/M metagenome (GOLD analysis project Ga0157368, IMG submission 113146) | Fungus gardens microbial communities from leaf cutter ant in Botucatu, State of São Paulo, Brazil - Atta bisphaerica ABBM3 | ecosystem: Host-associated > Fungi > Mycelium > Unclassified ...
AGTGCTCAGGACAAGATCAGTGTCAATACCAGATTTATACTTTGTTATTCTTAATGAAGGGAGACAATGCTGACATTTTAAAAAAATATTGCATAGTTTAGGAGTACTATTGGATGCTTTCCCTAATTATGGAGAACACAACTAAATGTATGTATCCATGAACCTCATAATAAAGTTGAGACCGAGTGATTGTCAGAAAAAGTTAAGAAATCAAGGGACTCTCCACAAAGTTACATATTAGGGAGGAATTATGATCTTCATTCAAAGAGGCACACAAATTTTAAACAAGCACAACTATACTCTCAAATTGGCGAAGACTGTCTTGAAAAAACTCAGGTTCTGGAAGCTGTACAAGAACTAAGTTTACCTATCTAGATTCAAAAGGAAGAGATGCCTCTACCAGAGACAGCCGAGTAGGGAGATGATGGCTTTCACTTACTTACTATCCTGAACACATATTCACTTGAATACCATAGGTATTGAATATACAGACTCAGTCTCACGAAGGTAGCATGTACAACTCATTCCTATTGAATATACAGACTGCTCTGAATAGTCAGTTATCTATGAACCAATTCACTAAGATATGGGGCTGAGACTGAGGTGCAGCCAGTGATCAAAGTCCTTTTATATTACTGTTGTGATGCATGATATTCAGCCGGCAGGTGCAGCATGCTTTTGTGGGCATGCCCCAAAAGGGGAATGTCAGAAAAGAGGAATGATGAATGAAGAATAAGAAAAGAAATATTGAGGGGTGCTCTCCAACAATAGGTGGTACTAATAACCTAATTGGCTACGAGATTGCTTCTACCTCAATAACCCAAAATGTCTTCTTTGCTCTTAGTAAGTACATTTATAAATTGCCATGGACACATTCCCGATATTGATTCGAAAATACGAAACTTTTATTGAGGGCAAAAAAGAGCTAAAAACAATTTTTTGTAGTCTATAATAAGGCCCAGAAATGACAGGAAGGGTGTGTGCAGCCAACACATTTTAGGATAGATTTCTCACGGGACTAAATCTAAACATCGACTCACACAACCGCTCATACCATGGCTCTCGTGGGCTCCGTCGCCGGAGTACTTGTCGCAGGAGGGGTACATTTCCTATATGTCCGTTTGTGTACTTCCAGGAATTAACTACGAGTTGAATCCCAGGTATACTACGGATTTTCCAATCTCATCCAGACGAGGTACTTCATCCATATCTATAAAAATACACATCCCTAATTTTCGAGTCTGAGACAGAACGGACCAGTTGCATCGAGAGTATGCATGCCTTCTCATCTCTACCAATTATAAGACCTGACAAGAATCCTTTTCTTTCACCACATCCCTGTACCCTCCAAACCACACCAAATACTTTGACCTTACCAGCATGCATGTCTTGAGCTTTCGTCTCGCAGATTCGCCAACATTGATCAATGCGCCGTCCTCCGCTGCTTCACGTATAATTCATCATCCCCGGTCGATCGACTTTGAATCAAGGTGGAACCAAGAGGTCGCACACCTCTTCAATAGAGTTATTAGTTGGGACCAGAGAATTTCGGAGTGGGGTAGGAAGGTCCTATATGGTGAACAGACACCGCGTAACAAAGTCTAGATGGAAGACCAGGTAATGTTCTCATTGTTGAGTCCCAGGACCGGGAAGAAATAGACGCACTTAGTGTAAGCCAGCTACAGATGTGTAGTGTGTAGGATGCGAGAGGAAGACACCATTCAAATGGAAATTTCATCTCAAGCAGAAGTTAATATGATTGAGTATTCTCACGATACACACTAAACTCAATGACCACACCCGTACCCGCCGTATCCCTGTGAATAACCCTGCTGCCGAGATGACTGTTGTGACTGTTGTGACTGTTGTGACTGTTGCGATGGTGGTGGAGGAGGAGGAGGAGGAAAAGGGGGAGCAGAGGGTACTCCGCTAAACCCATTTGGCTGTTGCTGCTGAAGCAGGGATAGGGACGGTGCCCTAGGTCCTGGCTGCTGAGAATATAGATTATATCCGTGACTTGACTGCCTCTGATGCTGCTGCTGCTGAAATCCAGACGATGGATGTAGAGGGGGCAGTGAATTACCTATTTGCCCCGGTGTTTGCGTAGGTACATTAAACCCTTGCGACCCCAAAAACGCAAGACTGGCATAGGGATCATTGTGCTGATCACCATTGTCACTGCCAACAGTTGAAGCTGAATCTAGGGATGATTGTCTGAGTCTAGATGGTAGAGGCGGAAGGGATGTCGCTGAGGAATGCTGAAGAGAGGAATAGGTGTTTCCTGCATACGACGTTGAAGGAGGGGGAGGGATAGAATATTGTTGTTGCTGTTGTTGCTGGGAAGGTGGAGGGGGAACATTATATCCTTGAGATGGGGGGTGTTGGTGCTGAGTTTGGTAGCTCGGGTACCGTTGTAGAGGAGTAGGTGGTAAGGAGAATTGTGAAGGCACAGGTGGATACTGCTGGGATGGGAGAGAAGAAATAGGTTGAGAAGGTGATGGTGAAGAGGTATACTGATGATATGATTCCTGATGCACAGAGAGTCGAGAAAGGGGCGTTTGCCGCGGTTCGCGTAGACTTAATCCAGCCAAAGCAGAATTCAAATCAGCGTTTCCCGAAGATGTAACTGCTGGTGGCGGCGGGGGTTTAACAGGAGGCGAGGAAGGCACAGAGGCACTCAATCGCTTGTCAGTTTCGAGTTTACCAGCCAAAGCTTCACGTTCGGCCGTTCTGCTATTCGTGTATCCTCGAACAGTTGTTGAAAGCTCCTTAGTCATTCCAGACAGCTCAGAGTAGAACTGTAGACCTTTAGCTATAGCATCTCGAGCCTCCATGTAGCCGTCTCTAGCTCTTGAGAACCGTCGAACGATATCCTTCTTTCTCTTCTCTCTTTCTTCCCATTTCCTCGCACCAGGACCTCGACCAAACTGGCCTTTGAGTGTATTCCAAAGAGTCAAGATCTCTTGGAGCACATTTTCCTGTGCATTCACGGTGGAAGCTAATCGTTGTTGATAAGGCCGAAACTTATGGAGCTCAGAAGCAAACAGCGTGGATTCAGCGCCCGAGTTCCGACGGTTGAGGAGGAGGAGATGGGAGACATCATCTGCTTGGATCTTTCGTTCGGGTTAGATGTAATGATCGTTGTGAAGGCAAGAATGATACCTTTTCTTTCAAGTCCTTAAGTACTTGGTCCCTCTCTTTATTGATCTGGTGTAATTTGGTGATGCCTTCCTCGACTTCGTCAATAAGACCTTTGATTTTCCTTCTTTCCCTCGCATCTTCTTGCTCAGAACTGATGTCTAAGTCCAACAGACTATCCACCCTGGATCCTCCTCTCTCCCTGAAGACAGATTCGACTTCCGAACTCAGCAATAACTCAATATCAACCTGAACCGAATTCCACAAATAGAGAATCTGCTGGTCAGATTTGGCTGCAGCTTCTAGCGAAGATTGACGATTCCTGAGATCCTGTCGTATATTCCTTGTCAAAGCTGCCGACGGGTCCTGGGTCCATAGGTGCCCATATTCAACCCTCATCTTCTCACAATCCCTAGAATCGACGTCCAAATCCCTCTCGATACCATCCAATTCCCCCTTCACATTTTCCTTGGCTTTCGTCAACTCTGCCAAGAGGCCTTGGACGCCCTCTCGTTCTTCAGCAAGGCTTATGTCTTCCTTCCATCGCCTTACATCTAGTGGGATCTCCTCCTCTCCAGCCTCGTCTTCAGCCATAGCTTTAAACTGCATCAAACCTTTCCGAATTCCCATCCCATCAACGATGCTCCTTGCTTTCCCCTCAGCCGCATCAGCATTCTCCACTTCAGCCCTGACAAGCTTCGCCTTCTCTTCAGAATACACACTTGCGCTCTCATGCACGCTGAGAGGAACCAGCTTTATGAAGATATCCTGACCAATTGTCTTCTGAACTTCAGGCATAGCGTAGACATCATGTATGTGGATCACAGTTGCCACGGCTAATTTATCGATAGGAGGTAATGCTTCATACGAAGGGAGTATAGCGTTATAGATCAAATCATTTTCCCGCTGGGCTTTGGATTTATTGTCTGTGCAAATAGCGAGATGAGACTTTGTTCGTTCGTAGATAGAGGTACCAGAGTCAGAGGGAAGATTGGGTGATATTGTGGACACGAACACAGAGGAGAAGGACTGAGCGGTTTTGGAAGCATCCTTGGCAAGCGTTTCAGCAAGCGTGAAACGGACTAGAGCGTCACCATGCTTCCCCGCAACGTCATCAACAAGTCCGCGGTGATATTGTGCAAGAGATTGGAAGTGCTTGCTTTTAATCTGCAGGAAGTTGTATGATCGGCATTCATATATTCGTGTTGGGAAGTGGAAAGAGTGGCATAACGTACCTGGATGATAGTTACCCAGTTTCTGTCAAAGATCCCTTTACCCATAAAATCCTTCACGTCTTCAACAAGAGTTGTATACATGGATGCGGTCTGCGCAGCAACCTTTGAGACCAATGCATTCCCTTTCTTCTCATCTGCACATTTCTCGAAGAACACCTCTGTTGCTTGGGCCAGTATGATGTCGACCAGAAATTTGATGACTTCTCGACTTAGGTCCGTCGATGGAGCATGCAAGAAGTTTTCGTTTATGTAACTGAGCATCCCAGCAGAAGTGCGGAAGTAATAGAAAGCGCGTTTGACACCTTCAGGATCTGACCGAGATTGAGAAGCGGCAATCGCACTATGTGTAGAAGCAATCTGGAATAATACAGAGGCTTTTTCGTAGGCAATAGAAGTTTGCATAATTATTTTGTCGGTAAATGCGTCGCGCCAGGGGAAGTTGACGCGGATCTCTGGGAAACGAAGCTCGAGCAGCTCAAGCTGGCCAAAATACTTGTACAGGAGATCCCTTGCTGTTTGAAAATAAACGTTCACATTAGCATGTTCGACAGTTTTGCGCACCGGTAAAGTCGCTACCAGCACCCTTGACAGCATCCTGCCTACACCGTTGCAACGATTGGCACTCAGCAGCGTAGCTGTCTGGGTTCTCCCCATATGACTGGGCGATCACATTTCTTATCGGAGTCGTCCAGTCAACGTCGTCTGTAGCTTTCCTTGGTACGGATATCATAGGCGACTGGTGCGCCATTGTCGAATGTTGGAGATAGCTAAAGGTGGTATATTACTGAGTAATCTCTGGTGTTTGGATCCAGGGTAAATGCCAAATAAAGTGCTTCGGGCACGTCCGGTTATTTCTTCATCGTTTGCTCGTATTGAGCCATGTCGAAGCCGTCTTCGAGTGAAGACATCCTAGGTCAGAAGGTATGAAGCTACCTGCGCTTTTTCAGACCAGCTCTGAGTTTTTGGTAGTATGACCGCTGTTGTAGGTTCACCTGCATGTCTGCTTAATTCTCAACTAATTTGGACCTAATAGTGGCAGAGCTGCTCGTAAAATCGTGGGTCTGATCTTGGCTTTCTCTCTAATCAATGTCTGACGATGGATATAGTGGTATCGGCTTCAGTGTAGGAGTTGTTGCCTCGGTGATTTTCTTCCGTCGTATGTCGCCTCACGCGTCTCTAGGTTCAACCACAGAGTATTGACAACAACTTAGGGCGAACATGGCCTATCGCTTTTTCGACTGGCTTCGGTGTTGGGGGAGCGTATGCTGACTGTGATCGTTCTTTCAATCCCGCCCGCATCCCTGGCACCCGTGTACTTTCTCAAAATGAAGCTGCCTCCCTTCCAGTCCACAAGTTGAACTAGATAGACATATGTGTATGGATGCGAGTGAAATGGCAATTTCTCATGGGCGTCCTTCTCTTCGTAACATAATATGTTCTTTCTTCATATTTCTTCGGTGGCTCATTGAGCCTCAGAGGTGTGTTTGATGCCAATTTCGGTCTTAAAAGATGGAGCCTGCACTATTTCCGTAGTTAATGATGTTGAGGCTTTTGATACCGAGCTATTGTCGTCCGCATGGGTCTGTTATTTTCAAGGGTAAAGCTCATCAAAGAAACTGTTGAGCTATGAGACTTGTGTGGCTTGTGTGAATGCCACATTCTTGTCTGGTCTCCCATAACACGGGTCCTGGTACGTCACCTTTGTTGACGTCTCCATATCAGTCTCCTGCAAAGTCTGAAACAATATATCCTTATGGGTTCAAGACTACAAATCTGTGCATGCCTAAAAGCGGGCCCAGTTCATGCAATGTGCAAAGTGTGCATGCATCATGCAACCTGAAAGCTCACTAGGATCGAGGATTCACTAAATCACACTGCTGGGAAAGGTGGGTGAAGGGCTGATGAAGTCCTTCACAGCATAGTGGCAGTGGGTCAGTACTGCCTCAGTGCTGCTCAGCAGCTACTTTGTTACTTTCCTGATACATGCAGCATCCAGTATATATACATTCGTTTCCATAAAGAGATGTACAGCCTAATATGCCACTGCAATTTGTAATTTGTTCAAAACCATGGTGAACCAGCTACTGCTTCACCCACAAGCCCAGCGGATCAAGACCATTATATGGTCGTTGCCATTGATAGTCAGCTGTGGATGTGCGTATCACTTTCTCAATCTACTCTGAATCAAGTTCACCAACTGATTGACTGTCCATGTAGATGTGCTCTACCGTCGCTTGGTCCTGGGCGAAGAGCAACGGAAGTTCAGTGACATCACCCAGAGGCCGAAAGTTGGACTAGCATCAAATACACTACAGGAGAGTGAGCCGAAGCCGTCGAAGAATTAGGCGCAGTGTATCACAGAGAGAGCAGCAAACCTATTGCAAAAAAGGATGTTTACTAGGAGTTTCATATTACTGAATGCAGTCTGTTCACCTATCAGCTGTTCTCGTTCGACTGAGAGGTCTCCGGCTTCCCGTCCCAGGGCCCTGACCACCTCATATCTACACGCAAGGTCCTGTTGTATAATTTAGATTCGGTAAGCCTTTTGTTTGGTTCTCGCATCAAGGCTGTGAAGGAATCTTTGTGTCCGGAATAACTGAAATCTCAAGAATTATGATAATCATCGTCAGAGTTAAGATGTGCGTGGAACGTTTGTTCGTCCCCGGGCTTTGCACCCACGAAGAAGAAATTTAGAAGGGTATTCCAGAAAGTCAGAAGAAAAATCCAGGTACAATCTCTTTCTACTTATATGCTCCCAGCCCAGTTAGGTTCACAAGGTAGGAACTATTCGTTATAGCGATGAGACATGACGAGATCGCTATACTCAAGCCCAAGCCCGAACGTGGTGGTAATTGGGAATTAGCGACAATTTGACGCAAGATGAACCTGAAAACTACAACGAGTTCCTGCCGAAGAAAATCAAAAGTTCACAAACCAGGCGCTACCCATCACACTTCTCTCAGAGCTAACAACGCAGTCTTTGTGACTTCATACACACTGGAGTCTCCTTTCGGCGAAACTTCAACCATAGTCGACTCGGCATTCGCGCGCAGGAGTACGACACGCCCTTTTACTTCATTTGGACCATCCATCGCTAACGCCTCTTCGCCATTTCTTGACGCTTCTATTGGTTTGACATACTTCCCTGACAGTACCTCCTTTGGTGTCCCGTCGTCAAATACAACTGCGACTTCTCGTTTATATCCATCCTGAGACAAATGCAGTGCATCAATCATCCCTTTTTTACCCTCAAGCTGCTTATTCTTGTAGTTGTCCAGTGTCGTATCAATGACCTTCACTTTAATACGGCCAAGGAAGGCAGACACGATAGGTTGGAACATCCAGTCCTCATCCACGACTATAAATCAGAGACTTTAATGAGTGTTGGGCCTAGATAGACGAAAAAAGACAAACCATATGCCGACGGGATGGGATTTGTTGAGTAGCTGGATCCTGTAAATGGCGTTGGTGCCGATTGACCTCCTCCATAAAGTGCCGGGGTTCGAGCATAAGTGGCGGAGGGTCCAGGCGTGTGCACGGGCGCTGGTGTCGGACCACTCATGAACGCAGGCGTGGCGGCGGTCGCAGGTGTAGGTGCGAATGAAGGCGTAGGTGCACTCTGCACACCTGATGGGTCACCATTTCCTGCCAGAAGAATGATCACCATAACTTACCCAAGGCGTTGATTCAACCTTCCAACCGCTATTCCGAGACGATTGCCATTCATCGTTTGCTTCCCAGGCATTACTCGAGCTCGTTCTTCCAGGCGTAGCACCACCCCAGGCAGAACTACTTCCTGTAGGTGCAACATTCCTCCCGGGAGTTGCACCACCCCAGGTGCTTGAGGCACCTCCACCACTTGCATAGGGATTTGGTGTTCTCGAGTTTGCATTCCAACCCGGTGTCTTGCTACCATCTGTGCTCGTGTAAGGGTTCGGTGTTCGTGCATTTGCATTCCATGCTGGCGTTTTCCCACTATCTGCATAGGGATTGGGTGTACGTCCTGAGACGCCCCAAGCTGGTGTACGGCCCTCGTTCGATGCATAGGGATTGGGTGTACGTCCTGTATTGCCGAAAGGTGTACGGCCACCAGCATGTGCATTAAAACCACTGTTACTGGCATATGGATTCGGCGTTCGGCCAGCTCTCGATCCATACCCTCCACCACGGCCTCCTCCAGGCTTGTCTAGGGGTTCAAGATTGCCATCAGGTCTAGGAAACATAAGCATGAATACCCAGTTCCCGTAAATCTAAACTCACAGTCGGCGGTACAATTTTTCCTTTTCGATCATAATAAGCTTGTTCCCTGTCCGCAGCTCAACCCTCGCGATATTACCATTTGTGTCTCTTATTGTGCCGGCGTAACCCTTGTGGGGACCTTTGATTACCATGACCGTTGCCCCAATATCTCCGTCCTTGGGCCCACGACCCATGTTTCCGGACCCCACCATACCACCGGTAGGTTGTACAAGAGCGGGATTCATCTTCGATAGGTCGGCGCCAGGCTTAACAAGACTGCCTTTGGGCGCTACCGAGACAAGAGCTCGAGTCCGCGTCACAAAGACACCTCCATTTTCAGTGAGGTCACGATTATGGAGGAAGGCATAAAATGACTGGTAAATGTGCAGGACACGACCTTTGCGACCCTGAAGAAACACGGTTTTATTCGATGAATCATCATGAACAATAGGTCATACCTCGCCTTCTGACTCCTTCATGTTGTCGTTAATACGGATTTCGTGTCCATCTCGATCAGTAGCCACTGCTCGATTTGAGTCACGACGCATGGAAATTTGATGAGGTTGGACAAGTCGGACTTGGCCATTCTGATCTAGGACACGGAAGGAGTCACGCTCAGTCTTGAAGATGACACCGACAGTCTGCGCGCTATGCTATTATTAGCATTAGAGAGGGAACAGAACCAAAAAGCACGTACTCAAGCTGTACCAGATCATGCAACTCGTAATTACCAACAACGTTCGTGCCGGAACCGACTTCAGCAGCCTCACGGAGATCCTTTGAGAAAACGGAAACCTGATAAACACTACTTGAGTAAGAAAAAGTTGTAGATTGGGAGTTCATACCTCTTGCATAGACATATCTGACAGGAATGTGACAATGTTATCTGTTACCGATACCACCAAACCCGTCTCATCAACATTCTGTCCAGTCATGACTTTGACATGGTCTCCGGCCTTGAATCGTTTCCTCACACTCCGCGCGGGCAGCTCAATCTTCTGGCCCTCAATGTCTGGCCCAACAGCTGAAACCGTCACCACATCCTGGCTGATCTCTTCCACTACACCATGTACACCTGTCTGCTCGCCTTCAAAAACTTCGACGTGGTCACCAGGTTGGAGGACTGACACAGCAGCTTTACGTGAAGCTTCAGCGATAATAGATAAATCTACAAGGCTCTCTTCTTCTCCTTCTTGTCGTCTCGTAAACTGGGTGATTTCGTCCAAGGTAGGGTTGACGTCTTCCAAGATCAACGCACTGATTCTGAAGTCTTTCTCAATGAACCCGTCTCTGTAAGTGTCGTTCTGGAAAACATAGACATCGCTCCTCCGTGTGACAGACTTCCTGCCATACACTTTTGCAACTTCTTCATAATTGAAGAGTTGTTGTGGTGGGCGCATGGATAAATTCGCTGACGTTGTCTTTTTCCGCTTCTTTCCATCCAACGCCGCGTCATCACGAGGGTTGAGATCAATCCGAGGAATGAACTTTAATCCTACGTCTTCGCCATTGTCTGTGATATCCATGACTTGTGCAAGGTCTCCAGAGTATTTTCCACGTCGGATGCGAACCCAGCTGCCAGGTGTGACTGTCTGTTCTTGTCTTTTTATTTGCAAAAGACTAGCCATTTCTTCGATGGGTACAAGGTGGATGCCTCGGCTTGGATATACACCGACAAGGCCAGCACAAGCTTCAGAAACCTGTTTCATACTGCGAGCTTCAACATAAATCATGCCAGGAAGTGAGTCGCGTTGGAAAGCAGAGAGGATACTGAGAGGTTTGGAGGTAAACTCAACGTCAAGGGCTTTGCGCATGAGACTGAAAACAATATCGCGCTCGCGCCCTGGCTAAACAACAGTCAAACTCATGAAATTAGGTTAGTCAGAATGTGTGCACCTTAACACGAACTTGCCACAGGCTGGCATCTTGCACTGAAGGCATTAGCAACCTTTGTGGTATTTCGTTCATATCTCCAGTATACCGAACTGCAGCACGGTGAGCATATCGTCTGCTGAGATTTCTCGCAATTTCTTCAGGGCTTTGTTCCTCTTCGTCTAGCTGTCTCCTGGCATCCAACGAGGCATGATGACCACTCGTCATGTCCTCATCCATGTCTTCGCCCGTCTCGATGAACGGGTCTGGGAGCAAGTTTATATCAGTATGACCAGTCGAACAGAATCTGATGAAACAACGCGCCTGCACCCATGTCTTCGTCGTCATCTTCTACCTCATCGTCATCGCTGACTTCGGCTTCAATATCGAGGAAACGACTTGCAGCAGAACGTCTGTGACGATGCTGCGATGATTTTAGTACAAATTTCCTGCACCCAATAAGCCAATGTTACTCACTTTAGCCCTTTTCCGCTTCCTACCTGAGTCCTCTTCGTCTTCATCTTCCCTCTCGTCTTCGTCCTCTTCGTCTTCGTCATCCTCCTCGTCCTCCTCGTCTTCATATTCCTGGTGCTTTGATTTTTTCTGCACTGTTTCGTAAGGCTTTTCGTCAGAATCCTCTTCCTCCTCGTTGTGTGTTGCGTCATCATCGTATACGTGAGCGTCCTCCACGTCAGACATAGTAGCAAAAGTATTAGGAGAGGGTACAAGTATAGTGAACGCTATCCGGCACGTGACTTTATTTTTCCCTGTCTAGACCGAGCGGTCTTTCATAATTTAAAATACAATGCACTGATCCATATTTATTTTTCATAAGCAAACTATATTAACTGGAAGAATATCTAGATCATATTCCTCTTCCATACTGTTCTCTCAATATTCTTCATTATAAGTTCAACATCCCTTTCTATACCTCAATCCACTTGAGACTTCATTAAAATAGACATAGATAGTCTAAATTTCTTGTTTTTTCTTGACTCTTACCACTCTGTGAGCAGATTATCTTCTGTTTTCTTGTTGGTACATCTGTAACCATACCTATTTTCCAGAACAGATTATTTTCTTTGTTTTCTGTATTCCTAGCCATCTTCTATAATTATCTTCTTATGATTTTCTGATTTTATTTTGCTACTACTTGTTGGTGTCATATGTTAAAGTTCAACTCCAAGTATTTATGTCTTCCACAATGAACTTACTCTCACCTCAAACCCCATAAGTAACCTGTCTTCCATGGCAGTGTTGTTTCTCTTCAAATTTGATGAGTATTTTATTTTTCACAACAGAATTTACTCCTATTCCAAATCCTGTATCTAGTTAGTATTTTTCCACAGATTATTTCAATCAAACATCTGTCCAGCTTGAAGCTAGGTACAGACACTGACCTCACTTGATGTGGATAATTGCTGGACTATGTAGTAATAGCACCACTCAAGTTTCCAAGTGTTTTAAACACTTCTTGTTAAAGCGACTAGTTAAAGTTTATGGGGTTTTGTGTCACAAACTTCATTCAACTTGTATCTCCACAACTAGTAGACTGACTCTCACAAACCAAGTTGCACTGGAAAGCCCCAAATAAGGGCTATTTGCACATATGTGGAATGTACAAAAGTGATAACAGATTACTGAGATATTAGACCATTAGTAACTACAAGTTTCATTGGCTGTTATCTCAGGAATGACTGAACAAATTCCCACAATCAAAGTTGCATTGGAAAGCACTCTTCAAACTGTCTCTGATGATATATCATATATCATATGGAGATCAGTGTTCACAGAAATACAAGCATATCAATATAGTAACATAATTAATTACCTTCTAAAATTAGCCTGACATCTGCTATGACAGATAACAGTCCTACTAGGTATGAGTTTTGATTATGTGATGGAAACAGCTTGTGCACAGACTATTACTATTTTGTATAAATACTTCTGTATCTGAGGATTAGACCTCAGACTTAACAATATTATTCATCAATTATTATCATTGACATTTGTATTGATCTTCATCATCATTGTCATTATTATTGAACTTCTGAATCATTCCTAAACCTCTGAGAGTGTACTTAAGATTTAGATATTACAAACAAGTGAGTAGTTTATTTTGTGATAGTTTTGTAGAGTTTGTAATCTCTAGAGAATCCTAAGTAATATTACTTCTAATTACTAGGTACACCACTTACCTCCAGAAAATTCTGAGAGAACAGAATAAGGTTTTTTAGAGCAGTAATTACTTTAAATACTTGAGAGGTCCATTTTTATTAGACAAATTATTAAGTAGAATATTTAGTAACCTAGTTATAGAGTAATAAAGCCTAGTAGTTAGAAAATTCAATAGAAAGACCTCAAATATTACCAGACAGTAAGAGTTCATTGGTTAATGGCTAGAAAAAGTGAGTCAGTGGCTATAAAAGAGCAAGTGAAAATCTGACAATTGTTATGACTTAAATCTCAAAGTATTAATATAAAGAAGAAATCTTATATTGGATTAACACAATAAAACCCAATAGAGTTCCTAGTACAAAGTGTCTACCTTATATATGCTAGCTAGTTGGTCTATATGAGATCTTATCTAACTTACTCTAAAAGCTATAAACTATTGATAAGGTCAACATATAGTAAATATATTATTGTTTTGGAATCTTTTATATTCTTCTGTGTGATATGTGATGGATATGTGACTATCACATGTGATGTCACACTAATTCCTAATCCTAAGTTTAAAATAAGAAATTAAAATTAAAATAAAAGTAAATAAAGTTCACTATTTTCAACTCTGATATTACTTTCTCTTTAAGGTTTCTTTTCCAGAGAAACTAACTTCTATTTTTGCTAGTTCTTTTCTAGCTTCTTTAAATATTTTTCTTCAAACTTTCTATTGTTCTATTTATATAATATTTTTACTACATACTTTTTTGTGTTATGATTCTAAGCTTGGTTTAAGTTGCAACTTAGACAAAGACTTAAGTGTTGTGGCAACCATTAAACACAAAGTCCAACAATCGCACAACGAGTAAATCTCTTAAGGTGGATATCTAGTGGGGATTTCACAAGAGAACTCGACAAGGAGTCTCTGTTAAATTAGCATCCTATATATACTAAATACATCTGTGTTGTGGCAACCACTAGACACTCAAGGTCCAATGATCTCACTAACGAGTAAACCTCAAAGGAGAAGTATAATGTGGGAATTCACAAGAGAACTCGACAAGGAGTCTCTTCTTAATTAGAG
>Ga0157368_1000859_pt1 | contig 13723 bp, 20 predicted proteins | sample AttbisABBM3_FD_113146 | JGI IMG/M metagenome (GOLD analysis project Ga0157368, IMG submission 113146) | Fungus gardens microbial communities from leaf cutter ant in Botucatu, State of São Paulo, Brazil - Atta bisphaerica ABBM3 | ecosystem: Host-associated > Fungi > Mycelium > Unclassified ...
CAGCTCCCATCAGGTACGAGTTTTGATCATGTGATGGCAACAGCTTGCACACAGACCATCACTCTTTTGTATATATACCTCTGTATCTGAAGGCTAGACCTCAGACTTAACAACATCAATTATTCTTATTAATACTTTCCATCATCTATCATCATCACATCCTTATACTGAACCTCTGAAACACCATTAAGTTCAAGTATCACAACCAGTGAGTATCTTATTTGTGATATCTCCACTCCTGATGTGATTTGACTATTGAAAGAGAACTCACCTCTCTAAAGTTTGACTGGCCCTGAAGTTTTGAAAGAGAGGAAAGAAGTTCAACAAAGTCAAACAAATCTATAGAACAAGGGCTTAACCTCAGTGGATTGTAGCAACAAGGCTACTCTACTACTTACAGTATCCTGTTCCCATTCAAGTTGTCTGCAAAGAATTCACCCCCACCTATATTACAATTACAATTTATGAACAAGCCACCACAGCATTTCCACCATAGCAACCCAGTCCATCTGATTTAGTACATAAGCAAAGCTCTATCTCAACTCAAGTCACATGTGTAGAACCAACATCATCATTTCTAGCATGGATTCTGACTTAGAGGCATTCAGCCATAATCTAGCAGATGATAGCTTCACATCATTATCCAATTGAACAGGCGCAAATACCAAATATCTGAATGAATGATTCCTCTCATACTAAGTTCAATTACTATTACAATAACACTCCATCAGTAGGATAAAACTAACCTGTCTCATAACTGTCTAAACCTAGCTCATGTTCCTTATTAGTAGGTGAACAATCCAATGCTTACTGAATTCTGCTTTAGTATGATAGGGAGAGCTGACATTAAAGGATCAAAAAGCAACATTGCTATGAACACTTGGCTACTACAAGCCAGTTATTTTTGTGGTAACTTTTCTGGCACCTCTAGCCTCAAATTCCAAGAGACTAAAGGATTGATAGGCCACACTTTCATGGTTTGTATTCACACTGAAAATCAAAATCAAGAGGACTTGTACCCTTTTGTTCTACTTGAGATTTCTGTTCTCAATGAGTCTCTCTTAGGACACCTGCATTATCTTTTAACAGATGTGCTACTCCAGCCAAACTCCTCACCTGATAATGTCTTCAACCCAGATCAGCCTGTCAAAGGTAGTGGTATTTCAATGGTGCCAGAGCTCCCACTTATTCTACATTCTCTATGTCTTTTCACAATGTCAAACTAGAGTCAAGCTCAACAGGGTCTTCTTTCTCTGCTGGTTCTGCCAAGCCCATTCCCTTGGCTGTGGTTTCACTAGATAGTAGATAGGGACAGTAGGAATCTCATTAATCCATTCATGTGCATCACTAATTAGATGATGAGGCATTTGGCTGCCTTAAGAGAGTCATAGTTACTCCTGCCACTATATAGTCTATATAGTTTGTGTTTTACATTCTTATACAATGAAGACAATAGGGTGGCTAAACCCTAGCCATTCATACAAAAAGGTGTGAGTGTACATTCTCCAACAATACATAGTCCTACCCTAAAGTATATGACATTTGTTTGTTTGTTCTAGGTTTCTCTACTATCTCTATGTCACATGACCCCATTATATAAGAGAAATAGAAAGGAAATGAAATGAAAATGGCTACCAAGGCACATGGTTAGACACTGGAAGAGTCAGAGTGAATTTGAGATAGGGAGACTGGAAAATGAAGAAATATTAGCAAGGTTACCCAGACTTTGGAAATGGACTTGAATGCAAGCAACAGATCCACATCCTACTGATTTCACTTGGTCTTCGTTGCTTTATATCGGCTTGCTTTCAAAAGCAAAATCTCTGGTACAATCATGATAGAACAATCAGGTTGAGGATCAATTCAGCATTCCCAGGACAACCAGGATGCTACAAACAGGTATACGTATAAACTGAAATTAGGTCAAATGGGTACAATTTTGCACACCCCACAATTACAGTGAATGGAGAACTAGTAAACGTGATTAACAATCAAATATCAATCCCGAAAGTCAACTCAAAAAGCAAGAAAACGATACGGAAGATTGGACACCAGGGTATATAACTCAAAACCAAGCCATATAGCTTGTTTCCTCCAACTCGGACATCAAAGCACCATGGTCAAAATTGAATTTTTCGTCCTCCGCAATCCTAGGTGAAGAAGGGACGAACAAGTTCCGCACTTGCCGTGCCGAGCTTACAGGCACTGTAAGGAACTGGAAATTATGCTTCTCATCTATACTGTCAGTCATGCTTGAGAAATGGTATATATCGGGCAAAGAATCCGCCGGCCCACTTGCAGCTCCTGGGCTGCCGGGAGAGGCTGGGCTGACACTACGAGTACTAGCCGTGTGAGGTGAATTCGTGGAAGTAACGGGGGAAGAACCGACGCCACGAGGTCGAGCAATGGGTGCATTAAGTCCCATTCGTTCTGCGCAGTTGCCGAGAAGAGAATGTGCTTGTGCAAATGACTGTGGGAGAGCTACAGAGCACGGGTTTCCTGTGGATGTTCTTGGTGTCGAGGATGTCTGGCGCAAGATGGCTCGCCCTTTCTCAGCCAGTTTCGTGATGTGAGGCTATGAGACAGAAAGGGGGGTCTAACCACAAATAATGAAGGACAATACGACATACGAGAACTTTGGCACAAAAAGGCAGTATTGAGGCTGCCCTACGAAACAACTGACATATTCTCTCCAAGTCTTGTAGCGCAAACGTCGCGAGAGGTGTTGTTGAGGCACGGGAAATGAATAGCGACAACATGACCTACATTAGTGGGAACTTAAATAATTGTTCTTCTATGATACCACGTCACTCACCGCAGCTGAGAACACATTAAACCAAAAATGCAAAAACCTGACACTCAAATTCTGCTCGTGTTCGTATAGATCATCCACTGTTGCAATCAGGGTCGAAGCACTAAGATATGTTGCCAACACCGAGGGTGCGAACTCGTGATTCATGTCAAACGGTTCGGCGCTATTCATAGCTTGGGTAAAATATCGTCTGTGAAGTTGCAGCAGCGCTACATCCGCCAGATCAGATATAGAAGAGCCGAACGAGAAAGGAGAGCAAAAACAGACCAATTTCACGCCCCATCACCACCAACCCTCTCTGCATGATCAGGAATCTCGGTGTCGCTTTCGTGTTTTGTTCCTCTAATAACGATGGCACAGCAAAATCGCGGACTGATTTATCCAGCCCCAGAATATACGTGTAATCAGGTGGTCGAGCTGTATTCGTCATGGCTTCAAGAATTGGAGAGAGACACTCGACGAAGAAATCATTCTTCCAGTCGTGGTCTGTCAAAAATTGATTTCGGATTTCACGGGGAAATTCAACAGCACGTTGCCAATACCGAACGTTGGTCGTGTGACGATATTTTTGACCAGGAATATTCAAGGTGAAAAATGCAGTAAAACGGACCAAGCATTCCATCCCAAGCCCCAAATCCCGATACCAATAGAAAATGATAGAGGTCATATGACAAGAAAACAAATTTGCGCATTATTGTCAGAATAATTCCGGATATGAAAAAATGTTCAACAACTCACAAACAATCTCTTCCCTTGATACATAGATCCCTGCACCGACATAGGAAGGCCGTTTGGCATCCACGTGGACTAACGATATTGACGGTGGGCGACCAAGTGATAAAGACTAACCCAAAAGAAATAAGTTTATTGACCATTTCAGCCGAGTCCACAAGAGGCGGTGAATCCCGAAAGGAGTTTCGAAGTAAAAAAGGTATGATCGACAGTGATGGGGGGTATAATAGTATGATAAGGCTTGTATCTTAGTCATGGTATACAAAGCGAATGGAACTTGGCGATGCGTACCATGCGGCAGTCCATATTGAGGAGCTCCCAGAAAATTGCGCGTCGTCTTTCATGTTCCTCTGGTATGGTTTTCGAACTACGAGCGCCATCTCGGTCTACAGAGGGAATGACATTAGTTCATGGCAAGTGATAGCAGGTTCACGAGATAACATACGCAGACCCAGCTTGTCGGTGCCGTAACAAGAGTCAGAGTGATGCACAAAATCGAGAGATTATACATACCCCTTGCGCTAGCTTAGCCACAAAACCCATCAAATTCCATGCATATCCCACTGCCTTTTTATTATCAGAGAAAATGAGGTGGTAATAAATCATGAAGAACTGGAGCAGCAATCATCAATGCAGACTCCGCTGAACAGAAAGTTACCGAAGGGCGCACCAATGCATGTAATACATCAAAATCGGGTTCCTCCATCAACGGAATCTCACATACGGATGCTCTTGCTAGATGGTGATATGCCTCGCCATGAAGTGATCCGAGAGGCTTTTTAAGATCCACCAGCGAACCAATCGATAGTACCATCAGTAACAATGCCAATCTCCGTGGACTCAGATCCTTGATCGGAGTCGTATAGCAATAATTCAGTAAATTGGGTAGGAATGTCTCCGCTGTATCCATGTTAAACCTACATCAATAATCAGCACGGTCCATCAAAAAACAAAGGCAGCATGGGCACAAAACGGTGACTTGTGAACTGAACTGAGACTGTATCCAGAGTTACACAAAGAAAAGAGGGTTGATTTGAGTATGTAATGTTGACGTACTGCCAAAGTGCATTATTACGGGCTTCCGCACACACCATTTCCGCTTCTTCACGAGGCGGAAGAGCGTCACGAATCCTCTTTCGAATACTCAAATCGACCATCCACGGGAAGGGAAACGTTGAACTGAGCTGCAGGATGTCAGGTGGTACTTCTGGCGGAGTTGTTTCCCGCTGAAACACAGCGGAAGACGCAGAAGAGGAATCGCTCCCTGTCATCCCTCCCGCTCCATCGGTCATATGAGGTCCGAGGGAATGTACTACGACAGAGTTCGGGAGAGAACGATCGTCTCGTGACCGCGAGAGCGCTGTCGATGAAGATATCTCGGAGATCAAGGTTGGCGGGGGCAGGAGTGGAGTAGTCCCATAGAGTTCTTGTGAGGTCTTGATTTTCAACAATTCGGGTGCTAACAATGGATGTGGTTGGTTGGAACATTTTTGCTGAACTTCTTCCAATGCTTCTTCGAGCTGCCGGACGCGATCACCTAGTTCAGCAATCTTGTCGTGCAGAGTCTCAGTGTTTGCAAGGATGAACCTAAGGAATGTACGAAGAAATAAGTAGTCAGTCAGATTCTGCGGGGCCTAAGTCATTTGGAAAAAGATATTACCGGCTGCCCCGACCTGCTGTCAGAGCACCTGAGAAACCAGATCTTGAATCATGGGCGTCAAGACTAGCGCTATCTCATCACTTACCTTCTGGGCAAAGGCTCCCGCAGCCTCGCTTTACACATGACTGAAAGAGACATGGGAACTTAGCAAAGATACGAGGACTAGGACAAAGCTGAAGACTGACTTGGCAAGGAAAGACACGATCACACTGTACAACGACGTTAGAAGTTAAGCGTGTCTGTCACAGTCGACCATGAAAACTTGCCTTTAGTTTGAGCCTGGAGAAAAATGTTGCATGCAATAGTCGATGAGGGCTGAAACGACACAAAAATAAATACCTGCGACATTCCTTACATGAGAGTTTGCGACTTCGATCATCCCCTCGGGCTACTCGTGTTACAGAGGTGGATTCCAGAGTTAAATTTGGGCCACCAAGATGATTCAAATGCTGAGAACCTCTAGACATGGTCTTGTCGCTGGTGGGAGACACAATGGAAGGAGGCAAGTCTGACGGTGATCCAGTGAAAGAATTTGGTCCTCTCTGTCGTTTGTTTGGACGTTCCAGGCATTCCGTATCAATCGGGAGCATGATAGCTATGACCCTGCAAAATCAAAGAGAGGGTTGGGGGATAAAGTGTGAAGAAAATCGAATTGGATGAAATAAGATACGCAACAAGGGCACAAGTCAAGATGGAGGTAGCAAAAGAAGGAAGGGAGGGAGGCTTGCTTCGGCCAGCCAACCCGTGACTTCCGCATCTACAAGCTTCTGAGCGCCTGTCTTCCAGGATTGACTACGTGTACGTTGACTTCACTTACAAATAAAATGAGAAAATAATTTGCTATTCAGTATCGTGTAATTCCATGCCGCGTAGCCTGCAGAATTGTGGCGGAGGAGTAACCTCCTCGGGCATGAGAATAAGAAACTAGACGTCCTATTAACGATCCGAGATCGGGATCAAAAAGGCGCCAAAGATTTCCCACACGTGGTCACACCCTACCTGATTACATTGTTGCACTAGAAAAACGGAATGTTAACGGAATGTTAACGGAATGTTTCCTATCTCGACCATTCAATAATCATATTTTCGGACTTCCGCATCTCCGCAAGTGATAAAGCATTGAGCCGATATTCTGACAGACATTACAGCAGCGTGAGTACATACACATAGTTCAGCGACGGGGAAGCATCAACGAATTAAATCGGCATCCGTCTCGGATAGCATCAGCTTCAGAACCTGCGAAATTTGCGAATGCAAATCCTCTTTTTACAATTCCACCGGGAAAGCAGAGGAAATTAGTCTTCTTTGTTCACAGCTGCGTAATGTGGAGAGTCTGAAATCACTCACTAGCTCGATTAACAGCCTTCGTGTATTCTTCATTCGCCTGCTTCATCTCTTCTTCGAGTACTTCCAGTCTCTTGGCCTAAAAAGAAGACCACAAGTCAATCATCCGGACCATGGATTTGCCCTTCTCTGCAACTCAAGATCATGCCCCAACTCATCACAGAAACCCAATACATCAAGACTAGAAGTAGAGATATACTATACTCACCTGCGCCTCCTCGGGTTCCGGTTCCGGTAGTGAATCAATCAAGTAGTCAATCTGCTTGGCCTTTACAATCAAATCCGTCACCAACTCCCTCTTATTTGCTTCAAACACCTCTGGTGAATCGTATTTCTCCAGGTTCCGTTGTTTTGTGACCGGTACATCAGGTGAGACTTGAAGAAAGTTCGACCGAGTCGTGAGGTACGCTATCGTGTTTGCCATGATCACAAGTATCTATAAGAAATTTCATGCAAATATCGTGCGAGAGGGAGCTGAATCAGAAGACATATCACAGAAAGACACAATATACAACCTGTTGAATTTCATCCTGAAGTTGAGTTATACGGTCCATATGCGATAGTTCCTGTAGCATTGCGCTGCAACCAGGCAGCCAAATTTCTCCTGAAAAAGCAATCGCGACTTCTAACCAAATCGGAAGAGAGCTCTTTCGAAGTCTCGTGGTCTTACGTTTGCAGTGTCGATTCTGAGAGATGTCGTACGCGCCAATGGAATATTGCGGGTTCGTGGGTAACTAAGTTAAAGCCATACTATGGCGCGCCTCTTGATTCGTCTGGGAAAATTTATAACATTATAAAATAAAATCTATAAGATCAACCACCACTCTGTTTCCTGAATTCTCAAATTCGATACTCATCCTCCCGCTGCCACAAATACCGGGAATCTGGACTCTTCCGTCCATCCACTCATCCGGCCAAGACACAAAACCCAATCTGTGAAAGCACAATAAAATAAAATAAAATAAATAAAATGATAAAAGTCAATTTATTGCTCGAATGACCGCGAATCTGAAGCTTAGAATCGAGAACCTCCGCCGAAATGCCAACCGAATTGTACAATCCGCCCTGATCAGTCCTAATCAATAACAGCTTATGGATACACCTCATTTATCATGTAGATGATCCATGGCTCCAAATCAAATAATGGTAAAAAACACTTCGAATGCAGCGCCAACCCGCCTCATGATCCCACCTCTAATAGCACGTGTACACGCAGTCGTATGACCGTCCCGACCTTCATTCGTCCAACCACGACTCTAACTAGTAAAAGGCCATAAAACTCTGGTTATTATTTGCACTCAATGCCCCCAATTCGAAATTGATGGTATCCACAACTCCAATCTTCGACGTCAATGGCGGTAATTTGACAGGCGGGCGAGACGTAGGTAACACCGCGACAGATGAAGAATACAAGCCGTTGCCACTTGGATTGCCACTGTTCCCAGGAGAACAATGACTGACACCTCCAGGTGTTGTCGTCGCTCTGAACGCAGATGAACTTGGTCCATTGGAATATGCCGTGGTCATCGGATGAACGTTGTCGTTGGAACCATATATCCCTGCTGAGGCTGCCACTGTGTTACCACTCAGGTATCCGTTGTATTGCCCGGTACCATTCTCAATATACATTCCTGCCACACCGCCAGGACTAGACCCTTGCAAAGTGGAGTACGCATTCGCGTCAGCACCGCCATAAGTGGTATATCCAACTGTCACGCCATGACCAACGCCATACAAACCCAAAGGGGTGGTATCAGGAAGGACAGCAGATGAAGCATTGACAATCGGAGGCGGAGACCAATCGTGCGAAGGTGGACATGTTTCTGCAATTGCAACTTGTTGAAGGCCATGCGAAACCTTGCCCACCCCAACATTGACCGCAGAAGCAGGCGAAGCCGCCGAGCTCTTCGAATTACCTCGGTTGGCACAATTACAGGGTTTACGTAGTGGGAACAATGTTTTCGCAATCTGGTGCACCTCTGCAATACACTGTGCTAGACTTTGATGTGTATGCATGAAGGGATCATCTGCTGGTTGAGATGGAGATTGACGTTCAAAATCTTCAACTTCAGTCGATCCATCATCGGTGATGTGGCGGAGAACGATGATGGGAAGTTCTTGTCCATTCATCCAACGGTTGTAAATGTCCATGGCCTTTTCTATCATGGTTTCCAAGATCGGCTGTACAGTGATGAGCTGTTCTATTGATAGGGAAGAAAAAAAATACTAACCAGGACCTGTGAAGCCCGCGGACAGACATCTTTCGCTGCTCTGAACAAGAGTCTCGCCCTCTTCAGTTCTTGCAGTGTTGCGGGGGACAAGCATGTAAATGGAGCTCTTGACACCAATACGCATAGTGCAACCTGAAATTTACCAAGGTTACAACCAATTGATCACAAACGAACACTTCTCCTGAACTCACGGTGGCAGAGAATGCATTCGACCAATACCATAATATTCTAGTAGTCTTCTCCGGCTCCCACTGGAACAGCTCCTGAACTGTCGCAATCATCCTCGACGCACTCATGAAAACCGCTACGACTGACGGCGCATACTTGTGCCGCCGATTGAACGCCTCTTCTGGACAACTTAGTGCACGAATGAAATAGAGCCGATGGAGCTGCAACAAAACTAAAGAAATGGAATCAGCAGTGATTGATATGGACCGTGACATGAACACGCTAAAAATTCTTTCAGCTCACCAGCTTCAAGTGCAGTTCCAAGAGACGCCCGTTGCATCATCATAGATGTTGACAGCAGATTTTCCTTGTCTCTTAATAAAGCTGGAATGGAGAAATCCCGTATGGTTCGATCGAGATCCAGGATCTCTCGATATTCTTGCCCAGGTTTACAAATAGCATCGAGAACTGGAACGAGACATTGCTGATAACATAAATGCTTCCATTCTTGCCCTGTTAGAAAAGAGGCATTGGAATCCTAGAGGGGAAAACGGAGGCAAAGGGATAACTTACAATGATGTAATGTGCCTTCTTCGGGGTCAGGTGTATACGAGGGCCTTGGACAATCCATATGATGTATTGACAACGATGGCGGTCGGCCAAGGGATAAAGCCTAGTTTGCCAGCTGTTAGCTTGCTGAAAGCGAGGACGCATGAAATATCCGAAACTCACTAGGCGGGCGTCGAGGTAGAGTAACTCCCAGAATAAAGTTCTCCTCTTGTCTACCTCCTCGGGAATCACCTTAGACTTGCCATTGTTGCGATCTGCCGAGCCAAACAGCGTCCAAGAAGTTATCCATCAGCATCTGGTCAGAATGACTGGTTTCTGTCTACGACTTACGCAAGCCAATCTGGTTGAGGTAAGCAAAAGAGTTGACAACTGACTAAAAGTACTTACACTTTGTGCCAGCTTTGCCACCAAGCCCATGATTGCCCATGCTTCTCCAACTGCCTTCTTTCCGTCGCTCCACACGGCAAGGAACCAGACCTCATAGGATAGTGCAAGAACTGTGTCCACATTAGTGTCTTCCATAATTGAAATTTCACATAGAGAAGCCCGGCCAAGAGCGTGGAAGTGAGATGCGCGGGATTCAGCTTCAAGATATGCACTGTGCATAAGATGTGGGGTGGAGGAGTGTGAGGAGCCTGACGACGGAACATCGACAATGGATGCGATGGAAAGAATCATGAGTAAAAGTGCGAGGCGGCGAGGGTCAATGTCTTCAATCGGTTTCGGTGATTCGTCCGGAGAAGCGTAGATATGATGGAGTAGAAGCGGAAAGAATGAAGCAGAAGGGTGGGGATTGTATTGCCACAGAGCGTTGCGCCGTGCCTGATTCCACAGTCGCTCAGCCTCTTCCCGAGAAGGGAGTTGAGACCGAATGTACTCGCGCATGGCAAGGTTGCGCTCAGGGCTATTATGCAGATAACCAAGGAGAGGGAAGGAGGACTGGAAGTGGCTAACATCTGCCTGCACCGATGTCAAGTCGAATGTGATTGAGTTTCCCTGCATTGGATAAAGGTCAGCAGGATTGCCAGGGCGATGGGCGCGGTGTGGCATACTGATTGTATGACACATGAAGAATTGTTGATCGCCATGGCCGTGTCGCCTGCGGCCACAGTGTTGTTGCGACACTTGTAATCGGACGATGATTCGTTAAATTTTGCATCCTTGTCCTGCGCGTTGCCTGGAGTGCCACTGTTGGAGTACAAACCCATAGTACTTTTAATGATGGTCAGCTCAGAGGCTAGCAAGGGAGAGTCAGGATTCATGGCTCGTATTGAGTCCTCGAGGTGGCGAATTCGGTCACTCATTTCCTGAATCTTGCCATGGAGCTGCTCGGTATTGGCGAGAATGAAGCGGGTACCTTTGCCGGACACAAGGACACCTAGGTGAGAACATGCTCAGACCAAAAGCGAAGGGGGTGTCATGATATGCCGTACCATCCGGACAGATTTCAGCACAACCGCGTTTCTGTGCACATAGGTACTTAGAACACAGGGAACCTATGCTAGTGGTAACACACCTTGCAGGAGGCACAAGGAAAGTTCCGATCACACTATCGATCGAAGTTGTCAGAGCTAGTGACCAGACAGCAAGTGGGAGGTGAACCTTAAGCTTGAGCCTTGCAGGAGAAGATGTTCATTCGACGTCTAACTGGCAGACTGGATCTGTGCTCACCGGCGACATTCGCAACAGGAAAGCGGAACCTATTGCAAAGCCTGAGTGTGTAGACAGCACGGACCTGGCGATTCAGCGCACCTTTTTTCCACCAGGCTTTCTGTTCAGGAGGCCATCTGTGATAAATATATGATCTATGGGCTGTGCCTGGGTGCTGGCAGCGTCTGGGGCGTCGAATGCGCTGCCTTGGGCCGTGCGCTGTCGTTTGGGAGGAGGGGGGGAGGCACCAGGCATGGTGCGTGTTTCCCGGAGAGAGCGATGGGAATGGGGGATAACTACCTGCTGACCAATCATTCTAAATATAACCATCACAATGTTGGTTGCTGCGAAAATCGCGGAAATGCTTGTCGCAGTTGCGTGCTGTGTCTTGGTGCACACGCCCAGTCCTTGCTGCTGCCAGTTCTTTGTCTGCGTGCTGCTGGATGTGCATACTACCAGCCAAAAAATATCACGTGACTACTCCTAATGCATCGGACTTGCCAGGGCGAGGCTATCGCCACATTGTCTGCTATCCCCGATTTGGTGCCTGCTTCCCAGTGCGCTATTTTTGGTCTCCGTGGTTCGTCCGGGTTAGGAGCCCTTGCTCCGCCGCCTCCAATTCTGGGGTTTCGGCCGCCGGCTGCACTCGGTTCCTTAATCTTCTACTCAAGTCCTGTTTTTTTTTGCTAGTTAATATCCCAGCCAACAGTGAAATGGGCACGGGCTATCCAGACCGGATCTGATCTGAAACTTTGCAGCTGAAATGCAACAAGTCACTCAGTTCTATGGTGACTCAGACGAAATGCACAGGCTGAGTCATTTGGAGCTTCCTAGACCTCTCCATGAACCAAATAATCATATGCATCAGTCAGTCAGCTGACTGCCCGCCACTCCTGATTGAGACAGCGGCTGGATATTAGCGATGGAAATGTATATCAGAAAACTCCCAAAGGCAATTCATCTCCCACCATATTGAGATCAGGTAGTGGGATTGATCCACATATGCATCCGAAATGAACCTCTTTGTTGCATAATAAAAGTGTGACCCTAACGATATCTCCGTTGTACCTTTGCTCAATGTTCTTGAAAAAACAAAGCACTCAAGGTCCTCGTCACTCGGACGCGTACATCGGATCTTTCACGCACATCTATCTGTTTTCCTCCTCTCCCATTTCTGGACTACGTCTGAGTCAATAAGATTTTGACACGTGTTCTTTGCTCTTCCTCATTCACATACAATACATAATGACGATAATGATGCGAAATTCCACGCGCCCGCGAGCAATCACTGGAGGAATCATATGCGTTTTCATCAACTCGACATGTGACAATGTACGAATGAAGGAACCATATCCAACGCAGCTCAAGATAACGATAACCGACGATTATTGATACCATGACTGCAACTACAAACCATCATGTATATCTAGTGCATATCCAAGTACCCGTCAGACTGCCCAGGATAGGTTAGGTTGGAACCAATGTCAAATCCAATGACTGATGTGAGCGTATATGTATATCAATAAATATAAATATCAATAGCACAGCCCAATGACACATAGTACTTGCTTCTTTATCTCAAAGAGATCAAAACATTAGTGTATGAGCTTGACAGAAGAATGTGTGATATGAATATCTGTGAACACTTTATCACTTTATTAGGTGTGAACCACACCTTGGTGATTGAGATCTGCAGAAAGTGCACAGAAGAACAGATGAAGTATGATACTTATCTATAATGTGCAGAACATGGATATCAAACAATCTTTGCTTTAGCTTACATGCTGTACCTCTACACATTGCACTGGTTATATATTTTAGAAAGAGACTATAGAGGATTAGGACATGAGTTGGAAGTGTGAGGTATGTCATTACCAACACCAGAAATTAGTAGTGGTTTTAGTCAATTTTCAGGACAATATATAACTATCTGACTTATATACCAATTGTAAGAGGACCTGTTTCTTTACAAACCTTACACTCAGAGTTTTTATCTGCAACTGTCTACTGACCTGCCCACTAATACTGACCAAATTTCATGTACCCCAGATATCTCTGAATCATCTATAACTATATTTAGTATAACAATCTCTTTTTTCTTTTCTACTGTTAAAAACAGGCTAGCTACTGAATCAGTTATGTTAAAGGTGACTTAAACTAGAAAGATGTTTCTAGCCTGAAGAACCAGTCTCTACCACCCTTACTAGCACTTATATCTTCTATTGATATTATGACTTCAACCTAAGTACTAAGATGAAAGCATACTCATATATTAAGTAATACAAAAGAACTTGATAGAGTTTCTACAACAGAGTGGTCTACTTTATATACCTTTTGTCAGAGTTCAAAACAGTGGACTCTAACTATTTTATTTTCCTTTCCTATTTTTTATTTTCTGTTCTTTTATTTTTTATTATTTCTGGGGACTTAGGGTTAGGGTTAATATGACATTACTGTCAACTGTCACATAACATGACCAGGTGTCACACATCAGGCACATGATCACATGTCACAGAAAAGAGTATAGAAGATTCTAGAAGGATAATATTATACAGC
>Ga0157368_1000861_pt1 | contig 13699 bp, 15 predicted proteins | sample AttbisABBM3_FD_113146 | JGI IMG/M metagenome (GOLD analysis project Ga0157368, IMG submission 113146) | Fungus gardens microbial communities from leaf cutter ant in Botucatu, State of São Paulo, Brazil - Atta bisphaerica ABBM3 | ecosystem: Host-associated > Fungi > Mycelium > Unclassified ...
CGCTGCTGTAGCTGTTTACGCTGACGCCCCAAATGTCCAAATTCTGAATCCTGTTATTCCATTACACTTCCATCCGAGTGACTACAAGGCACGAGCGACTGGGGAGCGCTTTATTTGTGCTCTACGCCGGTTGCTTTCCGACCTCAAGAATTACTACACGACCAGTGCCTTTTCTCAGCAGTCATCGCACTTGCAGCCGCAGTTCCCGTTCTATTTCGCGTACACTGACGGGGATGTCTCCCATCAGTTTGTGTACGAAAAGCAGATTGATGAAAAGATGTTGTTTGCTGCGCATCTTCGAGACAATCCGGAGGACAAGATCTTTGTCAAATTCACTCGCTGCTATGGTGAGGAAGCACACAGGGCTGCACATGCGCGTGGCTTTGCTCCGAGGCTCCGAGCTGTTGAGCGCTTTCAGGATGGCTGGATCATGGTGGTCATGGATGATGTCTCGCACCAATATTGCGAGATAGAAAGGAGACCGCTGGAGAAGAACGTGTATAAAGCTGTCCAACAAGCGCTTATCGAATTGCATGGAGAAGGGTTCGTCCATGGTGATTTGCGTGAAGCCAACATAATGGTCAAAAGAGACGGGTGGACAGTGAGGGTCTGCACGACATTATTCTTGTTGATTTTGACTGGGCAGGGAAGGAGGGCTGTGTAAGATATCCATCCAACATCACCTTGAATCATATTTGGCTTCCGCGTCCGGATGATGTTGAACGTGGTGGCCCCATCGCTGCTGCCCACGATGACCAGATGTTGAAATTTCTGTCCTAGTGGATATTTGTTCAATGTACTTTTGAGGGAAGATTAATCAGACCATAACATAAATCTTGCCTGCTGGTTTCTGTTTCTTTAAGATTAGCTTTCTCCGGTGGATATGAATGTTGAAGTTCAAGCCATATGAGCATTCATGTTACATTTATATATTGTTTATCACATGTTATTTTGTAGATCTTCATTTCTATGCAAACAAACTTAGCCTGTAGTTAGACTATTCTAGGACTAGTTCATCTTAGGTGTACTTATTTTTGTTTTACTTGGTTCTTTCCTTTCTGGTCCTAGTGTCAGAGTTGTGAATGATGAACTTTATTTTCTTTTCCTTTCTTTTAACTTAAGGTTAGAGTTTAGCATAATGTTACACATTGGTCCATCCATCTTGTATGGTAGTGCCTAATAGAGACCTAGGGAATATGCACTTTCTTTTTTCAGCTTTTACAACAAGTACTCAAATGAATCCTTTACCTTCTGCTTTGGAGATGGACATTGATAGTGTCGACAATTATGACAATATTAGGAAAAGAACTCATTCCTCTAGCAACACCTCAACCAGAAGTGCATCTGTAGTTTTACAAGCCTCTTCTTTACCATACTATGAGAGAATGGTAATCAATAATGACTTCTCTGACAAAGAAATCATGGAGCCCATTGACAGCTCTCAGCTGTCTTATAGTGGTGATGGCCAAGGAAAAAATCATGACAGTATAGTGACTGATCCCATTCTCCCCCAATGTGCTTCAAATGAGGCACTGGCCCACAACACCTACAATGGTCAATGTGTTGGTAACAATGACATCATCAACATACAACTACCATATAACCCCAATCAGCCTATGGAACCTGAATTGTGGGACAGTAACTTTGGTCGCATTTTTCTTCATGGCTCTTTGGAGCACCTCCCATCTGATGCCAGCAGCATCAAGACCTCCTTCATTCACATGGCCAAGTACATCAAAAACAAGAAAATTGACATAATAAAGTCAAATAGTGTCAAAGAGCTACAAGGTATAGGTAAAGCTGCTTGGAAATTCATTTCTATCCTCTACAATACAAGATGGGATTTGCTTGTCTGTAACACCTACAATAACACCTTCAGATAGAAGATATCATATCATTGCACCCTGAAGACCATCCTGGTCAAAAACAGCAAGCCTCAAGTCAAGGATATAACCAAATCAGCTAGCATTGAGAGAATACCCCTTTTTATCCCTGCCAAGACCCCTAAGGAAGTCAATAAGATTTCCAAGTTCTTTAAATTGAAGAAACTGGCTTAAGCAAATGCTGGCCCAAACAAATCATATGCATAGGCTTCCAAGACAAGCAGTAATATGGAAAACATTCTCAAAATCAAAGAGGCATTCCCTACTCTCAAAGTAAAGAATATTGACAACATCTATATCAAGAATGAAAAGTGTGGACTTAGTTTTTTCTCATTTTCTCTCTTATTTTTATTTTATTTTTGATTTATTTTCGAATTTTTCTATTTATAGAACTTAGGGTTAGGGTTAGTCATGTGACACAAGAAGAAAGGCATAAAAGACACTAGAAGAATAATGTCATACAATATGCACAATACATGTTGGCCTTAAGGTATATACATGGTCATTTAGGGTAGGCTATTTCTTGGACCATTAGGTATTAGTATATAAGGTAGACCATCTTGTACAGAGTTCTCTATTGAGTTCTCTTGTGTTAACCCTAATACAAGGTTTTTTTTATTGACCAGCTCTAAGGTCTTTGAGTTATAACAATCCAGAGGATGATCAAGAGTGATGGTGAGCCCAAGCTATATATTAACATGACCACCAAGGGTTTGTCAAGAAAACAAGTTATTGTTCCTATGAACAAAGAAAACAAGAAGAATTTCATAGAGGAAAGTAATACTTATGTCACTAACATAAATAGGGCATTGAAGAACATCAAGTCAGAAGTCATGGTCAACTTTGTGTGAGTAGAAACTAACAGTATCATCATTGTGACTAACAAAGTTGCCTTGTTTTTAAATTTGCAGACAATTGAAAACTACATAAAAAATGCAAACTGTATCAATACCAATGGGGTCAAAGTCCCAAGACTCTCTCAGTCAAAGTCCTATCTCAAAATCATAGGCATTTCTTATCTTCAAGAAAGCACAGATAACCCCCTCACTTTGAATGTAGTTGAAGATATCATCAATAGTAACCATATCTTCAACAACATCACATTAGCTTTCAGACCTCACATTATCAAGATATCCCCCAAGTCAGATATGGCTATTATTTGGGTGGACATATAATGTCCAAAGTGGAAGTAAGGTGAAGGAACTAATTAACAGATGCTTCAATGTAGAAAGCTATATCACTACTATTAGAGATGCCAACATGAATCCAGATGTTCCCCAGTGCAAGAACTGCTGGAAGTGGGGATATTCAACATTCTCATATAGGATCCAAGGGACAAAATGTATCAAGTGCAACAAGCCTTACAAGTCTAAACATCACTGACAATTCACATGGTGCTGCAAAGTAAACGAGAAAACTAACTCCCCAAGACTCAAAACCAAGAAGAGCAAACCATACCCCTATTTGTTCAAATATTCCAACTGCCAAGGCAAATACCAAGCTGACTCAAACACCTGTATATTCTGGAAGTATCAATTTAACCAAGACTGGCACAACAAAAAATAACAAGAACTTTGTGAAAGTAGAAGTAACTTGATTCACTCAGCCATAAGCAGTGCCAAAGCATGATTTTAGAAAAAATCAAAATCTATTCACAGAACATTCAAAAGAACAATTTCCTAACAAACACCATTCTCAAAACTCACTCATCTTTCAATGTCATCTTTATCTAGGAACTGTCTTGGTCAATCATATGAACCATTCCAAGCTCTTCTAGTTGCAAGAGGAAAGAATTAGTAGGAGTCCCCAACCATCTGAACTAGACCATGTTTTTCAGGAATCCTTTGTAAACTAATGATTTTTCTAGGACTATCTCTTACATTAACATTCAGTGTTCCCATATGTGTTTTTCTTTTCAAAAGAACATTCTTAATCATAAAGACATTTTGTGTATTTCTTTTTTCAATTGTGATTCCATTTACTTTCTTATTAATGTATATTCTGATTCATTTCAATTAGCTTTGAAGTATCTCAAGGATACTGAAGTCAATATCAACAATGTCCTTATCATGACTGGTGAATTTAATATTAGGGATAGTTTCTAGGACCCTAACTACCTGTATCACTCTTTTTGAAATCACTGACTCTTTTCATGTGGAACTGTCCAAACCTACTGAATTTTTCCCTACTAGATACTTCAACAACTTCTATGATTTAAATTCAGTTTTAGATCTTGTGTTCCTACATCCAAATTTTATGGAACACAACAACCATCATATTCACCTAGAATGAGGATTAATATCTGACCATGCTCCTATTTCTGTCAACATTTCTATCCTCAAAGAATGAGTTCAAACAAGAAAACAATCTTTACCCAAGAACAGTAAAGAGAAAGCTCACTTTATCAATGAACTTATCCACTTAATCAAGAGCCTCAACACCAACTCCTTACTAAGTATTAGTGCTCTTAAATCTGTTGTTCAGTTATTCACCAACAATATTAACAGAATATGGTACAAAAATTCCAAGGTCATGAATATTACCAAGCACTCCAAAGAGTGGTGGGACAACAATTGTTGAAGGGATTTGGAGACATACAGACAGTCTAGAAAACTTAAAGACTAGAAAAGATTCAAAAGAACAGTCAAGAAAACAAAATGAAATTTCTTTGATGGGAAAATTGATGAAATTGCTAACAAAAAGTATGGCCCCTGAGAACTTATGAACTGAGTCAAGAAGAAAAGTCTTCCAGCTACCAAAGCTATACAATACAATAGTCGACCTTGTATCAAACTAGACAATCTATAGGAAGCTTTTTACAGGTCTTTCAATTCTGTCTTAAATTACCAAGTTAATATAAGCCTTTTGGAAGAAATCCATAATAAAGAAATGAAGACATGGGTTCCTTTCACAAGAAAGGAGCTTCTTAACACCATCAAAAGTTGCAACAACACTTTGACTCCTAGTCTAGACAAACTGTCTTGGAGGCATCTAAAGAAAATTGTTAGGAATGAAGAGTGTATTGACAAGTTAATTGATATTGCTAATGTATATATTGACTTAGAACACAGGCCATCCCACTTTAAAACATTGTCTACAGTCATTATTCCCAAGCCAAACAAGGTTTTATATGACTTGCCTAAAGTATTTTGCCCCATTGTACTGTTCAATACTACAGACAAGCTTTTCAAAAAGATAATTGAAGAAAGAATGCAATTTCTATTGATATTTAACAACTTTATTCACCCATGTCAATTAGGAGAACTCAAGCACAGATCCACTATTGATATAGACATTATTCTTACTCATTTTATAAGATCAAGATGGGTTAAGAATCTTACTATGAGCACATTAGCTTTCAACATCACACAATTCTTTCCCTTACTCAATCATCAGCTTCTTCCACTTATCTTAGCCAAAGCTGGTTTCAATCCTAAAGTCTCAAATTTCTTCAAGAACTATCTAGTTAGTAGAAAATCTAAGTATCTATAAAACAGTTTTTCTTCTCCTTTCTATACTGTTGATGTTGGGGTTAGTCAAGGATTGGCCCTTTTGCTTATTTTTTATATTTTGGAAAACTATCTAAAAGATTTAAAAATTCCTATTTCAATTTTTTCTTTTGTGGATAATAGTCTCTTTATCACTCAACACAAATCTATTTCCATTTCTAATGCAAACCTTTATTATAGTTACAATGTAATTTCTACTCTTTTTATAAGGTTTGGACTAGTTGTAAAACTGAAGTGTTCTACTTCTCTAGATTGCATAGAGCATTCAATCCTCTCTCTTTGGACCTCACCCCATTTGGGGGTTCCACACTACTCCCCAAAACTATGTGGCAATATCTAGAATTCTTTTTTGACCAAAAACTTATATTTCACTATTATATCGACTTCTACATGAATAGAGCTATCTTCACTATTAAATATATGAAAATGCTGGGAAACTCATTAAGAGATCTCATTTCCCTTCAAGAGAGACAACTATACATCAGCTGTGCACTTCCCATAGCTTTATACAGGTTCTAACTATGGTACTATAATAAAGCCCCTCTTGATTATCTGCTTAGAGTTCTAAGGAAAATGCAGTAGAGAGCAGCCCTTTGGATATCTGGCATCTTTTGAACATCATCCACAGTAGATATTGAAGCCATTTTATGAATTCCTCCCCATCTTTTCCCCCTTCAATGAAGAATTTTCTCTAGGAAATAGACTTATAGATTCTTATTTAGACAGGTTCTCCTTCCATGCCCAAACTTACAACATCAAAAATCATATGTGCATTCTTGACAACACTATTATCAATACTTCTAACAACCCTTACTCCTTGGTTATTATTGCAGATGCTAGTATAAGAAACAATGTCACTACCTCCATATTACATATCCACTTACACAATAGGCTAGTCATCAAAACAGTTTATCATGTAATTAATGTAACTACCATGGAAGCCAAGCTCTTTGCAATCAGATATGGAATTAACCAAGCTATTAGTATTCTTAACACCAATTATATTGTTGTCATTACAAACTTCTTACACACTACTATGAAAATCTTTGATTTCTCATTATATCCATTCTAAATTCATTCCGCTACTGTTTCTTGTGAACTAAGAGATTTCTTTAAGAGAGACAGCAATAATTACATTGACTTCTGGGATTGTCCTAGTAAAGAAAAATGGCCACTCCACTCCTTAGTAGACTAAGATACTAAGAGTTTCAATGTTTTCCCAATTCTTCCTTACAAATCATCCTGGAATTTTTGCAATAAGTGGAATTGTGACTCTACTATTGCATAATAGAGAATGACTTTCCAAGCATCAAATCTAAAAGGAAATAATTTTCTTGAATTACTTGATGATGAATCAAATCATATCAAGCTATCAACCATTAAAAGCAGTCTGTGGCTTCAATACTTCAGCTATTCTAACTCTCTTTGTACTAGAGCTACAAGAGCTATTGTTAATTATGCTCCTATTGGGGAGTACTGACTGAGATTTTTCCCTAGGAAGGAATTTTCCTGTCTATATGGTTTATACTCCATCAAAATGAGACAACACATTCTATATGAGTGTAAGAGGTTCAATAACTACTGGAATCCAAGAAGAGACTCTATCAGGCATTTTTCATAATTTCTTGTATACAATAGCAAGGTTTTCTCTTTCAAAAATAGCATTGCTTCATCTTTTTGCTCATAGCTAGTGATATTTTCTTTGTTTTTTCTTTTGAATTTTTTCCTTGATATTTTATTTATTATATTTTCCTTTATTTTCTTTTCATTTTTATTGTCTTATGTTGTTTCTGTCTCCATATATGTAGTTACAAAGTAGCTACCATAGTCTGCCTACATACCTCATGTAATAAATTGTTGATTTAAAAAAAAGTTACATATTGATCACATGTCATATGGTACTGTTATAAGATTATATATCACAGAAGGATATAAAAGAATATAAAAGATTCTAGAATAATAATATCATACTATATATCAATAATATGTACATATATATATATATTAAGATCAATAATTTATTATATAGAGTATAATAACAGTCTGTGCCTACAGGAGATTATTTATAGTGTATTGATCCTGACATTACTTACATAGTTTTCTAATACAAGAATTACTTGGGAATCAGACCCATAGCCTCAAGTAAGTTTGAGGTAGGAGTAATACATATAAATAGTAGGTATCATAAACTTTATTCAGCTTGTATATCTACAACCAGTGGACTGATTTTTACAAACCAAGTTACACTGGAAAGCCTCAAATGAAGGCTATCTACACATATGTAAGATGTACAAAAGTGACAACAAACAACTGAGATATCAGGTCATTAGTAACTATAAAATCTTTGTTTACTGATATCTTATGAACAGCTAGATGAATTTGCACATTCAAACTTGTGTTGGAAAGTGCTTATCAAAATGTATTTAATAATATATTATATATCATATAATTTCATAAAGATACAAGTATATTAATATAATAATATAATTAGTTATCTTCTAAAATTAGCATGACAGCTGCTATGACAGACAACAGCTTCCATCAAGTATAAGTTTTGATCATGTGATGGAAACAACTTGCACACAGACCATCACTATTTTGTATATATACCTCTGTGTCTGAGAATTAGATCTCAGACTTAACAACATTATTTATTATCATTCTTTATTCTTTATCATTTGTATTAATCTTAATCATCATTGCCATTATTATTGAACTTCTGAATCACTCCTAAACCTCTGAGAGTATACCCAAGGTTCAGATATCACAAATAAGTAAGTAGTTTATTTTGTAATAGTAGGCTTTCTTTATCTTTTTTTTATACCTGTATATTTCTCTTGTTAGGTTATAAGCTCCTATAGTATCTATGTTTGGGATTTATTATCAGAATTAAAGATAATAGACTTTATTTCCCTCAATATTCTTGCTTAGTTTTAGTCTCACTAATGCTCCTGCTATCTTTCAACACTTTATAAATGACATCTTCTCAGATCTTCTAGATGTTTGTGTGGTAGTTTACCTTAATAACATTCTGATCTATTCTGATGATATAGCTAATTATTTAAGGAATTCTTCTGCTGCCTATAATAAGCTAAACTTTATGTGAAAGCTAAGAAATGCAAATTTCATTCCAAGTCAGTAGAATACCTCAGGTATATTCTCTCCTCTTCTAGGCTCACCATAACTGACAACAAAATCACAAAAATTCTTGGCCAGAACCAAGAAAAGTCAAAAACATTCAATTATTTCTTGGATTTACCAATTTCTATTATAGATTTATCTATAAATACTTAGATATTGTTATCTCTCTTATCTGGAAAAATGTTTCTTAGAATTTCAACAAACTCTACCAAGAAGCTTTTGATATTCTGAAGAAAGCATTTACTGGATTTCCAATACACAACTCATTGTAGAAATAGATGTATCCAATTACACTCTCACTATACTTCTATCTATTATGACTCTAGTTTATTTAGTAGTCTTTCATTTCTAAACCTTCAATTTTGTCAAGCTTAACTACAACACTCATGACAAGAAACTCCTCACCATCTTTAAAGCATTTCAAACATAGTAATACTACTTAGAAGGATCTATACTTCCTATTAATATTGTTATAAACCTCAAATACTTTTTAACCACCAAAGTTTTAATCCACTGACAAGCAAGATGGTCTAAGTTTCTTTTCCAGCTTAATCTTGTTATTTAATTTTACTCTAACCAACTTAGATTTAAGTTCAATACTCTCACTAGACAATGGAATATCTATCCAAAAAGAGAGAATACTGGCTATATTTATATCAATGTTCATAACTTTCATCTAGTGTTCACTCATGAACAATTAGTAGTATTTCTTGATATATCTATCCTAGTCACTCTCTCTATCTGTACAATTACCATTCTAAATCTCAACATGCTCCACTTTAACATCTGATTTATACTTGCAAAAGATAATTCCATTGCAGAATATTTCACCCACTCTGAAGGCCATTAGTTAACTAACCTTTCTAGTCTCCTTCTCCTTAACAACAGAATTTATGTACCATCCACCAACAACCTCTATATCTAAGCTCTCCAGTATCACCATGATTACATTCTTACCAGTCACTTTAAACAACAAGATGCTAGAACTTATCTGCTACAAATACACCTGGTCTAACATCTACTCAGATATGCAAGAATTCTGCAAATCTTATGTTATCTACATGTGATCTAAGCTACAATGTCACAAGCCCTATAGATCAACACTCTTCTCTTTTTCTAACTACTACCATAGTTTACTTGAAAATTCCAAATAAATCAATGAAAATTCTGGTACTCCTTTCTGGTCTCCAGAATAGTTTTCAATATGTTGGTGAGTTTCCAGACTTATCCAATTTGCTCTCTAAAGCTAGCTCTAGAACTAGTAAATAAGTATATTCAAGAGAGAATTTAAACTTGTTATATTGCAAAGTGCTCCTTAAGAAGTGTTTCTACTTCTTCTACTTCCAAGAATGTTTCTTTTAAGACATGAGCTTTATCTTCTTTAGGAGAAAGTAATGGTCTTATATGAAATCAGGAAAACAAATTCCTTAGAAGTCTCAGAAATAGATTTATGACATACTTAGAGTTTTCATGTTATATCTAAATAAAAACTACCTATCATTCTATATATTAGTACTAACCAATCCTTATTACTATAAACATCTCCAAGTTATCTACAATTATATCTGGTATATCACTTACTTTCCTCTTACTTATACTACTGTGAATTACTAAACTCTAACAAACTCTGTGTTAGAGTTGTAAACAATGAACTTTACTTTATTTTCATTTTTTACTTTTTACATTTCTTTACATTTCTTTTAACTTAAGATTAGAGTTTAGTATAATACCACATATGACTGTTACAAACTGTCACATGTCACATGATACTATTACATGAAATAGAAGAACATAAAAGATTCTGAAATAATAACATTATACTACATATCAATGATATATAATATATATAGCCTTTAAGGTAGACTAATGATAGTATAGCAGTCTAGCATATATAAGATAGATATCTTTATACTTGAAACTCTATCAAGTTTTCTTGTAATTACCCAATCCAAGAATATTCTTTTACTCTTACACTTAAGCTTAAGTTATAATATTAAAACTCAATAACTATACTTGAGGCTGTCCAATATAGTGCTTTCTCTATTTTTTTTACTCTTTTATTATTCTTAACCAATGATTAATACAACCATTAGTCACTCTTAGATTAGAAGCTGGACTTCAAGTATAAAGGAGAGCTAGTTACTTAGCATAGACAGTAGTGACCAAACCTAGGCCACTATCTAGATATACTTTATTGCTTAAGTAGATAGTGTTTAGTAGTGTATACATTGTTTTGAGTAAAAGACTTATGCTGCAGGTTCTCTTATAACCTATCTACACAAAGCAGTGGTATTGTTTATTAAGGAGTGCCTAGCTTGGAAATTCCCTACTTAAATATAATAGTGTAATAGTTTGATTAGAGTAGTAGTTAGTAGGGCAATAGAATAAGTAGTCAGTAGACAGTTTAAGGTAGACAAAAAGAGTATTACTAGCACTTACAGAAATGTTTGAAGACATGTTAGCAGAGTTTGATTTCAAGGTTGGGGCCAACACTAGTTCTACTTCTTTACCTAGGTTTGATATAAGTCAATTCAATTCAGAAGAACAAATACTATTATTTATACAAAAATGGCAGAAAGATCTAGTAAAGATGTAGGAGATATTGAGGACATTTAAGAAGCTGAGCTGAACCAAAACCTAACAATGGGTCTCAAGTAGAAATGGCAATACTACCTTTGTTTGATGAGGAGGCTCACAAAGTAGAATAGTTTGTGATGGCATGCAAGTTGTATTTAAGAATGATGATGAAAGGAATGGCAGTGGAAGAGCAAGTACAGTGAATATTAATGTATGTATAGGGAGAATCAGCTGATGTGTGAAAAGAAAATGTATTGGAAGATTTAAAAGTTGGAGTATTGGAGTTTGAAATGGTGGGGAATTTTTAGAAGAAATAAAGATAATGGATGAATATATACAGAAGTTCAGATAACAGCAAGAGGTAGTGTATATGCAGGGAGACTATTGGGGGAGGAATTTAAGCAAAGAATGAATGGAAAAATATGACAAAGACTTATGAAGTCAGAACATTGACCCAAGAATATTGAACAGTGGTATGAAAGGGCAGTAAGGTTAAATATGAATTGTAGTGAGAGTAAGAGAGGAAGAAGAAGAAAGAAAGAGAATAAAAAAGGAGCAAAGAGAAGAGAAGAGAATTGAGAAAGAGTAGAGAAGAATTGAGAAGATAAGAATAAAAAAAGAGAGACAAGCAGATAAGGAGTGGAGATAATAAGAAGAGTAGGAAAGAAAAAAAACAGGTGAACAGGGAAAGAGTGATACAGGGTACAAGAAATGTTTTGGTTGTGGGAGATGGGGATATATAGCAAAGAATTGTAGAGCAAGAGAGGAAAAGAAGATCACAACACAATGATCCTCAAATAGATTTGAAGTATTGAAGAGTAGAGTAATAAAGAGAGAAAAGAAAAGAAACCTGATAGCAGCCTTACTGGCATGGAAAAAAAGATAAAACAAGAAAGATGGAAGAAGAAGGAGAATTTTTGAAGAAGATGACAGTAAAGATTGTGTTAGAGAGGATAGATATACAGAAGGGAATTACAGTGGAAGTATTATTGGACAATGGGGCAACAGAGTTGGTGATAAGTTCAGAGTTTGCAAGAAAGCAGAAGTTTAAATTGAAAAAAATTGAAAGGCCTATTTATGTGAGGAATGTGGATAGTTCTTTCAATAAGGAAGAATCTGTTGAACATATAGTAGAGGTGAATATTTATTATCAGTGGCATAGGGAAAGAACAGAGATCAATGTGATTGGAGGGCAGAAGTGGAGTGTAATCTTGGAAATACTGTGGTTAGCTTGCCATAATCCTGAGGTTGACTAGAAAACAGAAGAGGTGAAGATGATAAGGTGTCCAGAAGAATGTGGGAAGTAGTGGAGGCTGAAGTAAGAAAAACTGGGATGGTAAAAGCAAAAGGAAGAAGAAGAAAAAAGGAGGAAGGGGAGAAACAAGAAGAGAAAGAAAGAGTGAAGAAGGAAAAGAAGAAGAAGAAATCAGAAAGGAGTAAAACAATGGATGTGAAGAAGGTAGCAAAAGAATGGGAAATTTGGGAAGAAGAAGAAGTAGTAGTAAGATCAGAAAAGAAAGGGAAAAAGTTAGTACCAGAATAATTCCACAAGTGGATCAAGGTTTTTGGGAAAAAAGCAAGTGAGAGGATACTATCAAGAAAGATGTGGAACCATACAATAGATTTGAAAGAGATATTTGTACCAAGAAAAGGGAAAGTTTACCTCTTGTCTAGAGAAGAGAGAGAGGAATTGAGGAAGTTTATTTAGGAGCAGATGAGAAAAGGGTATATTTAACTATCAAAGTCACCACAAAATGCACTAGTATTCTTTGTAGGAAAGAAGAATGGAAAGAAGAGAATGGTACAAGACTATTGGTATCTTAATGAGTGGACAGTAAAAAACAATTACCCACTGTTACTCATTTCAGACATTATCAACATTAGAACCAAGATGTTTATAAAGTTAGATTTAAGATGGAGATATGACAATATAAGAATTCAGGGAGAAAATAAGTGGAAAGTGGTCTTTACAACACCAGAAGGGTTGTTTGAGCCAACAATCATGTTTTTTGAACTAAAAAACTCACCAGCTATACTCCAGACCATAATGAATGAGTTGCTAAGAGATTTGATCAATTCAAGGAAGGTAGATGTTATGGAACGCTTTGGACATGAACAATTTTTATTTTCTTTTTCTTTTATTTTCTGACTTTATAAGGATTTTCTTTTCTTTTGGATGAGGAAGAGGCACATGACATTGCAGTCACATGACATGTCACATGATGTGACGTCACAATCCTAGAACATGATGGAAGGGTCTAGAAGATGATGTAAGGGCACATGAAATACACATGGTGGCCTTGAGTAGAACATGAGGCAGGAATGAGGACGAAGCATGGACATTAGGGTAGGGTTAAATATTGGTAGCACAGACCAAGCATGTTTTGTATATATAGGACTCTAATTTAGCAGAGACTCCTTGTTGAGTTCTCTTGTGAAATTCCCACTAGATATCCACCTTAAGAGATTTGCTCATTGTGTGATCGTTGGACTTCATGTCTAGTGGTTGCCACAACAGTAGATATTTTTATTGATGATGCAATGGTGGGAACAGAAAGTGAGGAAGAACATGATGAACTAGTGAAAGAG
>Ga0157368_1000862_pt1 | contig 13684 bp, 13 predicted proteins | sample AttbisABBM3_FD_113146 | JGI IMG/M metagenome (GOLD analysis project Ga0157368, IMG submission 113146) | Fungus gardens microbial communities from leaf cutter ant in Botucatu, State of São Paulo, Brazil - Atta bisphaerica ABBM3 | ecosystem: Host-associated > Fungi > Mycelium > Unclassified ...
AAGGTATCAATCATAACAGCAGTGTGGACAACTGACAACCACTTACCAATAGTAAGTTCTGTAGTGGAGAGCTATAGAGCATGAGTGACAATAGAGGACAAGATGATGGTATAAATCAACCTATGTGTGTAAAATTTACATTGACTACCATACTTACTGATCACAGGTGAACACTTAGTAAGTAGAATGCTTTGCAAGATAAGTGGGTCCAAAATTTGTGAGGGTGCTCCTCCTTTTGATATTAATATTCCATGCCTACGCCTAGCACTCACTGTTAAATGTTTTAACACGATTATCTGTCAGACCTATCCATTATTAGTATAGGAACTGACAGTCCATTTCGGTCAACCAAAACAGCACCTATCAGATGGTTTGACGAGATTTTTCAGTATTGATGAGATTTTTTCAAAATTATGAACAACGGTATTATTGTCCAGGTACACTTGGACTAAGACACACTGGTCATCGTGGTATCTTAGTCATATTGGTATTGTCAACCTCCTATTACTGTATTTAAAGAGTTTGAAACTCTGTAACCGGTAGCACGTGCTTGCTCTACGTGAATTTTGGCCTGACGAGCACACAGTTTGTCTACCGCACATTTACTATAGCTCGTAACTACGTCAATGTTACCTTTGCATTGTATGCATTGTGTTGTGCGGACGGGAGCGAGATATCTCAAGAATCAAGGACTAGCCCGCTAGTACTATGAAACGAAGCTCATTTAAATCTGTCCCTCGAAATTTCCGACTGGGACAGTGTAGCAATGTGCTTTGAATAATACCATTGACATGTCTGTCAAATACAAGTATATTGTTAAAAATACTAGTATAATACCGTGATCACAGGCGTATTAATTCGACTGAGAAAAGCTATTAGCTTGATACGTTCATGAATCCAACTGTTGAAAGAGGCCAGTCAGGAATGGCATGACGTCATTTCAGTCTGGGCTGGGTGAAGAATTCTGTTCCCAGAATTCTCATGCACATTCACTCTTCTTCTCACTCACTCACAAATCTTCAATCGAAGTCGATTTATTAATGTCAAATCCTATCCGAAACTTTGGATCACGAGGAACGACAATGGTTAGCAATTTATTTGTATTAACAAAAGAATACAATTTGATGTTGTTCTGTAGGCAATTGGCTGCGTTGCCGCTGTTAGTGGTGCTCTTGTAGCCATGTATGGAGCGAATAGGGATATAAAGAAAAAAGAGGGAAACGCATCACCTTATTGTATGTTGTAATCGGAGACACACTAGCTGACAAATAACCCTTCGACAGATCACGGACAAGGATTATCGGAATGTAGTTCAAATGGATAGACCAGAACCAGAGATATCATCCAATGAATTTGTGAATAGAAAACAAATAATACTCTACTGGGAAACATGCACTTCAATCACAGAGGACGAAAGAGTTATATCACAATAGAATAACTGCTAGCAAGAGGGCCAACAAAACTATAATGAGAAAAACGATACAGTATCCACTACCTTTTTCTTCGGAGTCTCGAAGGAATTTGCGCATGCGTTGCATTGCGCCTTGTAGCTTATTATCGGTACGATCCACATTCCGCTCCAAGTCTTCCAAGAGTCTAGTACTTATCAGTCATTACTAGGAGGATAAAGTAGGAGAACATACTCATTATGCTCTTCAATCTCTTGTCCCATCAGGCTCGCTTGCTGAGCCAAAACATCCAGCGTACCAGAAATTGAGTCCATAGTCTCGTCTTGTTGGCGCATCATTATTTGTTGCTCTTCTCTAGCCCAGGCAGCTTGACCATCTTCAGATACTTCACCATAGGGCGACACTGGATATGCAAGTGTTGATGATTCTGAGGCTGACGGAGGTCGGTGAGCTGATGAAGAAAGTTCAGTTCTCATGTCCTGGACTTGCAATTACGACTCATCAGTACGCGATAGGTAAAAAGCAAAAGTAATATTATGAGCGCACTTCGATTGTCTTCCACACGTACACTACATATTTCCGTCGTTTCGCAACTTCTGCATCGTCCAGTCCAAACATGCGAGCATCCGTTGACTCGACAGTTCTATGCTGACAATGAGTGAGTGGCAACGGATAACTACAAGTGATCATATACTTCACACTCTCCTCTAAATCCACCAGATCAGATTGTAAATTCGTAAGTGTGGTTTCAAGCTACAGGATTGCCCGTTCAAGCACAGGATTGCTAGGATTGCTTTGGAGACAGATAACATACTTCATTCCTGGCATATGTCAGCTCTTCACTGTCGTCCCTCGCCATATTCCGTATTCTTCGATATGAAGCAAAGAGCTGACCCGCATTTTGTAATGATGTCTCGATTTCTTGCTGTACTGCATGGTACGGGTCAATTGACATCAAGCGGAAAGGTGTTTGTCTGTGGTTTGTCTGTGGTTATTCGTTTCTGGTTGCTGAACCTGGGTATTTGTCTGTATTTATATCTGAGGTCCATAGCTTACAATGATCTTATTTTTAACTTTTGTTAGCCACTTTTCCTGGGCACTCTCTGTTCTTCCCATTCATTTCTACCCAGCTAACTTCGTATTCACGCCGCCAAGGCATCACGATCTTTTTATCACACATAATAATCTATCTTCATGCGCCAGGAAATTATCATTCTACTTTCTGTTGCCGTTACTGTGTTAGCTTCACCAACATTACCCTGGGATTCACGAGAGAGCACACCAATGGTTATCGCAAGGCGACTTGATCGACGAGATGGTCTCCCACCGATATCTCAGGTCATAATGGCTCTTCACATGCAGACTGTTGTTTCGAACTCGCCTTCGACGGTGGTTTCTGGTTCAATGGCGTCCTCGTCAACGGGTGGTTCATTTCCGAGAATTACACCTCCATATTCTGGACCTGGCATTGTGGTACCGCCAGAGTACGTCCAGTCGACGACTCCAGTTCCTTCAACAATCGCATCGATGCGAGCCTCTCCATCTCAAAGTCATGTGACGCCTATTATGCGTCATCTCGCTGTTGTTGGAGGTGCTTTCGGTATACTCGTTTTTCTTGTTATATGTTGCTTCTTCGTTATGGATCCGCGTATATGGAAAGCTTGTTCGATGACACGTAAAACCAAGTCTCGCCTTTCACCTTCCAAGCGACCTTTACCTCAATGGATGCAAATTACGCCTAGCTCTGCTTCTCCCAATAATATCAAGGAGAAAATGGGGTCGCCAGTGCTTTCGCCTTATCCATATTGCTTTTCAGACGGACTCAAGAGTAAATTTTCAATGACGACGGCATCTGATTACAGCTATTGTGATGATTCCTTTGATACGACGGCGACGACGACGGCGACGACATATCCGAAAATGACCACCCCCTTTCCATACGATGGATTTCCTATTCTTACTCTGCCTTCGCCAATTTACGTTGCCACAATGGACCGTGTTGGAAGACCAATTACTCCTCCTGTTCGTCCTCCCCGTCCACCCACAGCGGATAGTCCGGCAACGATAGAATCCATATATTATACGGACGTCGATGATCCAGGTTTTTATCGACATCCTAATCCGATCGTCTTGGAGTCCAACGCAACGATCATGAACGATCCTTCACCCAAGTTTGACACCAACTCCAATACCAACTTGCAAGGATTAGCTCATCTCAATCTGTTACCACAAAATCACCCATTTTTTTCATCTGTTGTTTTTAGACTAGACGCTTCACGAGGTCATAACCGTAGCAAGAGTGCGCCGACGCTAGATACACTTTCGATGAAGTCAAGTAAACATTTATCATCGGGGGCTTCTAGCATCACTGGAGAAACCATGGAAGGCAACGGATCAGCTGAGAAAGGTAATACAAGTCGAGCGAGTACTTGTGGTGTTTCGTGGATACGATATTCTGAGTTTCAGCAGCAGCACCATCTTCAAATGATTAGTGATAACGAGCGACCTGTATTATGTCCTACAGAAGATTGATACAAAGTTTGTTTTACATAGTATGAAGGACGTTTAATCACACTACTCGAGATTCCAGGAACAACAATGACCAAAATTACTAGTACATTCAAGGCGAATTTGGATCTCGTATCAAGCACCAACTCTTCCCAAGCCAGCTCGACTTTCGACATCAGTTGATGGGACAACACTGGTATTCCTCAACGAGGAAGTGAACCCACGCAAAAAACCAGGTCTGATGTTGAACGTTCCACCCAGTAACCCATTGCCAGACCTCTCGTTAGATTCATTGTTATTGCCATGCTGCTGAGTGCTGTGGTGTCCACTGGAACCTGCCTGTTGCATCTCCTCGATCGAGTTGGGTTCCTGTTCTTTGTCTACCTGTTGTTCTTGTTGTTTTTGTTGTTGCGGTGGCGATGGCGGTGGCGGTGGCGCAGTAGTAATACGCAATAATGAGGTATAGGCTATATAGTGTGTGATGATGAATCGAAAAATGCAGTGGAGAAGGGAACACTTACGTTGGCGACAGACGGGACAGAACCAGCCCTTTGCTTTACGTTTTCGCCTGATGTTGGTAGTAGCCGGGGTAGTGGGTGTATTAGGGGTTTGAAGAGGTGGTGGAGGAGAAGTGAGATCCGTTCCCTCTGGGTTACTCTCAGGATTACTATCAACGACAACAGCAGGGGGTGGAACAGTAGGTTGTTGAGGCTGAACAATTTGACCGCCCGCACCGAATTCGACCATGTTGAGCGCACATTCTCTGCATGCGACGAGATGACGGCAGGGAATAAGGACGACCTGGCGTGGGGAAGAAAGGCAGAGAAGACATTCGGATGATGGATCGTCTTGTTCTGGGCCCGGTGCTTGAGGCGGATAAGTATGATATGGTGGTTGGATTTGAGCGGAAGAAGCGAGGCCGTAAATCTCGTGGAGCTGAAAGGTATGAGGACCGATCTGTCATTAGAGAGGCATAAATTATTATTGAAGGGAAGAAGGAATGGAGAAACGACTGACGGTAGCCTCGCGTTTGACAACCTTGACGACCCAAGGTCTATTGTCGGAAGGCTCCACAGGTGTGGGGCCGAGACGAAGGACATGAAGAAAGGTGGTCTGCTGATTAGGAGAGGCGAGCTCTGTGGCTTGGTCGTCCAGGGCAGCCAAGGTGATCATGAGACGGACGCCGTCATCATGGTCCTTGGAGAGCTTTGAGTCATCGTCGAGAACAGGGAGGGCAGGACCTGTGAGACTGCGATGGGTGAGATGGAAACGATGGGGGCGGGGCGAGACAGGAGGTTGGTTGGGGGTGGCAGCAGGGGGGAGATGATAGCGATCGAGCTCGAGGATGGGGCCGTCGTCAAGAGACAGGCGTTTATTGAAGCCCCCTGGGAGAACAGACTGGAAGAGGAGATCTGGATGGGCGTTGGGCAGGACGACATGGACATGGACGGCACACTTTGGAGCATCACAGTCGTACTCAAACTCGAGTGCGTGGTCCTGAGCAGTGGCGAGAGGAGACAGCCGTAGAGAGGGACGCTTGAGGTTGACCAGTGCATGCAGCGTCGTTGTCGTTGTCGTTGTCGTTGTCATCGTTGTCGCCGTCGCTGTGGCTCTGCTTTTCTCGACCCAGCCATACAGCACCTCACGGGTCAGCTCATCGGTCACTAATGGCTTGGCCCCGGCGGTACGAGTCCATTCAGGGCCTAGAGAGCACGGACCAATGTTGGGACCGAACAAGGGCTCAGATGCTTTAGTGGGATGAGAGCGTGCCATGGGAGTCATCAATAATCAACTGAGAGTCAATAATCAACCACGCCTTCTGATACACATATCGATTATGTAAAGTCTACTATGCAATCAGCTCGACTACTCCCCCTGCCTCTTTGATTTTTCGTCTAGCAGCTATGTCAGCCATACATACACATGCAATGCACACATAACACCTACTCGGCCTTTTCAGATACAAATCGTGCCTTGACAATACATGGGAGCTTGGGCAGTCTGTACCTTGGTGTCAGCATTCTATTCACTCCCCATAGCCAATCTCACTTACTTGCCATTGCCCAACACCTTTCCATACCCATGTCGCAGCGTGTCAATCACTGGCACAATCTCCGAGTCTTCCTTCAGTCCTTTTTTCTCCTCCTCAGGTACCAGACTCCACAGTTTATCAACATTGATCGTCGGCCGCCAATACTGGTTCCGTGTAAGATGGAAATGCCGCATACCAACCTTACCAAAGTAACCAGGGTGGTACTTGTCAAAGTTGATCCTAAAAAAAACCATCATGAAATTCTTTCAAAATCCAAGAAGAGCACACATCCACGTACCGGTGGTGGTGTGCACCACCAGCAAGACCACGTCCTCCCGGATGCTTGCGGTGCTTGCCTACACGACCATATCCAGCAGACACATGCCCGCGATGTTTTCGAGTATTCGAGAATCGTGTCGGCATTCTTTTCTACAAACCAAGTATTAGCAAACGTCTGATCATCCAGTCCTCCTTTCGCCCATCCGCCTTCCATCTCCACCATAACCACTCATATTCTCATTCACAGCAATCCTCTCTGTCTCCACATCCCAGCAGATGGCATAAATGAGCACACACCACAGACTCACCTTGAATAAGACTGATCAATTTCAGACAAGCAGCAGATTGAGCTCCCTACATTCGACGGTGATGCACAAATAGGCCCAAATACAACTTGTCCAAATAAACCTCGGTTCACACGTAGCTTGAATCACAACCTCTACTTTACTGTAAGTGTCTCCTCCCTCCCTCCCTCCTCGCTTGAAATGATTAGAAACCTTGAAAATCTGTCAATCCCCCGAGTGTGCAGTGACGATACATTCATTATGCATGGCTTTATGATCACCTTCTCTCCCTTCACATTATGCCCGAAAGCTAACTAAATCATCCACTAGTTAATTCTTGTTGTCATCATGAATGCCATGAATGCGCTTAATCGATATGACCTTTACGTGCTTGAGGATGGCGAAAAGGCGTGCGTGGTTGAAAAAAATCAATCTGAGAGTTGATTTATCGGTTTGTATTCTAGTGTAGAAGTGATTGAAGACACTAAAATTCCAAACGCTGCTACGATTAAAGTTCTTAAACAAGATCATACACTTGGTAACATGCTTCGCGCGTACGTCTACCCGAACTTGCTTTCATCATTCAGAAGATTCTTAAGAAAACGAAAAAAAAACACCTCATCTACTACACTAGTCAACTTCTCGCTATGCCTCAAATCCTGTTTGCGGGTTATCAAGTGCCACACCCTCTTCATCCTTACTTTTTGATCAAAATACAGACAGATGGTTCGATAACACCACAAGCACTTGTTTCTGAAGCTGGTGACAAATTGATTAGAACGCTTGTTTCTCTGGAATCGAAATTCAAAAGAGAGTTTTCGTATAAGGATGTGGAAGGTACTCTTGGGGCTAGTGTCGTTTCTGGGACAATGATAACCGCAACCCCCACCACGACGTCGATGTCGACGAGTCATTTGGATGTCGACGCGTATGGTGGAAGTACTACCGCTGGTACTACGGCTGCGGCTGCGGCTGCAGGAGGAGCTTGGGGTACTGGTAAAGACTATCTAGACCTTTAAAGTGAGTGTGATGAAACCGTTCTTGATGTTTAATCCTCCTTCAGTACCTCCATAGTGGTCACAAATGTGTCGATAGTCCTCATAGTTCAGCGATTGAACCCCCATTTCGGCGACTAGAAACCAACTCATTATTGGAAATAAAGCAGTCGTCTTCTTTCTCAGGGACAATACAAAGACCATGTAAATAGATTGCCGAATCGCCAAAAGGTTCCTATAGACTGCGTAGTGTTGACTGCATAAGATTTGGCGAGTAATGCATGCCATGGTACTAGTTGGTACACTGTTTTGTGCCCACCATCAATTTCAGTATTTTCTCTGGGGAGGAGCATACCTATTTACCCATCTCCCTTTAGAAACGTCGTCACAAGAATGGCGGCATTCCAAAAAATGCCATAGATAGATTTTGAAGATGATGATCGGAAGAAGCTGCCACCTACGTTGAGATGAACCACAAAAACCAACCAATTTTTCGTACCTATATGTGCATACTAAACATCTCTAATGTTAAGAAATGGAATCTTCTCAAGAGGATTGACTTGTTTTCTACTCCTCGGCCATTCGAGGAGCACCAGCGTTATCAAAGATACGACGAAAGGTTGTTGAGTGTTGAGTTTCGTAAATACCGCAAAATATGGAAGCGAAAAGGGTTAGAGCATCGGCGAGTTTATCCCGGAAAACGCGATCGATTTCCATGCCAGCAATGAATGCAGTGAAGAAACCCCCACTGGCTGAGCCAGTCGTGTTTTTACCATAACCATTGTATCTCATAGCGCCGTGTTTCATAGATAGCATGGTCGGAAAATCAACCGTGATTGGGTCGAGACCAACGCCTATGTACAATCCCACGTGCATATGACATTTCCCATTTCCTGCGATTTTCACGGAAAAGGCAATTGGCTTGCTGCGGAAAATGATCCTCATTACACATTATACTATACTAGTTCAGTGAGCATTGTAACGTGTTCATTGTTTCAAGATGATCGGTCTATGCGCGTCAATATGAAAATCAAGTAAGTTACAGTTATACATCACTATATTATACACTCCTCTATCGATTTTTGCATGCTCAGACATGCATCTTTCACAGGTACTCAAGCGCCCTTGCTACCGAGATCGCTTCCCCTTCCCCCATCTGCTCCTGATAAACATCGTTGCATTGTTGGCAGCATTGTTACAAACAAAGATGTTTCAAGTTGGGCTCGTCGGATAGCGTTCTCTCACAGGGCATTCTCATTCGAATTTTCCTCCCCAGACAAGGTCTATTTTTATACCATGTTTCACTTTCCCCGTCGTTATTTTCTTGTCTGTACGTATTCTTGAGACCCACGGCTCCGTTTATATCACTACGATACTCTTTCATGCACCTCTTCAGTTTACATTCCACCACTGGAACTGGCCGAGGTGAGTTGCCGTTGATCGTAACGATGCATTCATAACAATACCCTTAGATTCCAGCCACTTTGACTGAGGCTCTACCTTCATTTTTGTCCTTGCTGAGGTCGGACAAGTCGACAAAGACTGGAGAATGGATTCAAAACTTATTAAGAACGAATGGTGCGTATGTCTCGTTCTTTCCGTTTAAAGGGTTGTTCTGAAGAGAAATCAACTGCTCAAAGTTGATCCCACTTGGATATCGTTGGACTCGCGACATCCAACTAGGCATCAGACATGAAATAAAACGGCTGCCCGGCCAAGCGCGATGAGGTGCAGCCCTTGCTAACTTCCGCGAGGAATCGAGTGTTTTCTGCATTACTGTCCTCGATTTGTCAAGAAAATTGGTGTCCATGGAGCCTCTCGCAGGTTATTAACGAGACTTCTCCCCATGCCATTTTACCTGATGGAATGCTGATGAATCATTTACCATCAGTCGCGCCCTCTCCGCTCTGCGTCTCAAACGCCATAACTTGCTGACGTGTTCTGGTTCACGTTGCATGCGCAAGATTTGGACAGTGCTGCCAGTGAGTCGAGCCAACTGAAGGAAGACATGCTGTATCACGGGTGGGAGGATAACTGGAAGTGCAGCAGGCTCTTGAGGGCAAGTCTTCGCCCTTACTGGTCGTGTAACGATGTATTGATGATTATCAGGCCGTACAAACTCGACACTCGTGTCTCACAGATCTACAAGTGCCAAATCCCAAAGCGTCAGTGTGAATCCTCAAATACCCGAAATTGTTGGTAAACTTCACCATAGACACGCAAATCAAGTCTCTGCCCTATGTCGACATCAATGTATATTGTTGACTTGCGTCCAAATTGGTGCTTTTTGATGTCGCGGAAGACCTCCGCGTCTCGGATTACTCTCCAAGTTGCTGACATGCCCATGTCTTGGAAAGGTACAAACCTATCTCAACGGCTGTGACTTGGTGATTGTGTGGATCTACAGAGCACTTGCCAGAATCAGAGTCATTGGTCGGTCTAGCAGGTCTCGTCTCAAAAAGGTAATTCTCGTTTCTCAATTTCAAATTGAAGATGATCGGATCATCTTTGTAGTGCAAAGTGTGTGGGTCCGCTGCCACAATTGCTATTCCTGGTAATTTTTGAGAAAACAGGTCTGAACCAATCCATCAAATTGCCATGAAAGGCGATTTTCCCATGACCTTCCAAAAGGAGCAACGAAAAACTAGGTCAAGACCAATCCGCCTATACTGGGATGGGTGTATAAATCTGGGCGCCTGTGGCGCAGTGGATCCTTATCCAACATCTTCCTGGTTCTTCCAGAAGCTCTCCGATCTCTGTCCCCTCCTCCCCTCCATTTTTCGTGATCCATTCCGTTGTACCCCGCCCTTATTGTGTTTGTAATGGAGCGCATTTCCAAATCGGTACAAGTCCTCAACTCCGCCACTCAAAATGCAACAAAAATTCGTTTTAATACCCCCCAGGTGATTTTGAGCGCGTTCCTCCGGCTTCATCGACCTCACCCCATTATTCCTAGTCCGATCGCTACTGCAAGGATTGTGATCGCGAGTTTAGCCGGCCGAGTGATTACAGGCGACATTTGAGGTCCACCGTTCGGCATAATCCCTCTGGTGCTCGGTGAGCTTCTCTACTCTACTGCCTCTTGTCACAGTCGCTGATTTTCCGGAAGGGTGTTCGTATGTGACCAGTGCAACAAGAAATTTACTCAAATCTGCAACCTCAAAACACACAAGCGCCTCCAGTGAGTGGCTCGGTAGTTTTCCCCCCTGCATTTTCTACATTTTTGACACTTTGAAAGCTCCGGGGTGATTTTACGGTGCGACCTCCCGATAAACAGCGACTACAGCGAGGTATGCCAATCGACATTTGCGGACATCAGCAACCTGCGCGCGCACATCAGGCGCCAGCATCTTGCTCACTTCAGTCTTGTCCCTTCTTGGCTGGAAGAAGCAGTAGGGCAGCGGTTCAGTCAGCTTCGGGCCTCGTCGAAGAGGCCGCGTCCTTCCACTCGGAGGCGCGGGGAAATTGTGCGGGAGAGTCTCAGTTCTCCCGACTCTTTGCTTGACCCCTCCCCTCCCCTCCCCGATCACATTATCGATGGACGCGCACAAAGGGCGGAAGTCGGGTCACTGGCTGACCAGGTATCCGACTTGGAGGCCCTGCAGCCTAGCCAGTTCGGACATGCCGTCAGTGAATGCCAAGCCCTCGCCAGTCAGCCAGAAGGTGTGCTCCAGTCTACTCTGCCTCTTGACAGACACTGATAATCATTCATCAAAAGCTGATGTCGACGGGTGGAACGCGCTGTTCGCAAGTCTTTCTGAGAGCACGTCGTATCCGTCGTATCCTGATACCCTACCACTGGAAACCTTGACCTACTGTGCGGCGAATCCTCAACCATTCTCGATCAACGACCATAACCACTATCCATACTTCGGCCCGGTTCCACTCACGGAAGATCAATTGATCTCCAATTTGAACAGCTCCACGGTCCTCTCGTTTCCTGATCTCCTTGACAACACGGAACAGGGCATGTACGGTGACTACCATTATCATTGGGGCCAATTTGGGCTGGGCTGCTGGACCGAGGATGCAGGAGCGATGGGAATCTCTGCGCACGACTTGTAACACAATTTCTTCATTATTCTCGTCTTACATACTCACTGGGAATCTCTTTCTTCACTGGCATTTGTCACTACCATTTTTTCATTTATTGTTCGACTGACGCATCCGGTTCGCAATTCGGGTTTCGTTCATATTGCATAGTTAGTGCTCACAACTTTCAAGTGTAGATATAGTAATCATAATGTATGCTACTATCTCTCCCATCCGTCACGGATGATTATCGCAACATCATTTTTCATTTTGTACTCCGCTGTCTAAAAGATCGACCGATGGTCTGATGGTCAAGTTCATTCACAAAGTCTGCAATTCTGCACATTACAGATAAGCCCAAGTGCTTGATCCAATCTCTGTGCATTTATCTGAGGACGTTGTCCGCTGAGTGTGAACTATCCAACTTGTAACTATATATACATGTGAGTTACTTATTGTAGTGACTGGTCAGTTGTGACAATGTTATAGAGTTAACAAGAGAACTCAACAAGGAGTTCTGTTGGATTGGACTATTACTTATATATTTGGTCCTTGGTCTATATGCAGTTCTACTAAAATATCAGGTAACTATGGTCATATGCTTCATTGTGTGATATACTATGTGAGCATAGTCATATGACTCATGGGTACTTAGCATAAATAATTAAATAATAAAAGAAAGAAGAAAAAGAAATATTACTTAGTGTATATTATGAACTTAAGTTCAAGAACTAGGATAAAAAAACAACTCCATATATTGAGTGATTGTTATGATTGCTCCCTCATGTTTACCACACAACTACAGCATGGAATATAGGGTTAAGGGTTGTTTCTTCATGATGCAATGATTAGCTGTGCCATAGTTGTTTCAGTCAGTGCCTTATGCAGTGGGCATTGTTTTCTTTCATCTTCCTCATATTTTGTGACTCATTTAACATATATTTACCATGCATTGTTCTTATTGTCAATAGGTATATATAGTAGTAGATACTGTCCTGTATCTTGACACTTTACCAATTGACTCATTCCTATTCCCTTACTCAAGTCTTTGCCTAAGTTGCAATCTGAGCCAAGTCTAAGGTTATAATAGTGATATAGGAGAACTCAATAGAGTTCACTATAAGTTCACTATAATCTACTTCTAGCAGGTTCTATGATGTTCTACTATTATATGACTATATGACTATAACTGTGATCCAACCTATGACATTATTATTATCTCATGCTTCCTGTCATAGTATATAAGGTAAATGACTTTGTACTTAAAACTCCATCAAGTTCTCTTGTATAAACTCTATACAAGATTCTGCTTTTAACTTATCACTGAGTCTTGGGTTATAATAGATATTAGAGATAGAGATTTATAGAGTTGGCAAAAGTTTAGCAGTGACATCTGAGAGATAAAATGGAGATGAGTGATTTACACTGGAAGAGATTAAGAAGTGCAAATAAGAGAAAGGCATTATCTGTGAATTGGGATAGATATGGCCAAATCAGGATGTGATATCTCAGTGTTTTTTGATGATATACTACTATTAGTACTTACTTTCTTTGAACTCCACTCTATTTTCTAAGGTTGTAATCATATGACAGGTAGTACATAAGCTAAAACTAAGGTTATTCTAGGAAGTCTGTGATATTATGTATTTAGTATAGAGTTTTCATATCTAGTATAACTCTAAGCTATTTCTATAAACTTTTGCCTTCTGGTGTAAACCATGTCTAATAATATTATTAGACTTGGAAGTCTACTGTCACTTCTAAACAGTTCTATTTGTATAAATTCTTTGTCATAGCTCTGCTTATAATTCTCTTAGTTTTCTAGTTATACTTCTATAAGTCTAATAGTCTTTTCTTACTAAAACTCTTCAACCTATCCCAGTTCTACTACTTAGGATACTATTTAACTCTATTTCTTGTCTGAGTGAACATTTTATAGAAGTTTTTTTTCAAACATTTATTATAGCAACTACTAATCAAAACAATCAATAGCATACTAAGTAGTCTTATAGAGCAAGAGTCTTGTAAGAGTCATAAGAGAACTTGATAAGAAGTTCCCAATGTATTCTTACACTATATATACTACTTGTTATAAGACGAGTGTGTGGACAGACTTGGACTAGGGTTAGAGTTAAGTATTATGAT
>Ga0157368_1000863_pt1 | contig 13663 bp, 9 predicted proteins | sample AttbisABBM3_FD_113146 | JGI IMG/M metagenome (GOLD analysis project Ga0157368, IMG submission 113146) | Fungus gardens microbial communities from leaf cutter ant in Botucatu, State of São Paulo, Brazil - Atta bisphaerica ABBM3 | ecosystem: Host-associated > Fungi > Mycelium > Unclassified ...
ACATGAGGACGATGCATGAACATAAGGGCAGGTTAATATTGTTGTAGCATGGACCACATGTAATTTATATAAATAGAGGAGCAATACAGTAAGGGCTCCTTGTCAAGTTCTCTTGTAATCCCTACTACTAGATAGTCAGTTGAGAGCTTTGCTGAAGTAAGCAAACTACAAGTGCTGTTCCAGTGAGTGGTTGCTACAACATTGACCATCTTTGGTTAAGTGGTTGTTACAACAATTGTAATTACTACAACAAAAAGTGATATTACTAAAACAAATAAGATACAAGAAATAAAAAGGACATTAGAATATCAAACCAAGTCTGTCCTTCTTAGTGTCATAGTATGCTTCAACTCTTATAATTTATTTTGATTTTCTTTTCTTTTTTCTTGATTTAAATTTTCTTTTTCTTTTCTTTTACTTTTACTTTTTTTTGGATCAATAAAGAGGAACATGACTGTAGTCACATAATATGACATCATAGGTCTAGAACATAGTAGAAAAGACTAAAATGATGATAGAATGTAAGCTTATAATATATTATTTAAGTTTCTCTTATTTTTCTACTTTGATTCTTTTCTAGTCTTTCTATTTCTTTTCTTATTTTGAACTTGGTGAAGAAGAACAATGTGATATCATACATAACTGTCACAACATCATATAATACCTAAAAAGAATAATGTCATATATCATATGATATAATGACTCTTATATATATAACTCATAACATTTAGAATAGACTAGATATAAAGTGCATACAGACTATGCACTAGAGATATATTAGAGTAGACTCACCTGTACTAGAAATTCCACCAAGTTCTCTTGTATTAACCAATACAAGGTCTCTCTTTTATTCTATCACTTGAGTTTAAGTCATAACATAATGGACTCATAGATAATATATATACTTTAGAGTAGGGTTATTTATTAGTAGCACAAACTATGTGATATTAGTATATATAGTGTAGGAATACATCAGAGACTCTTTGTTGAGTTCTCTTGTGATTCTCACAAGACTCTTTGCAACTTAAAACTACTTATGTCAAAGATAAAAGCAGCGGACTTAATTTATTTTTATTTTATTTTCTATTTTCATTTTTTTTGATTTATTTTCCATTTTTCTATTTTTAGAACTTAAGGTTAGGGTTAGAGTGACAAAATCATGCAGTCACATCAGATGACATAGTCACAAGTCACAAGACACATAGAAGAACATAGAAGGTTCTGAAAAGATAACATCATACAACATGTACAATACATGTTGACCTTAAGGTGAACACATGGCTGTTTAGGGTAGGCTAGAAGTAGTTAGTATGGACCATAAGGTTTTAGTATATAAGGTAGACTATTCTGTACAGAGTTCTCTATTGAGTTCTCTTGTGTTAACCCAATATAAGGTTCTATTCATTGACCCACTCTAAGGTCTTTGAGTCATAACAACTTAGTGACACATTGACCATTTACTCTCCAATGTTGAAGTTAAAGGATCAATTAATAAAATAGTAAAAGTGTACCAGTACCTGTGTACAACTCTAATGAGATAATGTCTTATGCAAGTAAGATGAACTCTGAACAATGAAGGTTACTATATACTGAGTCAGAAACAAGTAATTACTTTAGTAAGGATTTCATTTTACTAGTAACTTAGAGACATCCTGATTTCATATAACCATGTGTTTCATCTCCCATAATTTGTCTACATCCTTAGACAGGGCATTTATTTATTATTTGTAGTCCTATGAAAATCCAGAGACCAGGAATGATTGGAACCCATCCCAGTCATAGATTCCTTCTACTGATCAGTTCATCATGGATCTGTTAAGAGCACTTGGTTCTAAGTATTTTCCCTGAGGTAATTCTCTTTGTCCACCATTTCTCACATATGCTGTGGCATGAGAATCATGCCACTAAGATGAGTCACTTGGACTTGTGGCTAATTTGTTTCTGATAGCTTGCTATTAGGACATTATATTACTTAGAACTTTCTCAACACCCAATGTTCACCTGCTCAGAGTCCCTTCAAGAAAGAAAGACTTGCAGCAACATCAAGGTGATTTCAACAGATCATTGTTGATATATGCACGAGAATGAACTGTACAAGGGTCCAAAAAACCAAGTATCAAGACCGTCCAACTAGTATTTGAATACCCTCATGAGGGTAATAAATCACACAATAACACAGTCCTTAGGTGATTTCTTCTTCACCTCTTTATCCTTCTCCATCGCCCGCCTCCGCGCCTGTTCATAAGTCGCACGTTCTCGTTGTCTCTGGATATACTGCTCGTGTTCCTGTTGTGCAAATTGCCCTTCCTCCGCCTGTAACTGTCTAGCAAGTTCATGACTATCAAGTATCAATGCTGGCGCGGAACCAAATATTCGATGATACTCACTCAATGGGATCAACAATCCCAGCAGCAATTTCTGCAGCCGTCATAGCTTCCTCTGCTGTTTGACCAGCAAAATCGCCTCCTATAGGAGTGGCATAGCGGAAATCGCTATCGACCCAGATTGATGAACTACCGTCAACGTCTTCCAGACGTTCCCATACTATAGAAGATTCATGTAGGAATATTTGGTCTGTGACGAGGCTATATAATGCTACTTCCTCTTCGCCACTGTTGGTATTAGCATTATTGGTGTTGGCGAGATCTGCATTGCTGCCGGAATTGTTGTGATTGAGTTTGTGGATAGTTTTATAGATTACTGAGAGGTGGGAATTGCGGAAAAGTGCGTAAAGCGTGTATGGACGAAGTGATTGAACGAGATGGAAGAGACCATGATACGTAAGTTGTGATGACGTAGATTCAAGGAATCGTTGGACGACAATTGCTAATAATTATCACGAAACTTAGTGAGCCATTAAGATAAGGTGAACAAAGCATCCTTACCATCCTCAATCTTGCCTTTCTGTTCGTCCGAAACATTGCCTGGCTCACCACCCACACGACCACTACCACTCACATTTGGTCCATTATCAACTCTCAAGGACGTCTCCTCATCCAACAATAACCTCCCACCAGTCAAATGATCCACCTCCGCAATTAACTCCACTGCTGTATCGTAATCCTTAACCTTCATCGCCACCCTCCCCTCCTCTGTATCAGGCTCAACCAACCAGCCATGCACCAGTTCAATCTTTGCTTTCGTAAAGAGATCGAGTCCTCCACCTGCAGTGTGTGCTGATGGTCGAAAAGATGTCGATGATGTAAATAGGGGATTCAGATCCATTCCCTCTGGAAATCCAAAGTCAATGGAAACCGTAGAGACAAGCAGGGCACACTCACTCTGAGTATATGGCATAATTTCCAGTGCAGAGGATATGTCAACATCGGGACTACTACTCAACAGGTATTCTGCAACTAACTGAGAAAGAAATTCGTATGCTACTGTTTTTCTCTCTAATGGAAGGATCGTAATATTGTCCCGCAAAATCAAAATATTACCTATGAACACGTTTTCATTGGTTTCTTTTGAGACATCCGCTCAGTACATATAGGGCTTACATATAGCAATAAACGAGCAAGGTCTGTAGACAGATATGGAAGTCAAGGCAAGTAGGGGCGCACATATGTAAGAGACATACCCATTGGAATTTTGTGTTATAATCTTGTATTCCTTCTTCTCCCTTCCAGGTGGTCCGAAAAGGATATTCTTGAGGTACCACACCTCAGCTTGAGAGGATTGTACACTCGGAGCCGTTTCCAAATGCGATGCCATGCCAGACCGCTGCCAGTTACCCGTTGTGATGATATCAGAAAATATGGTGTTGGCAGTTGTGATGAAAAGAGTCAGTAGAACCAACTGCAGATAGTACCACAGGTCTGGATCTAGTTACATCTATTTGTGCAGGGGCTGACAAGGATAAATAGAACATCTTGATCTGAATCTCCAGGATGTCAACAGTGACTTACCGAAGCTTAGTCGCCCTCTCCAAAGCTACAACACCAGCTCTTTCGTCATCACCCACTCACTACAAAGTGACACTTCGTCGTTCCGGCATCGCTCTTGGAGACCCCATAACCCGCACTCTCAAAGCTCTCGGCTTCCATAAACGTAACCAAACTATCTTCCACAAACACTCTTCCGACATCGCCGGTAAAATCCTCAGAGTCAAAGAATTAGTTGAGGTGCAGAATGTACCTGCGAGTGAGGTCAGGAGCAAGTGGCAACAGCGACAAGAAAGGAAGGCAGTGAGAGGGTATAAGGTTGTTGGGAGTAAAGGAGATACGTTTATGAGAATTTAATTCTTCTTTGTAAACAATCCATTGGTCTTTCGTCGTTGAAGTGGAGGTTGATTGTGACAGTGTAGGTCCACTGATATGCGTGTTTATGATGAATTTTTCTCGGGATCTAATTTCAATCTCTCGTTCGGGACATCAACCACAACCGAAGTCTACCTGATTTTATGGTGTGTGGTCTTGATAACACATTCAACCAGTTGGAAACTCCAGAATCTCAATCCACGTGTTAGGAACTTAGCATCTACGTTCTGAATTTCAATGCTATAAACATCTATCGAAAAGAGTCTATTAATTTGCCAATCCGAGGATATTTCCAGCGTTATAAGCAGTGGTTTTTTTGAGTGTTATCGTTCTTGATAACGTAACGAAGTTCCAGCTCAGAAGCCTGCATATGTCGACTTTAACACCACATGGATGGGACAAGTAGAACGTTTCCTGAATCTCCTGCTCTCTCAGAGACTAGAGTAAACAAATATTGAAATAACCGGAAAAAAGGGGGATAAGATGTGCTCTGGGTGCGCATGGTAAGAGTGGATAGGGATATACCAGGAAAGTAGTCGACAACGCCCGTGAAGGACAACGCCCGTGAAGGTTGCGTCCCTGACAGAGTCACAACCCGCCTGTCATCGTGCTCCCGTGTGGCGTTGGACAACAAACAATATCTATCCTACCATTGTACCACAATGCATCGGTTCCTCAAGCCTGAACTGAGATACTACAGAATTCCGAGACAACAACGGTGAATATAAATTGTCAGAGCAAGCGAGATAATGTCTTACACTGGCGACGACGGCTGATTCAAGCATGATGCTGGCATTGACAACGATGTCTGAATAAGGAGACGGTTCCATAGGCATCCGCTCCAGTCAAAGATAATAATACGAGAACATCACAATGAGGGTGAGTGGAGACGAAGAACGGCGAAGCAAAAACCATCGACAGGCGAGGTTTGTATAGGTCCGAACACTGGCCGAGTGGCTGACATAGCCTATACCTGTATTTACTTCAAATCGAAATGCAGGTGACAAATAAGAGGTCCTTAGGAACTACTCTGATAACCCAGGAGTCGCCCAGTAAACCGTGGACAACTGTTAATGACTCCTGAGTTATCTGATCAATTCTTGAGGCTACTAGGACCTCTTATTCGTCACCTGCGCTCCATTTAACAACCCTCCATGTCAGCTGTGTGATTACTGAATGTTCAGTGGCTTATGACCTCAGCGTCCACGATGAAGAGAAGAAAATAATGTCACCATATTGTGTAATCAAGCCACCAAAGTGCAAAGCAATCTCATCGTGATACACCTCAGGGGCGGCAAACGACGCTGCCCTGACAAAACATGGTCATTGCAAGTTCTACCTGCCTCCACCATGGAAAATTTAACAATGGTTAAGCTATCGATAGCCCAGATGCTGCTATCCAAAATAACTGCACACCACATCTATGCTTAACATATCACCAGCATGTATATATACTTCGAATTTCCTGACTATGGATTATATATATCTAATCCTGGAGAGACCACAGATGACAAAACAAAACAAATTGCTACCATGAGGAGCGTTTTTGTATCTATAAGTTTCGATACAAGCAAATTACAGTACTGAGATGCGGAGAACCTACACTACGAGATTCAGATTCTGTAATCTATAAGGTAGAGTGGCGGAGGGTGTATGTGGACCAGATGAGAGTCACTACCGCACTCTATATACGAATTTCTAGCGGATAACAATACCAATGATAAATTGGGAATGGATAGTTGTACGATTGTGTTTGTTGACATCCAATACTGAAGCAGATGTGATTGATATTCATTTATAAAGGACAATCGATCATTTAGCCCAATTCTTGTCATATCAATTGAAGATGGTCTCTCGAAATCAAGGAATCGGGACATTATAACTAGAGTACTCCATCACTCCTAATAGCACATTGTCCAAAATCTCTCTTAGTGAGCCCTTCAGGCTTAGGCAGGATGTCCTAATTGGAACAACTTTAGAGATCGGTTCGATCATAAATATCGATTCGACGTACATATTCAAATATTCCTGTAGGAATACCCAGCGTCACGCAAGCGTTAGGAGAGTCCTGACCAGAATCAGCATATACATATAATTCTTCCTGATCAACGGATGCAATGCTCACAACAATAGCACCGATATGAGATTCGACGGGAGCAGCAGAGAGTAAAAGGTCTATTCATCAATGATGATTGTCAAGGACGAAGATAGAAACATGACGCATACACGCTTGTTCACGAGCTGATATTTAAATAGGATAAGCAGATCTTATCATGGACAACATGCCCGGCTTACAATATCCAAACTTTACAACAGGTCAGTACGATCGGAAAACGTGACGAACATACAGCACCTTCCGCAAGTATGTGATAGCGTTCAAAGCAGCTTGCTTATATGCGATAGTACTAAAGTATTTTGTCTGAGAGATACAGGACAGAATGTCGAGTGTTTACTTACGCATCCATGTTGAACTGTTTCCCATCACCATCTGTAATCACGAGGATTACTCATGGCACTTAGCTTTTCATAAAACACGGGCTTACGTATGTTGACACTGAGTCCTTCAAATACAAGCTAAACAAAGTCAATAAACACGATCAAATTCGGTCAGAAGGAACATGCCACCTTCTGAGAATACAACGGGTCAACTGGAGACGGCTATTAGAATCATTTGTCAGACTCACGAGACCTAAGATGTCGAGGAAGGAGTACCAGAAAGATAGGTTGCTTCAGTCCGAATTTCTCTACGCCACCCTTGATAATGCTTGTTGATAAGGTGATGACACCAGCCTACCGACAAGCTGGGTAACAATAACATCCGATTATACTAAAATACAAACCATCTCAATTGCACCGCAGAACGACATCTGAAGGCTCAGAAGTCAATCATACGCTTTTGTTGTTATGACACAAGGCCTACTTCGCCCTATAAAGCAATATCAACATCAGATACAGGTGTTGAAATGGAGGACTCACATCGCCTTGGGAGAAATGTAAATCCCCAACAGATAGATTTGCTCCCTTGACGAAGACAGGGAAATAGCAACGAGAGCCTCTTCCCGCCGACGTGAGTGCAGCTAAGGTCTATACCCCAACAAGAACACCATACCTGGAAAGATTCTTGATCTGTTCGATGACAAAACCATCAACGCAATTCGGAAGTTCACACAACTTATCCGCGCACGTCACAGTTACCTCCATGTTCGCGCCCAGGAATCGTTCTCGCACCATCCTTTTTAATCTTCTCAAAGACGTCTTCTGGGAGACCTTGGCCAACGTAAGCTCCACGTGGTTCAGGTGGATATGCCACCGGAGGGCTGGATCCCGCATGAATTTGAAGGAGTTCACCCTCGCGCTTGTTCCATGTTGCAAGGAGCTCTAGCGAAGGAGCGGTTCCTATGAGACCTGGGTGAGGGACACCGGCAAAACGAACGCCAGGAATATGACGAGAAGAAGCATAGACACCTTGAGAAGAAACAGGTTTATTGGGAATGGTCCTGGGAAATAACTAGAGTAACCTACCATTGAGGTCCCAAATAGCTTTACACGCCCTACTCTTGAATTCCTCAGAGAAGAGACCACCACCATTCTCGAGCTCGAATATTCCCTGCGGTTAAAATGCGTAAACGATAATTTTGGGTGAATGGCAAGAAAAGAGGTGTACTGTGAAACCCCATGGCATATCCTCGAAAGGAACGACTGGGAGACGAGGTCCTTGAGAGGAAGGCTCTAGACAAGAGCACAGATTGAACGCACCATCCAGTATGTCAACAACCAAACAATCACCCGGCTCTGCTCCTTCAACAGCTATAGGTCCAGAAAGGTTGTGTACCTTAGTGAGGTCCATGTTTTTTATGTCATCACTGCCTGATCGTTTGACAAACGATCACCTGGTTATGATATTAAAAAGTAAACAAAGGATGAAAACACACAATCATTGTTGCCAATTTGGCCACCAGTCCAGTCTAATTCCCAAAACCGTAAGGTCTTTTATGGTTGCGAAAATAATCGGGGAATCTAACCGACGCATTGCACTTTGAACGTCTGATAAAGTTTCGAGCTGTATTTCTGCAGTTAAACTGAGGAAGCTTACTTGGCCCGGTTTGACTGTGGCAACAGGTGGAATATCAGGACTAGATATACTCTTGAATATTCACATGACGAGATAACAAATAAATACTTACTGCCAGCGATTGTGTAGGCCCTTGTAGAAGTATGGGTTTGAATATGATTCGAAATGCAGACAATGCAGCCTTACTTTTTGTTGGTCTGCCGGACTGGATCGAGTCAAATAAATGAATTTGATTAAGGTAATACAAAGAACTCCAAGTCTCACACTCACATGAATGGGTCAACCTAGGGGGCAATTATCAGCCAAACTGTTCATATTGCAAGACTAGGGGATACCTCGATTAGAGTTGGATGGGGAGCAGAGTTGGCAGCAGAGTTGGCGGACATAATTTGGCCAAATCACGGTTCGCTGATGGAAAGCTGAAAGAAATGAAATACGCGCGGAGAAACATAGAGGCTGAGAGTTTACATATCACGAGCTCAAGTGGTCAAATGGGATACAATCACGGGTAGCTGAGTACATGAATTGGTGGGAATCCAATTTCCTTCAGTGAGATATAACATTCCTAACATTCTTGAGATGGGAATTTAGTCATGACCATAGATAATTACGGTGGGTTGTAATCTTCGAATGAAAAGTCACTAACCTCAATTTGTGTCAGAAGCCGTTGACAAATATTGTATGCGGCAATCGAGGTTTTCGGCTTGAACTTTTATCATGTAGGTACACGCGCCACAATCTACTTGACTTGACATTCCTCATTCTTTTCAATGCTTTAGTCTTGACCGACATTGAACACTCTCAGAAATGTCTCTAAAATCCACCTCCAGCGGCCGCATTTTGCAGCTAGAATCCTCCCCTTATCCCGAGAATCCTCCCAAACAGAATCCTCCCCCACTGACTTTGACACCAGTGGAGCCCTTGGAAAATGACGGGCCAGGTATAAAGGGATTCTGGCTATTCAAGAAAAATAACCAAAATAGGGCTGGTCCCAAGAACGTACCATCTAAGCGTGTCGGTGTTGGAGCCCCTTCATTAGAACGATCATGGTCTGAACCTAATTCTCCTACCGAGCTCACTTATTCTGGTTTCACGGGTCGGGAAAATTCTGAAAGCAAAGTCAACTACATTTCTAAGGCAGAGAAGCTTCTAGAAGAGAGCAAAGTGCGATTCTATGGAAACATGAAGCCATGGGAGGAGTTCAGTGAGAGGTTCAAAAAGTGCGTAGTATCCTATGTCTAATCTGTCGGGATCACGCATTCTCCCTTGACCCTCAGTTTGTTTTCCAACGGCAGGCCTGCAGGAGGTAAACTTGTCAAGCCACATACACCTGTACACGGTGCTCAAGCTGTAGCTAGATCGATTGTCGAAGACATGCAGGTAATTTTTCTCAACTTCTCATCCTCGTGGCTGACAGCTGATTGTCTTCGAGTAGGCGGCGCTCGAAGCCATGGATCGAGAGATGTTGGTCGATGATAGTTCAATATCCACCACAAATTTGAGAGTATGCAAAAATCATGTTCTCATCTATTCCACTATACTGACTCGCTTAGGAGAATGTCCGACCTACACGTACGCTCATGCCCGAACCCTGGTTCGAACCCTCAACCGTTAATCCTGTAAGTTATGCCTCTGTGCTTGACCCACCCATCATATCTTTTCATGTTTTGTAGGTGAATTTTGACAAAGTGAAGAAGTCCAGGTCTATCAATCCCGCAGGAACCTGGCATGGTCATTCTCGGTCTCGAAATATTACTATACCGAAATCCATCACTGAATTCGCTAACCCCGATTCCAAGAACGAACTCGTCAGCAAGACGGACCAAGTACGTGTGCATTTGCTGCAGATTGACTCTGATTTACTGGCTTTCCCTAGGGCGCCATACTTTCGACTGCGGAAGTGAATACCTCTGGTTTAGCACAAGATAGAGATGTTGAAGGGAAAGAAGGACGACCTAATCAAGGGGAGAGAGAAAGAGACAGAGGAAACGGAAAAGCAAAAGAATTTGGACAAGAAACTGGGTCAGAAAGAACATACAGAGACAGGGACGGAAAGGCCACTGTCTTCAAAGAATTGGAACGAGGTCGGAAAGATGGGTCCCGTCATCATCGCAACGATATTCCCTTGATCGAAGATGCTTTACGCCCTGAACCTCCCCGTGAACGACAAATTTCTGACCCAGCCATATACACCCGAAGTCCGTACAAACGACTAGCTTCTCCCGATTCCTTGTCTCCTGCAGTTTATACCCTCGCTGAAGACGTTGAAGTCCGCGACGGGAGTTCTTCAACCAAAACACCGAATGGAAGAAATATTGCTAGAACGCCGCGTGCACCAACTATCGTCAACTATCCCGATGAAGATGTAGCTTATGGGAGCTTCAGTCCCAGCTTATCTCGTGCCGGATCTAGTGCACGAACAGATCCTCGGATCGGTGGATTTGTTGTCTCACCATTATCTCCCGTTGCCGGGGTTCAGGGGCCCAATGCTCCCACCAATGCAGGACACAGAAGGCGTAGAAGGTCAAGGTCATTAGACCATGAGTTTAATGCGAGGGAGTATAAGGAACGTCCGCGGCCGAGGTCGTCTAAAGACCGACCGAGAACGAGAGACAAAGACAGAGATTGCGAGCGGGAAAGACCTAGAGGCAAAGTCTGGGAACGGGATGACCGTGGTAGAGATAGGGACAGGGACAGGGAAAAAGAGAAGGGTAAAGAGCGAGATCGGGGTAGGCAAAGGGACAAAGAACGTGACCGGGAGAAGGTGAGGGATAGGGATAAAGACAGAGAGCGGGATCGAGACAAAGAGCAAGATCGGGAGAGGGGAAAGGATAGGGAGCGTGAGAGAGAAAAGGATAAAGATAAGTGCGGAGGCACGAGGATCAAAAACCTGGAAGGAGAGCGGGACAGGGAGCGTCGGGATTCTGGAGGACGGCGCAACAAGGATCAAAATCGAGGCAGAGACAAACTCAGAGACCGCGACCGCGGCAAGGAAAAGGAACGAGATCGAGATAACGGATTGAATGATAGAGGCCAGAAGAGGGACCGTGAACGTGACAGAGATAGAGATAGAGACCGGAATCATAAGGATCGCAACTATGATCATAATCGCGCAGAGCGAGAACGGCTGACGAACCCTCCCTCTCCGGCTCTGGTTCTGGCCAGCGCTGGTTTTGCTCCATCCGATGTCACTACCAGCGTGCCTGGTGCATATCGCGATGGGCCGATACCCCTTGGATCTGCTGCTTCCTCTGGAACTACCCCGCCATTACCACCACACTCAGTCCCTCGTGCTATTTATCAGCTTGGAGTGCCTATGAATGGACCAAACCCCGCTAGTGATTCTAGATTCATGGAGATATTGACCTCCCCGGTCCCTGCAATGCATTTTAATCTTCCGGGATAATCTTAATTTCGTTATTATACTATAGCTTGATGCATTTCTACTTCCACTTAGAGTACTTTGATGGACAAACATTCACTTCGAGAAGAATGACAGCCCTTTGGATTCAGGAATGATTTCATAATTGAGAAAGAACTTCAGCACTATTTCAAAACTGTTTCAATACCATATGTGAAACCTTGAGACTAAGAATACAAGAATAATTCTGGGCAACAATCATTATCTGCTGTATAAAAATAAAAACCACCTATGGAAAGGTGACATCCTAAGTAGGGACACTACAGTTCAAGCTAGTGTATTCATATTTCAGAAAAAATTACTGTCATTATTATTGGGAAAAGTGATGTTTCAATAATACTGAGATGGGTCCATCTAGCCTGCTACTACTACCAGTCATGGTCAGCTTTGCACCTTTCAATTTTTGTGCAGTAGAGAATGGATGGATACACCTCACTCATCCAATGCAGCAGATGCTGGGAGTTTGACCACAGGATAGCCAAGTGTCAAGCTTCATAACCATGTTGTAGAATGTGCAGAGAGAACCACCTTGGTGTGGACTGCTCGAAACCACCACCAACAGAAGATGACATGGAGATTAGTGGCTGCAAGTCTCAGCACAATCCCCAAGGCAACCTGCATACACTACAAGAGGGAAGATATAGACTACCCATCCAACTGGACCCACTGCCCAGAACAATCAATGAGCATCCATGTTGAAAGAAACAAAATGCACAGCAGCATGGTGTAGTGTAGACAACTGGCAACCACTTACCTGTGGTGTATACTTTAATAGAGAGCTGAGGAAGAGTGTGTTATGACTCAAAGATCTTAGAGTGGATTAATGAATAGAATCTTGTATAGGGTTTACACAAGAGAACTCGATAAAGAACTCTGTACAGGATTGTCTATCTTATATACCTAAGACTATTGGTCCATGCTCTACTACTTTAGCCTACCCTAAATGACTGTGCATCTGCTTTAAGATTAACATGTGTTATATATGTTGTATGACATCATTCCTTCCAGAACCTTCTATCCCTTTCCATGTGATTATGTGACTAATGTGTGACACTGGGTCTCATCATGTGACCATTTGTGGCCATGACATGTTATGTTATGCTAAACCCTAACCCTAGGTCCTAGAATAGAAAATAAATCAAAAGAAAAATAGAAATGAAAGAAGTAATAAAAATAAAATAAAGTCTACTGTTTACAACTCTGACAGAGTGAGCAATGATGAAAGATGAGTAGTATTGGTAGGAGTTCAACCTATGTGAAAATTTTACATTGACTACCTAATTAGGACTACTGATTGTGGGCCATATGCTTACTAAGCTGAATGCTTTACAACACTCCAAGAAAGCCACAAAACACTATTTGCACCAGTTATACCATAGTTGTAATATTTGAATTTAAACCTAAAGATGTGTCTATACACTGGCTAGTGATAGATAAGGCATTGACAGGAGCTCTTCTAGTAAGAGATCTTAGTTTATATATTTTATACTCTTCTCTCCTGGAGAGCCTCTCATGTTGGAAGGAACAGAATGCACAGCAGCATGGTATAGTGTGGACAAATGGCAACCACTTACCTGTAGTGAATACTATAGTGGAGAGCTGGAGAAGTACGCAACAATAGAAGACAAGTAGTATTGGTGGTAGTTCAACCTATGTGAAAATTTTTTACATTGACTACCTAATCTATACACTTACTAAGCAGAATGCTTTGCAACATCCCACTCCAATTAGATTTATCTGGCAACAAGGGCATCTCAGCCCACTAATCATATGTCTGTTGTTGGTCACTTGAGCAGTGTTTGTGACATTGTAACATAGCTCAGTTGATGTATAGAATGTTAGAATGTGCTGGCATTTGGACAGCATTTAGATATGTACAATTTCCAATTTGATATATCCTGTGTGCTCACC
>Ga0157368_1000864_pt1 | contig 13662 bp, 6 predicted proteins | sample AttbisABBM3_FD_113146 | JGI IMG/M metagenome (GOLD analysis project Ga0157368, IMG submission 113146) | Fungus gardens microbial communities from leaf cutter ant in Botucatu, State of São Paulo, Brazil - Atta bisphaerica ABBM3 | ecosystem: Host-associated > Fungi > Mycelium > Unclassified ...
AGACCTAGCTATTTGAACCATTAGTTCATGAACAATCAGAGACCATTCAGTAGTAAATAACTTGGAATATAAATAGCTCTCACTGATATTTTAGAAGTTTATATTTATTAGGTAGAAGAATATTAATAGTAGGTATAAATAGAGTGTATGATCTCTAAGAAGCTTATTTTCAAACAAAATTAGTATAAGGCTAGCTAACTATCAAGAGCAGTTTACACTTAGAAAAAAGTTCCAGTATCTCATATAGTAGTAGAGATTTTCTTATTTTCTTTGTTCATTGTTCTGGAGGAACAATGTATGTATTCCTTATAGTTAATAGGTATATATAGCTGTAAATACTATTCTATATTCTTACACTCTACCAATTAACTCATTCCCCATTCTTACTCAATTCTTGGCCTAAGTTGCAATCTAAGCCAAGTCTAAGGTTATGATAGAAACTGCCTTTATAATATTTCTTTAGTTATTTCCTACACTACTATTTTCCTAGCCATAGTTCCAACTATAGACTTAGTATTTAAGAAAAAGTAGGTATTCTGTAGTCTTCAGTCTGAAAATTGACTAAAATTCAACTATTTTTGACTTATTTATCTTCTTGAGTTCTTCTGGTACTTTCATCCTTCTGTTTGAAATTAAAATCATATAATAGACAGTAGTATAATAAATAAGTTGAGGCCAATATTTTTATCTGAGTTTTAGTTGTAGATCCACAGATAAGTTTTTCAAGCTTGATTTGCAACCTAGGTACTTTACCCACTTTCACAAATAACTATATCTATTTCAAAATAAGTTCCTATACTATTACAAAATGAACTACTCACTTATTTGTGATATCTGAACCTTGGATGCACTCTCAGAGGTTTAGGAGTGATTTAGAAGTTCAATAATAATGACAATGATGATTAGGATCAATACAGATAATAAAGAATAAAGAATGATAATAATTAATATAAATTGATGTTGTTAAGTCTGAGGTCTAGCCCTCAGACACAGAGATATATATACAAAAGAGTGATAGTCTGTGTGCAAGCTGTTGCCATTACATGATAAAAACTCATACCTGATGGGAGCTGTCATCTGTCATAGCAGCTGTCAGGCTAATTTTAGAAGGTAATTAATTATGTTACTACATTGATATGCTTGTATCTCTATGAATATTTATTGATATGTAATATACCATATATCATTGGAAACAGTTTGATAAGCACTTTCCAACATAAGTTTGATCATGGAAATCTGTCTGGTTGTTCATGAGATATTAGCAAATGAAGATTTTACAGTTACTGATAACCTGATATCTCAGTTGTTTGTTGCTTTTGTACATCTCACATATGTGCAGATAGCCCTCATTTGGGGCTTTACAGTGTAACTTAGTTTGTGAAAATTGGTCCACTTGTTGTAGAGATACAAGCTGAATGAAGTTTATGACATATACTTTATCCAACCTTTTCTAATATGTAATTGATCTAGATATCCACTTGAAGTAAGAACCACATTTGATAGTATTTTCAGACTTCTATAACTGCTATTACTCTCTTATCCATTCTTAGTCTTTTCTAGTTCACTTTTATAATCTTCTTTAGAAAAATACCTTTAAATCATATTTTGAGATTTTCTTTCACAGCTATGCCATGGCTAAGCAAGCAACTTACTGATATTATAGCAAATTCTCTTTAATACTTAAGGTGACTTAATTTATGACCAACTATCTTTTTCTAGTTATCTGTGCATACCCTTCTAGAAGCTATGGGTATATCTCCACTCATAGCTCTATATCCCAGTATTGTTTCAGTTGATGATGATCCAAACTGAGAAGATGCCCCAGCTCCAGAAGACCAGAATTTTCCATTAGCAACCTTCTTTCTCTCTGTTGACCAGAGGAGAACCCTATAACAAGAACCCTATAATAGCTTATGAACCTATTGGCTAAAGCTCTCAATCAGTTCATGAATAATCTGAACAATAGAATATCCATACCCTCTTCTTTCTCAGGAGTTAAAGCCCATCTTCCAGACATATTCAGTAGCATAAATCCAGATAAATTGAAACAACTTTTCATTTTAGTACTGTCTCTACTTCTGTGCCAATCTGGCATAATTTACATCTGACATCACAAAGATTAACTTCACAATGATATATCTCACAGGTATCACACAAGACTGGTTTGAAATAGCACTTAATCAGAAAGAACAAGAGATCTTTCATGACTGGTTCCAAAACTGAAGTCATTTTGTTGATAAACTCCATTGTTACTTTGGTTTTTCTGATCTAGTTGGAGTAGTTACAATTCTGCTAGATGATCAAGACCAGTAACAAAATTTCCACTTACAATGTGAAATTCATGAGGTATACTTCACAACTCAGATAGAGTGGTAGTGTTTTCTATTACTACTATTACTAGAGTTTTCCAAACTAGGTCTAAGATCTGATTTCAACCTAGGAATAAGGAAAGTCTCTCTTGTTTCAAACTATGTACTCACTAGTATCAATCATCAACAACTGGTACTGGAAATATAACTGAGAATACATCTATACTAAGAAGTAACAACACTTTAATTCTAAGACTTCTGCTACTTTTGCTATATCTATCTGACCACAGAATCTACCTGCAACACTACCTGCAAACTCCCTTGATCACCTCCCAAAACTTTTGCTCTATCTCTCAAAAATCCCAGTTCTCAAAAGGACCTCAAGCCTAAGCTTGGCAATAATGGTAAGTTGATGAGCAAGGCAAAAAAAGGCATATAGACAACAATCTGTGTTTCTACTATGGTTTTAGTGGCCACAAAATTAGTAATTGTAACAAGTACCAACTACTTCTGTCTCTTGGTAAGCTAAAGGCTAGAAAAGCTAAGAAAGCCAAGATAGCCTAGTATATGAGCTAGATCACATTCAGCAAGTGTCTTCATACTCTTGTCAACTCTAGATCTACTCACTATTTTGCTGACTTTTTCTTTGTACATACTTACAACCTCCTAACCTTATTTATTTATTTTTATTTGGTGAAAGTATAGTTCAGGACTTTTATGTTACTCCACTTATTCTTCCTGCTCTTTGGTTCTTGGATACAATTAGGTCATCTAACACAATCTATTGATTAACCAGATATCAAGGTCTATCTCTTTTCATCTATCTTTACAGAAAGATCTCACATCTGTTTGTGCCACAGCCAATGTTTTGTTGGTATCCTAGCTATCTTTTAGTATTGTTTACATTCACTAATTCTGAGACTTTTAGGTCTCACTCTAAATAACCTCAAATTGTTATAATTAGTGTCCCAGATTTCATCTGAGCATTATATCTGCTAAGCTCAACAGATTGCCATCTGTCCCTCCATTCAACAACTTCCATAGCAAGGTTCATACAAATATTAGATAATCCAGTAAATTTATCTGCCATTCCATCTAAGTATTATAAATTTGTAGATGTATTTAGCAAAGTAAAGGCCAAAGATCTCACTCTCCATCACTCTTACAACCTTCAGATCAACTGCTAGTTGGGCATTATCTACAGTCTGTCTTCTACTAAACAGGAGACCCTTGAGAAATTCATCAACAGGAACCTTAATATAGGATTTACCTAGCCTACTTTCTCTTCTCATAGAACACTTGTACTTTTTGTCAAAAAGAAGAACAGATTTCTCCATCTATGTGTCAACTTCCATGGTCTTAATTGTATTACCAATAAGAATCAATACTTACTTTACCTAATCTCCAACTTCTTAGACTGTTAGGCATGGTTCATACTTGAAGGTGAAAGTCTGCAGAGTTAGCTCAGACATGCACAGAGTGTAGAAGCTTCATGTGATGAGTTCAGTGATGCAGACTTGTCAGAATGACCTTGGCCTCAACTTATGTGTTGTACCTCCTATGAGCCACATAGTGCAATTTTAGAGGATGGTCTTATAAGGAGTTATAAGGAGAGGAGTAAAGTACATCACCATTGACACCAGAGATTTAGTGTCAACTTTAGTTGATTATCAGGCTAGCTATTACAAAGTGGTCACCAGCCTTAAATATATAAAATAACAAAAGGAGTAACTAAAACAGATCTCCAAGCAAGTGTTTCATTAGTAAAATACTATATAGGAGTTTAGATTTGGAGAGGGAAAAACTCCATGTAAAGTCTAAGTAAATTTGCGGAGTTTGAAGGAGATAATTAGTCAATGGACACAGATGAATATGACCATGGATTTTGACTCAAATAAAGCAAAATAACTGCAGACTTTTGATGGAATTAAGTCTATTATAAAGTACCAAACCACTGACGGAGTTTTGAGTACAAATAATGCCAAATAACCGTGGGAATTTGATGTTATATTGAAGCCAAACATGTCTTAGACATGTTTTGGAGTTTGGGATAGACTTCTCTTGTAAGGCTCACATCTACACCAAGATAAATCTCTATCATGCTTACCACTTAGTCTACATTACTAAAGGTAACAAATGAAAGACCATGTCTCACATCTGCTACAGATCATTCAAGTAGATAATTATATCTTTTGGTCTCACCAATACTTCTGCTGTCTTCTAACGCTTCATAAATGACATATTTTCTAACCTTCTTAATATCTATATAGTATTTTATCTTGATGATATTCTGATCTATTCTAATAACATGGCTAACCATACTAAACATATCAAAGAAGTTCTCTGCTGTCTATGGAAAGCTGCACTTTATGCAAAAGCTAAGAAATAAAAATTCTATTCTGAGTCAGTAGAATACCTTATATATATTCTCTTCCTTTCTGGGCTTACTATAGCCAACAACAGAATCAAAATCATTCAAGACTAGCCCAAACTAAGAAAAGTCAAAGATATCCAGTTATTTTTTGAATTCACCAACTTATATTATATATTTATCTATAGATACTCAGATATTGTCCTTCTCATCTATCTTATCTAAAAAAACATTTCTTGGAATTTCAACACCTTCTATCATGAAGCTTTTGACATCTTAAAGAAATTGTTTACTTCTGCTCCCATCCTGACATACTGGATCTCCAATGCTCAACTCATCATGGAAACAAATGCTTTTAATTATACTTTTGTTGCTATACTATCCATCATGACTCTGGATAATGAAGTTCACCCAGTAGTCTTTTATTCCTGCATCTTCAACCCTACTAAGCTTAACTGTGACACCTATGATAAGCATACTGTTATGACTTAAACCTTAAGTTAAGACAAAAAACATACTCTTGTATTGAATAACACAGAAAAACTCAATAGAGTTTCTAGTATAGAGTATTTATCTTTATATATGCTAGGTCAATGGTCTGTGCTATACAATATCTAACCTACCCTAAAGGTTATGTATACTATACAAGGTTAACATATTATAAATATGCTATATGACATTATCTGTTCCAGAACCTTCTTGTTAGAATTGAAGATGGTAGACTTGTTTTTATTTCTCTTATTTAAGTCTCTTTTATTTTCTATTTCAATTCTTTTATCTCTTTTCTTATTTTGGACTTAGTAAAGAAGAAAAAATGTGACTGTCACAGTTACAGTCACAATATCAGGTAACATTAGAAGGATGATATTATATATTATATAAGATGATGACTTTTATCTGTTATTCATGATATTATGTCATACTTCTTTGCCTCTAAGTTCAAAATAAAATAAATAAAAAATAAAATAAAAAGAAAGAAAATAAAGTCAAGTCCAACATTCACAATTTTGACACACAAAATCCAAGCTCCAATATCATAAGCCTTACAGATTACTCAAGCAGCTTTCTATTCTAAAATGGCTATAGAATTTGATATTTATAGACTTTATCAAGAAATTTCTGCCCTCTTCTAGCTTCGATACAATTATTATCATAGTAAATTGACTTTCCAAGCAGGCTATCTTCATTCTAATACATAACACTACCACTTCTATAAATTTAGCAAAATTATTTGTTATCTATGTATTCTCCAAGTATGAAGTCCCATTCTATGTTACTTTTGATTGTGGATCTAAGTTTGTTTCCAACTTCTTCTGCTCTCTTGGCACTACACTCAACATGTATCTTCACTTCATCTTAGACTATCATCTGGAAGAAGATAAGCAGATAGAAAAAACCAACCAGACTCTGGAATAATACCTTTATGTTTATTGTAACTACTAGCAAGACAACTGGTCTAAACTCCTTCTGTTTGTAGAATTCACTTTCAACAATATTTCCAGTGCTACTACTAATATCTCTCTATTTTTCATGAATAAAGAGTATTATTCAAATATTATAGTCTATCCCAAATATGATATAGCCTTCTTCTGTGTTCACAACTTTGTAGTCAATTTTGATAAACTCCAAGGTGCTCTTAAGTCTGAAATTGTCATAGCCCAACAGTACTACCAATGATCTACTAATGTATGCCAACTTCTGGCTCCAGACTTTTGAGTAGAACAAAAGATTTTTGTAAAAGCTTAGTTTTTCTATATTATATGACCATCAAAAAAGCTATCTGAGAAATGCCTAGGCTCTTACAAGATCATAGCATAACTTAGCACTTATTTGTTCACTCTTCATCTTCCAGAATTTATATAATCTGTTTATTTAGTCTTATATGTCTTTATACTCAAAACTACTACTTCCAGTAACTTCCCAGAATGATCTGATTTCTTACCTGCACTAGTCATCATTATTAGTAAGATCAAATACAAAATATCATGGATTGTTAACTTGAAAGCTTACAAACTTCTCTACAAGATCATTTGGCTAGACTATAAAGATATAAAAGACAAATCTAAGTAGCTACCTGCTACTGAACTTATCTATGCTTTAGAACTAATATCCAACTTCTATGTTGCATATCCTTCTAAATTGATCTTCTATACACTGCTACATCTATTTCTGTTTATATCTTTTTTCTTTTTCTTTTTATTCTCATTTGTATTCTTAGTTCTAGCTACTCTTTCTAATCATGCTTTAGTCCTTGAGGGCTCATTCTTAAGAAAGAGATACTGTCATAGACTAACTTCTGAGACTCCTGAGACATTTGCTTTCTAACTCTGGATAGAACTCTAATCATTTCTAGATATATTTCAATATCTATGCTTGCTTATACATATTAACCTCTTGTGTTTTATATATAGTCTATAGTCATATTTAAGTTATCTTATCCTAAATCTATATATATTTACCATAAGAATAATATATACATTTGCTATAATTTCTAGTATTATTGTTTCTAGTATTTTTTACTTCTTTTTGTATCATGTAATCTTTACCACATGTAATATAATGTGTGTTGTAATATTTTACATACTGTAGTCACATAGTTTTCATTGTTAATAAGAAAATAAATAGAAATAAGGAAAAATAAAGAAAATCAGAATAAAATATAAGAAATACTAGTATTGATTCAATTTTCTTTGACAAATTTCCTACTAATATAGAAACTAGTATATTCAGAGTTAATAAAGAATTTATTATAAAAGATTATAAAGGTATTAGTTGTAGTTAGTCTAACTATAATATATAATATATAATCTATTTCTTTGACCTTTTTTCTTGTTACATTCTTCTTGTAAGTTTTAAGATTATATTTTTAAGAAGATAACTTTTGTCTCAATCTCTTTTTCTCTCAGTTTTATTTTCCATTTAATTTGCTAAATATCCTTTGGTAATTTTAACCTTTCTTATTGTTAGGTATAGTTTATATTATGACTTAGGCCTAAGTGTTAAGGAAAAAGTATGCTTATATATTGAGTAATATGAGAGAACTTGGTAGAGTTCCTACTACAGAGTAGTCTACTTTATATACCTTTAGGAGTTAGTTTGTGTATCTTTAACATACTCTAAAGTTATGACCAGGTCTTTTTAATAGTTTCTATAATGTTTCACTAAGTCACATATGATGTCATATCATACTCTTAGCTGAGTCCAAAGATGAAAATAAAAAAACTAAACTATAAAAGAAAAGAGAAATTGAACATAAATCATAAAAGACAAAAAGAAACTAAGTTTACTCTGAGGATTTCTGACAGTTTATACCTCAGTAATTGAGGTCTATAGAAGGTACATGAAAAGATAGATGAAATATCAGTACTTATCTGTGATATATAAAATGTGGATATTAAACAATATTTGGCTTTAGTCTAAGTACTAAGTACTATACTATGCAGATATCTAGGGTTAGTTGTGTGGAAGGGAGGTTAGATCAATTTTAAGAACTTATCTGGGAGTAGATGTGGTTGTTTACAAGAATAGATAAAGTATTTTGATTGTGAATCAAGCTAGAATGCTTATCCATAAATCTGTGACTAACTTCAGATAATAATCTTGATCTTAACTTATATGTTGTACTACTATTCATCATATAGTTGCAATTTCAAACAAAGGATAGGAGTAACAAGAGAGCTACAAAGGGAAATAGATTGATAAGGTTTGAGCTTAGAAAAGAAAGTAAGTTACTTAGGTTTGATTTTCAGACTAAAGAACTACAGAGTATCTACTTAGTCTTAAATACTAAGTTTTGTAGTCAGATCTATGGCTAAGGAAATAATATTGTATGGAATAGCTAAAGAGATCTTATAGAAACAGTTTCTGAAAGATAAAATGATCTGAAGTCTAGGTGTTGAGTTATCAGGAGGTAAAATGCAAAAGGCTGATCTATATATAAGTAAGTATAGATGTGGAAGTACATTTAAAACTAGTTAGACTCTTATCCAAGATCATGAAGTAGATGTATCAGAAGTTTTGGAAGTTAGTTTATAATACTCTATTTATATAAAAAATAAAAAAACCAAGTCTGAGTTCCAAAGTACAAGTTCATCTGTCTAAGCTGGTTTTAACCCAGAGTTAGGGTTTAGAAATAGTAGGATTAATAAGAGAACTCAACAAGGAGTTCTATTGAATTTGTCTACTACTTATATAAAAGGTACTTGGTCTCTATACAGTACTTCTATGTTTGTTCTAAAGTTTATGATATAATTTATCTACTAGAATTATGTAACTATAGTTACATATCTTGTCATATGTTTTAGATAAAATAAAAGAAATAATAGAGAGTATCTCATAATACATACTATGTTTACATGCAAAATAGACTATTAGGCCAAAAGTGTTACAAACTCAAGATCTTAGAGTAAGTCAAAAGAAAGAATCTTGTATTAAGGTTAATACAAGAGAACTCAATGGAGTTCCAAGTATAGGATTGTCTACCTTATATATGCTAGACTACTAGTCCATGCTATACTACTATTAGCCTACCCTCAAGGGTCATGTATTTTCCTTAAGGTCAACATATATAATATATACTATATAATGTCATCTTTGTTCTAGGATCTTCTATGATGTTCTATGTAACATGTGACCAATATGTGACACAGAGTCATATTGTATGACAGTTTGTGATGTCACATCAACCCCTAATCCTAAGTCCCAAAATAAGAAATAAATAGAATAGAAAATAAACATGAGAAAATAAAATAAAATAAATAGAGTCCATTGTCTTCAACTCTGATAAAAAGTCTCAGAAATATTAGATGTAGTTCACACTCAAGTATCAAAGTCTATAAATGTTACATAAAAGAGTTGGATTAAGTAGAGGTACTTATCTGGGAATGGATCTGAATAATCTAGGAGAATAGAGTATGTATGAATGATAACCTCAGCTTTAACATATGTGTTGTGCCCAACTTCCACTGTGTGATCATAATTTCAGAGTTGAGAAAGAGAAAATAACAAGCAGATAAATTCAAAGAACAGTAAAGTGTGTCATTGAGCAATTAAATTATCAGACTAGAGTCTGTACAGTGTAGCTACTGGTCTCAAATACAAGTACTAGATTTCTAAGAATACTAAGTGAAGATTGGAGGGTCAAGGTAATTACTCTGGATAGCTGGTCACTATGAGAATTGTCAGGAGGTCCATGGAGATTGTTTTGGAATGGAGAGGAGTTGTCCATGGAGTGAGTGATCATTGATTGAAATTGATTTATGCCAGATGGAAATGAGTAGGTCAGATGTGAGTTAATTATTATCCAGGATGGATGGTGGATAATCTGGGACCAGTATGTGACAGGAAATTAGACTTGTGGGTTTCAAAAGATGAGTGCACATCTTTTTCTTTCATTCTGCTATGATTGTTATTTATCTCCAACATAATCATGATAGGTTATGAAAAGAAGAAAATTCTTTGTTGGAAAAGCAGTAAACCACCATATGATATAACTTAGATGATCCTATCAACCAACCGAGGAGGTTTATATTGACTCCATATCGGACTTCATCTTTTCTCACTCATGGAAAAGAATGATTTGTATGAGATTATGGGTCTGGGGACAGATGCTACAACTCTAGATATCATTGAAATGAAGATATCACTGAAATGAACGTAGGACCTTGTTACATGAACGGTCAAAGTTAGATAAAATCAGGTGTTCTAGAACTCCAAATGAGCAACACGAGTTAAAACGTTTCAAAAATCAATACATAGTCATATATGTAAGTACTAAGATCCCGGGAAGAATGATCATCGTTCCGGTCAGCATATACATATACACACTTTCCTAGAATGACACAGTCAGTAGAAAAGCAGTCATATCTGATACAAAGAAAAACTTATACTTTCTGAAGAAATTGCAACAAGGAACGATAGCCAGCAGTAGATTACACAAGTATCCAACGTGTTCAAGGAAGTTCAGCAAGCAGCGATGCAAAAAAGGAGATCAGAAAGCACGACAAAGCCACGGAAGAACAAATTCCTTGAGGTGTTCGGGTATATTGATTTGGTGTGGATGTCTCGTTTTTCCACGTCCAATAGGAATCAGTCTGGAAGGTGCATCTGCGGGATTCTGTTCCCCAGGAACCCACAAAACCTTCAGTTGAATGTCATACTCCTTACAGAGATGGTCAATCTTGTTCACAATTTGGCTGGCGTAAAACTCGCCAATAGATCGTTCTCCAGAAATGGCATCAACAACTTGACTGTTGTCAGAATATAAGATAATCTTCTTGCCCGAATGACCAGATGCAATCATCAACCTTATTCCCATCTCAACTGCGACTGCCTCAGCCCACTGAATATCACGACCATCCTGTTTCCATGTCTTTTTCCATTGCCATGCTTGCCATCGACCCCCAGATACAAAACCTATACCAATACCAGAAGCATCAACGTAGACGGTTTCACCTAACTGAGGGGAAGCGAGGGGAGAGGGATTCGTCCATTCTGTGAGGGATACCTTCTGAGTCTCCGTACGTAATCGAGAATCGGTGTTGTGCGCTTCTGAAACGAGTGATTTGACGTGAGCTAGAATCTCTGGGTTATCTGGGTCATGCACGAGTTTCATTTGTTCAGAGAGTGGGTCTTTTTCTGGCACGGAAATAGGGATAGGCGGCGGATGCAGGGAAGAAAACAGATGATTTGAAGGCTGTGATGAAGGCAACTCAAATTTGAAGGATTGAGGGGGAAAGACAGCATGAGTATCACCGGAAGTGTCTCTGGGAGTTGCAAAAGGGAACATATTAAGTTGAAGAGCGGGTCCAGGGACAGTTGCAGCTGGTTCATGGTCCAATACATTATCACACCCTTCTACAACTTCTACTGCTGTTTCGAGGTACAATTTCTCTTCATTTGAAACTGTAGTAGAGTCGCTCTCAGTGTCATAGTCATCATCATCTGAGTTATCATCTGGGCTATCGATATCGTCGCAAAATTCTGGGGTTTGCGGGCCCGCCATAAATTTTACAAAATCGAATTCCCCTTCATCCGATCTTGAAGAGCCACGCTCGCTATCGCCCTCATCAGAATCATCCTGAGTGTGCGAATCCAGAGTTTCATCGCCAGAGGTCAGAATGTTCGGATCATTCGATAAATACAGAGGGTCTTCGTCCCAGTCATCCGGGACAGGGGAGCACAATTCACCATAGAAAATTTGCAGCGTTAGCAGCTCCTCACGAAGCTGAGCTACCTGCACACTCGCCTCTTCGAGTTGGAGTTTACAAGCTGCCTCTAGGCTACGAGCTTCATCACGCTGTGCACGATAGTCCTTTAGCCGCTCGCTGTCGTGTTGTTGTTGTGTACTTCGTCCTCTACGAAAACCTTCCACAAACCGGCATCGAAGTTCCTCGTCTCGCTGACGCAAGGCCAAGGTATAGGAATCCTGGAGGATCGGATCGGAAATGTGCATCATGTAATGTCTGCACGTGCGACATCCTTCATGATGCACTATGCCCAGAGCATCGTCGTAGGTCAATGGTATGAGACCGGCACGAGTAGTTGCATGATGGGCAGATGGCTGTTGGGAAGTTGCTCCCATAATGCTGTTGGGCATCAAGCGAGTAAGAGAGAGGCAGAAAGACGTTCAAGGAAACTGCCGTGCTTGGACATTGTTAATTAGAAACGGAGAAATGATACTGCGTAAAGGGACAGCTCACAGATGCCAAAGAAGCGTCGCATGAAGCACTGCACACTAGTAGTCTCATGACCTATGGGCGCTCGAGGAACAGTGTTCTTTAGTCAACATGGCTAAAAGGTGGCCGACGAATGCCAATGAAGCACATGTCTGCCGTGAGCTATAATCAGGCTTCCATTGTGATAACAGATGAGCATCAGAAATGAACATCCCAAGTAGGCAAATCATGATTTGACAGTTCCCTCCAGTCCTAGTTCGACGTGTTCCCATTCATTTGAGAGAGGGCTCCATTGGAAAGAAACCTACAGCAAGCATAGCTGTAGTGTAAACAACTGAGGGCTACTTACTGGTGAGAGCTTGTATAGCCCCAGAAAAGATCATCACTGTGGAGATGAGTTGGAACATTGAAACCAATTTCATTTAAGAGACTTGGCTCTGATTGCAGCTATCAACCTTTGAATGAGTGCCATATACTCAATCTCAGTAGAAGACAAAGTCACTGTCTTTTGTTTGTTGTAGCTTAGCCAGAATGTTGTACTGTGAGCCGACAAAATTGTTGAGATATGACAGTGGAGATACTGTTCAGTTTGATTAGTAATGTAGATAATTATTCTAGCAAAATAATCAAGTACTTCTGATAAATGAGTTGCATATATTGTAAAATTTCTCTTGCTAGAGTTAATATCATTGTTATAAACATGTTCATACTCAGATAATGCTCTTCCTCCAATCTATACTCCTCAATCTTATCTGGTACAGATCAACTGCTCCATTTCTAATTTAATCACTTCTTGGATGTCCTTGCTTGACTTCTGTTGAAGGTGTGGTGATAGAGATCACTAGAGGCAAGACTATTCTAGGAAAGACTTACCAAAGTCTGAAGATAATGAAAGCCATTGACAATTTGAAGCTGTTGATATCAGAGTTGTGAAAGATGGATTTGGTTTTTATTTTATTTTATTTTTCTTTGATTTTTATTTATTTTATTTTTGGATTTCATTTTTATTCTCTTTATTTTGGACTCAGGTAAAGGAGTGTGATCATTCCAAACTGTCATATATCATTTATCCTTTCTCTTCTACCACCATCTTGTATAGTAGTACCTACTAGAGACCTAGGGAATATAACATCTGATACTCATACTTTTCATTCTCCAATACTCAATATGGCTTCAAATGATGATATTAACATGGCTGTTGTGTTATGATTCAAGACTCAAAGTGTTAAGTCAAGAAACAACTCTTGTATTGAGTAACACAAGAGAACTCGATAGAGTTCCTAAGACAAAGTAGTCTACCTTATAT
>Ga0157368_1000865_pt1 | contig 13658 bp, 8 predicted proteins | sample AttbisABBM3_FD_113146 | JGI IMG/M metagenome (GOLD analysis project Ga0157368, IMG submission 113146) | Fungus gardens microbial communities from leaf cutter ant in Botucatu, State of São Paulo, Brazil - Atta bisphaerica ABBM3 | ecosystem: Host-associated > Fungi > Mycelium > Unclassified ...
GAAATCATAAATAAGCTCTACCAAGGATTGCCAAGCATTGGGTACTGACTTTCCTCCTCCCTTTTTAGTAACAAAATGAACCAGCAGTAAGACCAAACTGAGAGTGAGCAGCATAAACAAAGATGGATTTGTGAATGAGAAATAAAAGTTTCCTAGATTCATAGGAATCAATGGGTGAATGGCAAATTGATCAAGGGGGCTGAGGGCAGACACCGTATCTACCCACATTTGAATGGCTTCCCTATAGGTCTCTCCCTGTGCGCCATTTACAGTTAAATCATCCACAATAGACTGCAAAAAGTAGGTATTATCCCCTTCCCCATGTAAAAGTTCAGCGGCCGCGGTATAATCGCTCTCACCATCTGGAAAAAGATGTTGATCGCCCGCGTTTTGAACCACTTGTTCAAACGTCTCTCTGATCTCACATTGCAGCTCGCTTACACGCTCACTGTCCGGGTTAAGACCCGGATGATCCTCATAAATACCAGCAGCAGGACCCTGAGTACCGGACGATTGAAGACTATAATCGTTAATAGTCGTCGTGGATTGACTTTGACTCGAAGATGTATCACTGGAAGAATTCAGACTGCTTTCATCAAATAAAAAGATGCGTGGAAATTGCATATTGATTCATTATTTGACTGCTCTGCTCCCCCATAAGAAGAGACTTACAAAAAACTAGAAGCTGTGCTTGGTTGTTGACCAAAGAAAGACATGGGAGTAGAAATTCCTTTTACATTTTTAAGACTGAAAACAATGAGATCACGGAACACTTTCTATATCTCTTTCGTCTCAATCAAAGACAGAGCATTTTCGATCTTAGGCGAACGAGGGTTGACCGTCTTTCCGGCTCCCTTTCGGTGCGCTATTCTTCCCTAATCTCGAGAACCTCTCTTATTTTTTGATTCTTCCTTGGCCGTGTGGAACATGGACTAGCATTATGTCATTCCTACAAGTGATCCTCCATCCAGGATTTGAAGAAGAAGCGCCATATGAGGACTTCGAGATCAAATAGAATATGTTTCTTTCTATTCCTCGTGAGCCACTTATTTCTCCGAAACAAGAGATCAAAGTGATTTTCCTCCTTTTTCCCAATAAGTCGACGACGTTACACCATTGGGATACTTCGAATAAACTAGAGTACATATAGGATACACCGGTGCTAAAACCTTTTCTCAAGATATCCTCCAAACTGTTGGGGTCCTTGCTCCGGATGTTGTTCCCCCGGTTTGAAACCAGTTGCTTCCGTAGTTTTAGAATTCTGCTGATCCCCAGTACTCCATCTCCATCATTGCATATGGGAATATAGAAAGTAAAGAGGAAAAGGCATGACCAGAAGAATTGTGTGAAATAAGTGAATTTATCCAGTTGAGGCACGATTGGATTGATTTAGACTAAATTCTTCCCTCCAGACAGACCGTCAAGCCTTTAGGAGTTGTGTTTTTACTAGAAAGAGCTGTGGTTTGGTTGGTTGTTGACCAACAGAAAGGATGCATGGGATGGGAACAGTTCCGAGAACTTCCACGGGCGTATTACAGACCAATTGGACGCTATATGTTTCCACCGACTAGGACTCTTACTCGGACGATGAAGGAAAGCTAGCAGCATTAGTGGAATTATCAGCAGCACCGGCTTCCTTTTAGAACACAGAGAGACCACGATGCACAATTAGCTACTCGCTGGTAAACAGTCCCCCAGCTATCTCACATCTATATCACTTCACGCAGTTTTTTTTTGCAGAGCCAGTGCGAAGAAAGACGGATCCACCGCTGCACTAGATCCACTTTCTTCTCCTACGAGATTTTCATTTCGAGTTGGAGGAGCAGACCACTCTACTAACTTTATCTTAGAGCTCGATAGGTACCGTACCTTTCTTTCACATCGACTCGACTTTTATTAGGGTAATAGCAGCACGGCAAGATCATTCCGGCACAGCTTAATCTGGTTTTCGGCTCTTCTGTCAAAAAGAGGATCTTAGGCCTACCGGTGACCGGCTTCGCGGGACCGTGCTATGCTATTTGATCGAGATTCGAAATACCCTTCCTCGCCGCCACCTTCCTTCTGAGCCAGCCCGATTGGAATCTTGTACACTTTCGTTATCTTTCTTTTATTGATCCAGCCTATACCTATTTCCTCTTGCTTCGTGCGGCCGGGCCTGTACCTCATAGAACAGAAATCCTGTTTAGGAAGCTAGCGCCAATATCTTATCTTAAAGCAGCAGTCCCTAGGGCTAGACCATCTTCTAGGCTCAGCAACCGCTCGGCAACCAGGCGCGAGCGATCTCCCTCCCCCTTATTAGTCGTTGGCTTCAGTAGGTACAGAGGGGGGATCTGATCGATATGGTGGGGGCCTTCCCCCTCGTCTAGTGGTTTAGTTTAATTAAATGAATTCCATCTTGAATAGGTTAATAATCCGGAACCGGAATAACAATCTATTATCACGTATAACTACCATATTCTAATTCTAGTTCATGATCATACTAGGTCATCAAGTCAAATCAGTCACTTTTGTCCTTCTCCCCCCTATTTCGTTTAAGGCAATCAGTCCAGCCCTATCTCGTTTAGGGCTCGTTCCCTTCTACAGTCTCAGTGCGCTCGAGTGCCAATTTATAGGGGCCTGCAATCAAACTAAACTGACCAAAGCTTATGCGCCACTCATAGCAGACTAACAAGCTGAAACGTGATCTCGCTGTACCCGATAGCGTAGGCAAGCGATCTCAACAAAGAAGCATAGCTCAGTGACGACTATCAATTTACTAAGAGAAGAAAGATCGGATTGTAGGCTAGATGAAAGGTATGCCTAAAGGTATGCCAGTTGATTGATTCTACTCCACTTTCCAGATTGGCTTAGTGTTACATCTATCAACTGACTGAGCTTCCTTAGCTGACTGGGCTTTCAGCGCTGAGTTTCAAGACAAAGTGAGTTACAAGACTCTGGGACTAAGAAGTTTCTCTTCATCACGGAGCGCATTCGTCTATCGATCTTAGTCTTAGAGAAATGGGTGGTAGCCACTACGTCAAGAGCAAATCGAATAGAGAGCGAAAGCGCTTAGTCAAGCGACCTCGATGAGTTGAAGGTTTGTGACTCCTTCTCTTCGACCGTACCTTCTTTCTTTCTTAAAGAGCATATTTCCTGCTGTTAGCAGCTGTCTTTTTTCTTGGTCAATCCAGCGAAAGAAAGTCTCTCTTGGAGTTCTATCTAGGGTGAAGTCATTTCCTGAATTCCTGTCAATCATTGTCCTCTTGTGCCTGAACTCCCTTTCGCATTCATCTTACTGAAACCTCGTCCAGTCCTATTAGAGATGGAGGCGAATCAAGCAACTCTTATAGATGGATGGGATAGGAAGGAAGAACCACTGATAGCATTTGCAGCTGCTTTTTTCCGATCGATATACAAGGGGTTGGACGGTACGGTTCTTCTTTCCGCCGTGGCAAGAGAGGTTTATTCTTCAATAGCAGGTGCTACTTTTTTTTTGAGGGTAGGGGCCCACCACTTTCTACTTTTATTATACCAGAGGAACCCACCCACCATCCTTATTTGGAGATTCATTCATTCCAAGCTTCATTCTTTTAAGAAAAATTCATTCATCTCGATGCACTGTGCTTTATTGCTTCTTCCCACCCGGAATCGAATTCATTTGCATTTGTTTTCTCTCGCGGTCATGCCTTTATCATTTTTGCTATGGACTTTCTAAAATAGAGGCAGAACCACTCCGAAAGGTGACTAAGAAAAGGGCTCTGCAATCGCATCCTATTACTGTACACGCTGATGATCTTGTATATTAACCGAGACTACATCCGCACTCGCCCGAGAACACGTACGTCCTCCCTGTAATTGTCTTGTGTTAGGGTTGAACGAACGAACATACTCGATATGCCCGCATGTCGAGAGTTCACTCCCTCTCTCTCAGCTAAGGAAAGAGATAGATAGATAATTCATGTACTTCGCTATTTCCTGCGGATCTATCGTATCGTTACTTCTCTCTGATTGTAATTTCCCACATGCGCTCAGGAAAACAAACAAGAACCAGGCTTGAAAAGTCTTCCCCTTTCTGAATCAACTTGTCCTTGCGCTTACCACTACCACTTCTTAAAACTTGCGAGCGAGTGTCGATCGCTCCTTTGCCTGGGCAAGATCTGACGACTCCTGCCCCAAAGATGGCGGGTTACGAATTCAGACTAGCTACTGTCAAAGAGGCCAGGCCAGGAACGAGCTTCTGCTTTATCTAAAGAAAAAACCTCTTCCTGTCGCGATGAATTAAACTCCGTTCCATGCCCCGCTGCTTGTCAATCACATCGGAAAGTCGTTGGGTCGGCGGAGACCTCTTTCGGCAAAGAATTATACCACAAAGCCCCAACTAGGTACTACCACTTATAGGAGTCTTCTTTGCTAGTAGAATGCCTCCTACGAGAAGAAAGAATAGTAATAGTAGGATGCTCAGGCTCTCGTTGGACGTGACAGTCAGTTACAGTTGGTAAACTAACGAAGGGAAGAATTTGATTGAATCACAGAATTGAATCGGGTCTCTTCGATTCCTCGCTGCATACTTTTTTGGGAAAGGAAAAAAAGCTTTGTTGCGTGCTCCTTCGGGTGTGGTTGCAAGATCTCGCTTTCAGTTTGAAAATGTGTACCTTCCTTGTACAAGAGCTCTCTCTCTCAGAGAGAGAGATCGGGAAGCATTCTCTCGACCCTCCCTTTCTCATACGTCTTTATGAAAGCCTCTCGCTTTTCGAGATCCGGTCCATCATCAACTCAGTAAGATCTTCTTGTTTGCTTGCTTTTCTTTGTTGAACCCTCTACGGTCTACCCTATATCTCGATATCCCAATTCTAGCGTTCATTAGCAGAAGTAGAGATTCCTTCTCTCAGAGTCCTCACGGAGGCAGAGTAGATGCAATCTAGATACGATCAGTTAATCTTGCTTGACGAGAAGCAGATGTCTGCTATTTGTCATGGGCAATGCTATCAAAGGAGAATGGCCAGGGCTTTCAACAAGAAAGTGCGACCTAGACACTTAAAGGAAGGGGATTTCGAGCCGCCTATTCGAGAGAGAGGTGATAGGGAGGCCCTCTCTGACTAAGGAAGGAGGCCACCAAACGGGGGGTTTGAAGGCAACTTTCTGCTCTAGTAGGCGCTACCTCTTCCCTTACTGTAGGACCGAATGAGGCCTTCTCTCTTGCAAGTGAACTAAAGGCTAGGCTAGGTGCCTCAGGGAAATGTATAGGGCTGCGGGAGTGCGTTCACCTTGAAGAGGAATAGAGACCTGGCGGAAAGCAATCCATGGAATGAACGGACACCACCGTCTATTGCATCAACAGCTGGGCGTGCGGGATGAACTACTTCAACCTGACTTCGAAGAATCAAAAGCACAGACCATTCACGGAACACTTTCGATATCGGCTTTATTCTCCGATTGCAGCAACCTATTTGAATGGGTTATTAGACATTCTCTCAACAGGTTTGAGAGCGCAGGGGTGATCTTTCTCAGACCTCTCTCCGGAGACCGTAATAAAGAGTCTTTGCTTACATTATAAACGCGCTTCACTCCTTAAAAAGAGTTAAGAATGAAAATAGGATTCATTACTTCACTGCCACGAACGTTAAAGAATCTTCCATCGAATTTTCTTTCCACGAAATTCGGTAGTTTTTCAAAGACAGAGAAGGAAAGAACTAAAAAAACAAGAAGATAGACTTTTACATCGTAAAGTGAACCAAGAACGGAAGTAACTTCACTGGCTGAGCTGACAGGCTGATAGGATTGACTTTACTCGCTCAAAGGCAAATCGCCAACCAACAGAGATAGAAGTAAAGTAATTCCGCCCTTTAGGGGCCAGTCACTCGATCTAAGAAATATAGGCCCTCAACCAACTCCTCCTAAAGTCTTTGATATTCCCTGCGAATAACCTGGCCTGGATGCACTCCTGCTGGGCTTGAACCCTACTATTCAAGTCATCTACGTAGGCTTGAAGGATCTAGCTTCTTTCTCATTAAACCGGGCGGTCGGTCGCGTTTAGATAATTAAGGCAATGTTTTCACTTTTCTTTCAACTCCGCTTGGTGATCGCTCATGGCTAAGATAGGCAGGTCCAGAGCTAGCTAGTGTTCAGAAGTCACTTAAGAGATTGAATATGGGTCCTATTAGAATAGGCTGTAGCCGCAAAGAGATAGAGATTCGCATTCGGGAAGGGAACCATAGCAGCTGATAAAGGCTGCTGGTGGAGCTGGCCAAGCCCTAGAGATTGAGATGATTAGCCAGCACCAGATAAAAGTTCTTTTTTCGGATTGGACTCGGCTGGAGTGAGATCGATAGTCGGAAATAGATGGACTGACTGAAGGACTTGACTTGCGGTTTCAGGCTTAGATTTCCCAGTTAACTGCTAATGGATGGGGAACGCACAAGGCATTGCTGGGCGGGTGCCTAGCCACTGGGAAGAAGATGGATGACTCGGGTCCTGTAGTTAGGGAATCTCCTGCTACTGGTAACGGCGGGACCAAGGAAGTACATCCTGGAAGCATTTGTTCCCGGGCAAGGATGAGCCCGGCCACTAATCGGTGATCAGGTTATTTGAGTGAATAGGTTTCTAAGGCACTTCGAGAAGGCGACAGGTATAACATATTTGAGGAAGAATCAAAAGCACTTCAACTCCTTTTTCGGGTTGGGCTTTCAGTCGTTCAGCGGCCCCCTCTTGAGACAAACTGCGGCGGAAACCTTCGTAAGCTAGACCTTCAGTTCCCTACGTCTGAAGCAAGTGGATTGGAGAGAAAGCTCGTTCCGATCCTATGATTCCGGACCCTTTCATGCTCTAAACGGGAAGTAGAGTGGTGAACGATCATCTACTTATAGTAGAGTGGTTTCTTCTCCTTGACTCGTGGAAAGTCTTACACTCGTTCGTTCCAAGTATTTCACTCGTGGACTATGGTTGATCCTCGTCCTATGTTACTATGCTAAATGAGTTGGCCTATTTGAGTCTTTCCTTTCTTTTGAACGTTAGGCATCGGCACAGGCACAACTATCTCAGTCCTTAGCTAAATTCTATCGCTTCCTATTCGAACCACTGTGGTACGTTCTCAAGACAAGAGGTCCTTGCTTTATGAGACATCGTGCCGCCTACATCAATCGCTGCTCACGGACCTTGCTTATGAGCAGCAGAGCTAAGCCTTGTTCTATTGCTTTGGTGCTTCCTACCAAGACGATTTCGTTATGCCCCCGGAATTTGCATCGACCGTCTAAACAAAGGGGGAAGAAAGAAGTCAAAGTAAAATCGATGAGGATTGGGGATGATTGAGTGAATCTTTTAGCCATAGCTGCCTTCTTCCAATCAAGAACTTTTGTCCAAGAGCAATGAAAGAGAAGAGGGAAAGTAGAGCCCGGCCCGCTCTAGACATCAAAGAAGTATAGCTTAACTCAATCTGCCTACACGGGAAGAAGTAGAAGTCCCCGTTGAGGAGCCCGATATGGTCGCATACTATTCTCCGAAATACTCTCTCTCGCTTCTGAGAAAAGGATCGGCTTTCCTTTTTCGGTACAGACAAGGGTGGCCATCTATCTATTTTAGAAGAGCCTACCTCATGTGTCAAAGGTAGGAGCACACCACCGCCCATTACTGACTCATGACTAAAGCGTCCGTTCACCTCTGTCTTTCTTCTTCTTCAAGACTGAGCATTTCTATGGAGAGAGCACTTTCTTTGATCAATCTGTCATGAGAGTAAGTATATATATGCTGAACCTGGACCCAGAACTTGACTTATGAGAATATCATCATCGGATTGGAGCCTATCTCCAAAAAAGCATGGGAACCTGCTGCCCGCCCTTTGCAAGTTCACACCAAAGTCTTATCCAAAGTAAAGTCATCGTGAAGAAGGGCCCGAAGCTTTTCAAGAGGTAGCAAGAACTCTGACAGGGAGCACATAGAAGATCAAGAACTCTGTCCCTAAGCCTCAGGACCTAGATGCTCTAGGAATTTCACTGCTTTCTTTTCTATGTCGCTTTAGCTGAGTTCGAATTTCTCTCGGGCTGAATTGAATAGTAGCCTCAAGTCATCTTACTATCTCCCATCCTGACTTTGCCCCCTATCCTTTCACAAAGAGCTTATTCGTGCAAAGATCCAAGCATCCTTTATTCCGCATCCCGCATTAACAGGAGGGGAAGAAGCCTGGAAGCAGAGTCTTTTCCCTCGGGCCTTTTCTCTAAATAGAAATAGCTTCTTTCAGTTGAAATCCTTGCCAGCTCGTTCTACTCTGGGTAATACGCGAGCAGAAGAGTGATCTCCTAGAATAGAATCGTCGATCAGGGCTATTTGAACTACTTCGAATTTCTTGCACTCAAAGAAGACCAATTCAACAAGTGCTAATGCAGTCGGTCACATCTTCTCTGTCAGAGACAGCAGCGGATAAAAGAGCAGCTAGCCCCCTTGGTTGGGGTCGGTTCTTTCCCTCAAAAAAAATGGAAGTCGGATTCGCTAACCTTTGGGCCGGAGTCATTCACACCAACTGATGCCAGACTTCTTCAGTCTCATGCTCCTATAAGGCTTTTAGAGACTCCACCTATTGTGATCCAAAGTGCAGCCTATACGTTCAAGCTTTCAAGCCCGAGAAAGTCTTCTTACAAACTAGCTACTTCACAGTGTCCTTTCCTTTCGCGTACTCCTCTGTCTTTTTCCTATCTTCTCTCTTCAATTACCGAGACCCGTACATACAAAGGTCTAGGTAGCTCATCTCCTTCTAAGAAGTAAGATCTCCTTACAATTCAAGAGTTAAGAAAGGCTCTTGATCAAAGCCCTTTCCCTAAACTGTGTTGACGGCTCTTCTTCTCCCGTAGGAAATGGCTTGGGACGGTCACAGGGCATTCCTCCGTAACAAGTTTATTGAGCTACAAGCCGAAGAATGGCTACCTAAAGACAGAAGGGAGATTAAGATGAATCATAAGCAAAGCAATCTGAGTGATTCTGTAAGAATGTGGTAAGAATGCGATGCAGCAAGAATGGAAGAGTCTAAGTTCAGATGTTGGGAAAGAGACTTGAGGGCCTGCTTCGATTCAGTAACAATAGAAGTTCCGGGGATCTCTCTGGGGAATCCATTTAGCAAAGCAACTGTCTCATCATCCCCCTGAACATGCTGGATAGGAACAATGTCCAAGTGTGCAGAATGAACATCCTGTGGAGGGGGGAAAGAGCTAGCTGCCATATTCTATTGGTTCAGTCCGAAAGCACAGAATAGACTTCTTCCTTTGGTCCCCATCTACGCCTATGTGACCTTCTGTTTTCATTCAGTCGTGGAAGGAGCATTGGCTTAGCCCTCAATCCCTATCTCAAGGGCATGACCTAGGCCAGTGAGGTCCATTGCATAGGTGAGGACAAAAGCTGCTTTTAGAGAGAAAAACACTTCACCGTCTTCACATTAAGGTATTATTCTTTTGGATAGTTTTGGCTTGGCTTTAGATCGGAGAATTACCTTCCTCGCTCATCTTAATGAATAAGTCCAAAAGGGGAGACTGCAACTGGAATGCAGAGAAAGGGGTTGATCAATAGCATTGCTGATTGAGAAAAGTCTGTAGCCAGAACCGTCGATTGAGAGGGAGATTGGTAAGAACCAGAACGCGAATAAGTAGGCTCTTGAGATGAGACAACTCGGGAAATCAAGGAAAGACTGGTCATTCGTTGACCAATTCGACGAAGATCAACAGCAAAGAAAGCGGAATCAAATGCAGCTTCGGGCTTAGCTTCGACCTTGGCTTCCGATTCTATTCTACAAGCAACCCTCCTCAGATGAGGCTTAGTTCAGCTAGCCCTAGACAGATCACATCTCATTAGAGGAAGGGATGGTGCGCGTTCAACAAAAGGTCCTTAGTTTACTTACATGCGTGATCCAGGGGAAGAAGTCGAAGACACTTTCTATTAATGAAAAGTGGATCCACCAAGAAAGGTTTTCATTCCTGCTACTCTTTCTATTGAAAGCAGAGAATAAGCTTACCACTCTAAGTCGACTATCTTTCTTCCTTTCCTTTCAGTCGAGTACTTCATACCTTCTTCTGGCTGGACTTCTTCCTCTTTTCGTAGTCATACCCATTAATAGAGATGCGTAGCAAGGCAATGAATCTGTTCAAGAGTCCAAGGAATGTTCGCACATCTTTTCTTGTCAAGTTATCCCATTTGTCGGCCTGTAGAGGGCTAATTTCCACGCTAGGAGTAGTAGCAAGCAATAGTAGTGGCTGCAAGAATCCGCCCTTGTCTCTTTCCTGTGCTATCAACAGGGAGAAGTTGGCTACTTACTTAGGTCAACGATAAATCACTCCTTCCCTTACTAATTTCTTTCGATTTCGAAGTGAAGGTTATTACAGAGGTGAAGGAAGGCTAGACAGAAGACAAAGTTGAAGTAAATAGAATTAGCAGTCCTTAGGCCGAGAAAGTCATTCCATTACCAGTCGTAAGGCCTCCAGAGGAGTGAATCTATGCACACCTACCACGTCGTTAGGCCGACAGAAGGCATATTCGAGTACCAATCGCCGATAATTCAGAACCTATTCGTCGATTCCTAACCTTAATAGCTTATTCAAAACGGGAATTTCTAGAGTCAGACCGCTAAGAAGGAAAGAGAAGGAAAAAGCCCCCCATCTCCTTCGACAACAAGCCCAAGACCTTCTCCTCAAAGAGGTGATCTTCGTCTCAAACAAAGGTTTTCATGAATCCCTTTTTCCAATTCTTCATCTGCATCTTCTTGCTAACACAATTTCATTGCCTCACTCACAGCTCCTTCTCTGTATGAAGCAGCTCTCTGGGTCCCTCCAGAAGTTTTCTCTGTTATTGGCTCGCTAGGCCCCTATCTCATTAGCGGGTTATTATAGAAATAGAAAAAGAAGCTCTTTGCGAAAGAATAGAATAGCTCCTGGTCGTTCAGGACGTTAATCAATAGGGGAATCTGTTGCATCGAATGCCCTGAGAGAAAGGGAATCATTTTCTCGTTTTGATTACTGATCATGAAAGCGGCGGCTCGCTTGTTACCATGATTTTGATTTTGACAATGTTCCCAAAGAGAAAGGCATCATATGAGGCCGGGCGAGACATGGTTAATGAATCTGCTGCGAAGGTGCGGGACATGTTAGCTAGGCGAGACTCACTCCATGAGGAGGAAAGCGCTAAGCACCAACAAGTGATGGAGATCCAGAATCGCCTCTCTCAGAAACAAGCTGAGCTGTCTGAACTGGGCGAGCAGCTTTGCAAATTAGAGAAGGCGGAATACAGTCGTCTATTCGCGGCATGGGACGAGGCATAGAAGAACTTCATCTGGGGCGCCTAAAGTCTTGAAAACGCCTTAGATTCTTTAAGGCATAGGGCTCTGAAGAGCCAGATACGGGAAATGTGCTTCAACTTGCTTTCTTCTTACTGACTTCTAATTTATCAGGTCTTTGCATGCTTTCAGGTCAATCAGTGCTGTGCTTTCCGGTGTAGTTGTTTCAGTGGGCTAGGCTATCAATCTATGCTTGTATGGTCAATAAACTACTAGGACTGTCATCTCAAGCTAGACTTCATCATATCTTTCCTTTAGTCGACCGACCCGTAAAAGCCTTTTCTTTTCTCCGGCGTAAAACTCTTTTGGTGCGTCCGTTGGAACCGGATTCATCGAGTGTGTTTGAGGATTTGGATTGAGGTAGAAGGCATGTGACCTCAGGACATGGTGCTTCGAGAATACTGAATACGTTGACCCACTAACAAGAGCTAGATCTTTTCTTTTTTTAGATAAAATCGCAGGTACTGAGAATATGTATGTAGTAAAGAAGGGCTAATCCATGGCATGCGCCTAATCCGCTCTTACAGATATAGATCTGCTCCTCAAGTGCAAGATTCGCTGCTAATTGAATTGGAATTTCCGGGACTGTGCTTAGTAAGCGCTTTTAGTCATCTGTTTGCGGCGAATCCAAGAAGTAACTAGGAGAAGAAAGACAAGCAATACAGGGTCTTCAAGGAAGAGGTTGTTGCCCCGGTAGATATAATAAGTTTGCAGTAAACCCTAGATGGAAAAAAACTATTCAACGTTGATGTTGATCTATTTGCTTGTACGATTGGGTTTGTGTTTAGTCTACCTATATATAGCTAATGAAGTCAGCCTTGCTTGAAGGAAATATAGTCAATCCGGATTTACTTAAGACTTTGAAGTAGGCGAATCCGCTGCTCCTGCTCCAGAGTCAGGGGTGGAAGGCTAGAGGATCTCAACCACTTATTTTGAATCGAAACCACAAAAAAAGTGGTAATTCGTTAATAGCACGGATCGAACGAGAAGGATGGGCTGACCAGCCCGCGCAATACCTTGCCTCATTCCAGTTGCCTATCGGGAGATCGAACTGTCGCTCGCCTAGCTGTCGATCGAATATGCTTATATATGTTATGTCATTTCGCGCTGAACGAGCAGCGCCTTCTCTAGCTTCTGCAATCTGTGCTCACTTCTCAGAAGGACACTACGCTCGTACATCTCCTTAGTAGTAGTCGACACAGTTCCTACCGTGATACGTCTTTGCCATGTGCGATTAAGACTCTTGCTTGTAATTGTAAAGGCCTCTCCATTTTATTATAAGGCAAGTTATCTAAGTAGATAAAGGCCGCTTAGTATTCACCACGCGCTGTTAAGAAGACTTGGTGCTTAGCGCTATAGCTTTGCAAGGCCTAAACTCAAATCGATTTTCGTCACGTCAGTGGTAGTGTAACGTTCCACTAGATCAGGAAGGCAGTCAGCCATCCGACCTACGGTCCGTACAAGCAAATCAGGATCCCGCGAAACAATCGACTCGAAAGTAGAATTAGACGGCCTTTTAGCTACCAAGATTATCTTTGATAGCGAGAAGAATGACAACCACAACTTAACAAGTAGATCAGCCAAAAGCTTCGCTCTAGCGACAACGTTACTGTTGCTTCGCTACAGTAACTACGTACCTTTCGCAACTACAGAAAGCGAGTTACTACGTACAAAAGCAAGAACTCAAGACCGTTCCTCATATAGATATATGAATGACTCCGTACCTCTCCTTGAAGTCTCAGTCTTCGTTTACGTCCCTAGGAAATAAGACATTTCAACTGTCTAGTTTCTCTAAGGCAAAGCGAAGAGTCTATTTTGACCCCGGAGACTCAACTCAAGCCTTTCTGGAAGCATAACAGAACTGTCCTAGTTCCCGGAACTAGAAGATGGATTTATCTTCTTCTTTTCTTGCTGGGGGGCAGAAGCAATATGATATCTTAATGAATCCCTAGGGAGAGGGTGGAGCTTAGTTACGGTATATAGTTGCAAGCGTAATTGAATCTCATTTCTGTAAGCGAAGAAATCGCAGTGAGCCAATTGATTGATCTTTCACCGGGGACAATCCTCATATTAGCTTACATAGCTTATCTTCTTCTTTCCTTGCTGCACTCATAAACTCCGGTGGTAAGGTCTTGGAAGCCTTTGATTACAGGTCTAGTTGAACTAGCCTTTTCACAAGCCATTACGATAGTAGGTGTACCGTGAGTGGAAGGAATTCATGAGCTAGCAAAGATAGGTCTGTAAAGAAATGCATCTCTTATCCATTCTCAATTCTCATTCGATCACGGCAGGGGAGCAAGTCAAAATAGAAAAACTCACATTGGGTTTAGGGATAATCAGGCTCGAACTGATGACTTCCACCACGTCAAGGTGACAC
>Ga0157368_1000866_pt1 | contig 13648 bp, 19 predicted proteins | sample AttbisABBM3_FD_113146 | JGI IMG/M metagenome (GOLD analysis project Ga0157368, IMG submission 113146) | Fungus gardens microbial communities from leaf cutter ant in Botucatu, State of São Paulo, Brazil - Atta bisphaerica ABBM3 | ecosystem: Host-associated > Fungi > Mycelium > Unclassified ...
CTTGTCACTCTAACCCTAACCCTAGTTCTAAAAATAGAAATAAAGGAAAATAAATCAGAAAGAAAATAAAAATGAGAAAAGAAAAATAGAAAATGTTAAGTCCACTTCCTTCATTCTTGACAGTTACCCTACTTTCTATTGATTCTTAAATGTTAAGAAAGAAGTGTCTATAGAGTTATTTTGTACTAGCAAGAACATCTAAGGTGATATGGCTGGTTTTGATTCATATTGGAAAGGGTCTGGGATGTGGTGAGAGCTAGTGGTTATCTATAGGTAGGGATAGATGAGGTCAGAACATGGGATATGATATAACATCATATTATATATAATGATCACAAAGTTACAAGGCATGACAGAAGTGTGACACATGTCACAAATATGTCACACCAATCACACATTACAGTCACATGATCAGGTGATGATAAACATGGTAGAAGGTCTTAGGTCTTAGTTATACTTTAGAATAAGATATACACAGACCAACTGCCAAAAGTATATCAGGTAGACTAGATTGTAGTAGGAACTTGATTGAGTTTTTCTTGTATCACTCAATACATGAGTAGCTCTTTTGTCCAGCCTAAGTTCATAACATGCTGCCATGTATTTTTTACATTCATCAACTGCCTAACATCCAACCTAACAGGGCACTCATGAACTCAGAGTAGTCTCTTATACAGGTTTTCTCATTTGCAGAAATCAATCAGAGTTGAAAACTCTTCAGATGTAGATTTGAAATCGGCCCATTCATACAGGCCGATAACAATGGCAATGAAAACTTAGATATGGATATGTTCTGTCCAATCCCATAGTTGTGAGTGTGGACCTGGCAGTAGTAAGGAAACAGTAAGGCCATTAAGACTTCATATCTTCTATCCGTGCTCCGATTTTACCAAAAACTCGGAGGCAACCGACTCAAACGTTGAAAAGGGCAGATAGCTAGCCATTAATACATAACAAATCAAAATATCCACAAATCTATCCACAGAATTCAAAACCAGGGCATCCAATTGCAGTACCAAATTCTGTGACACAACTACAATTAGTATCTCACATCATTTATCTCTAACAAGCAACTTACTGCCACCATCAACACCGATAATCGCCAACAAAGCCTGGAAGACACCACCCAAACCCTCACCAGCTAACATCCCAGCAGACACCGCGAACATGTACATGTCGTAGCTAGCCGGATTCCTCTTCTGCCAAAGGTAACAGTACACCGAACCAACAGCCATGGCAATAGGATAGAAAGTTTGAGGAACGACAAAGGCAAGACCGATGGCATTCCAGTTGGGAACCCAACAATGATACTTCTTGGGAACCCAGTAATGCTTGACAACAACGGTGAGAACGCTGACGATGGCAAGAACGATGGCAGTAATTCCAGAGGACTTGGAGATGGCTGCATTTAAGGATAGTAAATTGATTAATACTAATCAGCTATGGATGAGAACAGGCTACTCACGCAGGTGGGGGCTGGTGACAGCAAGCGCGACAGCTGCCCAGGCAGCGACTGAGGGTGCACCATAAGTACAGGAACCATCTTGCTCCGCTTCACTTGTAATGGAGTCATCAAAACGAAACCTGGTTCCCAAAACCCAACAAGACGTACATGATACATGGGGAAGCTTTCGTGAAGAGGATGAAAAGGCCAGTACTCAGGAATACTGCAACAACTGCACCACAAAGCTGAGCGACGAATTGGTTGCGTGGCTTGGCACGAAGGAGATAACCGGTCTTCAAATCACCAGTCATGTCTGCCGCTTGACCAGCAGCACCACCGGATATAACACCGCCGGCCAAGTTAAGAGTCTGTGCCGATTTGATGGGAAGACTAGTGGCCTTGGTAATTCCGCCGAAGACGAGCTGAGAAGCCTTGGCGACAGTAGAAATGGGATTAATGTCAGTGACACCAGTGGATTGGACGCCGATGAAGGAGAAGATGAAAGCGAGAACGAGAGAGAGAATAGCCTCGCCGACATTCATGCTGAATTGAGTCGCCAGAATCGCACAGCACATAATAGTACTCAAACTGAGGCCAATTGTCCACCATGAAAGCGGAATGCGATCCTCGATTGGGGTCTTCAGGAAACATCAATAATTGATTTCGCTTGAATCACTACAGTCACATACCTGGTCTTCATCTTCTTCATTGATTTCACTCCCACGACGGAACCAGTTAACAGGATTGATATTTTCGCGCCCAATTTCTGCATAGATGAGTCAAGACTCAGAGATCAAGGAGATCACTACCTACTCATGAGAAGGGGAGCCATAGTCAGGATAACATCAGCGAAAGAGTATACCATCATAACCAAGACCCCGGGCCAGAGCAACCAGTAGCGAGGCGAAGGCTGAGTAGTATATAGGGTTGGATCATCGAAAGAAAGGGCCTGATATGTAACCAAAGGGTATTCGTCGCTGATACTAAGCCCAAAAGCAAGGCCATTTTTGACAAGAGAAGGGGCAACTGCAATCCAAACTAAGAATAGCCATTAATTTGTCTTAATTACAGCTTGACTCACTGATTCCCCAAGCAAGAATAGCACCACCGACTACAGGTACGTCAGCAAATCGATTATTGGACAAGAAAGAGGACACACAGAAGCTCCAGCTAGCGTTGAGACCACTTAACATGCCAGCACCAAAGAAGGCCGGTGTAAACTCTATATACCAACCGTAATTCTCCAACGAAATGATGCTAGTAAACCCTAAACGATAGAGAGACCAGCCGATGTGCCAATCATAAATCTGATGAGAATTAGTTCTTGCAAGCGCTGAACACAAACGAAGCTGAACTCACAACACCTGGAGCGTAGCCAGTCATGACTTTAAAGCAGAAAACGACAACAAAGGCGTAAAGTAGGGCCAAAGATTTCTTTTTGGCCATGATGGCACCAGTTCTGCTGTTGTGAAGAGAACGAATAGTGTACGCCTGTAGAACAAGAGGTTTGAACATGTGAAAGATGCGAGACACGTTTGGAACCCACCGTTGCGGCTGGAGTCGGAAAAGTCAACTTTTGATGCACGATGTAGTACTTGCGGAGGGGAACAACAAAGAAGACACCAAAGAAGCCGGCGGCAACGGTGAGAGCAATCAACCTGCCGACATCCTTCTGGGGAAGATCGGAAAGTAAACCCATGCGATACATGGCAGGGACAGCCGACACATAGAGGATACCCAGACCGCCAGCAGCTATAACTACTATGAATCATACTGAATCTGGACAAAATATGGTTCTTTACCAGTTGCAGCGCTGTGATCCTTTTTAGTGCATGAGCAAGGCACAAAACATAGACCACCTTACCTCTGCACGGTACAATTCTCCTTAGGCCCAAAAGGACCACCGAGCAAGCGGGACAAAAGCCCAGACTCAGGGATGAGTTTGGAAAATGGTTTGAGAATCGCATAACCGAAGATGGCCTGCGGAAAAACTGGGCTCTAATAAAATGTACGCGGAAGACTCAAGGCTTACACCGAACAGTTGGGGACCAAATGTGAAACCAGTCTTCAATCCGAGATAGATATTCGAAGCGCCAACTAGATTGGTGTCAAATCTAGTTTTGAATGTCGAAATGGCGACGCACCAACTGCGCCTAAAGCACAGCCAACAAGAACAGCACGGATAGTGAGTTGGTTCTCTTCCTCAGGCTCGTTGGGATCGATGGGGAATGGCTTTGTGCTGATGCAAGGTGCTTCGTCACAACAAAAAACCGCTGGAATGGCAAAAAAAACATACACATCATGATCATCTTCCTCAGGAACGAGAATCTCAGTTACGTTGTACTGTTCGGAAGAAGACTTCTGCATGTCGTCTCCGTACTTGCCATCCTCAGAGCTGGCGGGCATTGTTGTTGATGAGAATCACCCAAGCTGGACAAGAAGGACCTTGATTGCACACGAAACATGACAGGTCGAGCCTTTTCAGGGCGAGTACGAGAAGGTTGATGTGTGGATAAACGCGGATAAAGAGTTTGACCGTGTGGCAGAATGAACCTTCGGCTCCATGTGAGATTAGAAGAAATGATCAGAGGGACCATGCGAATGATTCCCCATACGCATGTAATGTATTGTTACACCCAAAATATCGTTGTATCGTCAGTACACACGACCATGCCAGCCGTTACAAACCTGACACTCGAACGGTGTCAGAGGGCATCTAGCTTAGATTCTAGCAAGACTGGTGTCAACCTGTAATTTCAGTATTGATTGCATAAGCCGCAAGCACTTGTTATGAAACTCGGCTCGACCCGGATCCAGTAGTTTTCCAGTAGTTTTGGGCTTGCTTGGCGATAAGCTTCTGACCAGCCCTTATGATTTTGCACTTGGCCCAGGACAATGATAAATGTCCATCTGACAATTGTTGAATCAGCCATGATCCTCTCCTTAGATTCCTGTTTCTGCATCCATCTCCTGATACTCACTCTAGTTGCTCACTCGTTCATCACCTCTGTTGTCTATGAGCACCCTATTCCCGACTACTACATTCGGCTTGTGTGTCTGTCTGCCATGTGGACATTACAACCCAGGTTGGTTTGACCGACTCGTTCGTTAGACGCTAGGCACCGAGTCTATCCAGGCACCAACCAATTTTGCGTCATATTGTCACAATATTTATTATCCGGCTGAAGGATATGATAGAGTGGTTTAAGTTCATTGCTACAATCTGAACAAAAAATTATCATCTCATATATATTCTATCACCCATAAAATTCTAGGTCATTATATATACAAAGTTAAGATTTCAATTACGTAGTGTTGAACTATTGATTCTTGTGATTCTTAAACCAGTTACTGAATGCTACAAAATCCGCTCTCACTGATGTATAAAAAGATGGGAAGAAGGAGAGCAAAAGACGGAAATTGAGATAAGGAGTAGGACATAAATTGTGCCTGATGGCGAACGTAGCTGGTTCTAATCTTGGTACAGTGGCATGATATCCACTTGCATCTTACTTGATATGAGATTGTCTGGAGCGGATCAAACCTGCTTTTTGCTAGGAGTTGAAATGACATATGAACGAAAGAAGTACTAATAGATACTAAACGATTCCCTAGGTGCCAGCCATTCCCATGATACCAACATGACCACGGATCCTCGCGATCTCACTCGCAGTCAACGATGCCTTGGTAGCACGCAAGAAATCTTCCCAGGCTCGCAAAGCATCGGCTTCTGTAGTAAATTCATCCCTACATAGACCACGAGTGTCAAGGTCCCGGCATGAATTGACCCACCCAATACCACGCACCTGAAAAACGTCGCCAGCTTTACCCAAAAATCGGGATTGGCGACTGTAGTATGATAAGTGGTCAAAGTCTCTATCGATGCTGGCGCTTCTGGGTCCAACGTTAACAAGATGTCCTTCTCTAGCGTAGCCCCAGGCACGTCCGAAGATGGGCTTGGACTGAGCACGATAGATGGCGTCCTCGAATGTCTTACTCTCTGCTCAAATGAAATCTCTTGAATATTCGCCGAGAGCCCCGACACTGCAGGGATGGGTTTCGGTTGCAAAATCTCTTCCTCCTTCGGTTTGGAAGGATCCCAATTGATGCCTGGTCTAACCATGAGACTCACTGTGTCGCCGTCCTGAACGTTATATTCCTTGAGTAGTTTAGAATCTGCGAGAGCTTTGCCTTTAATGATGAACCTTTGAGCGTCAGCAGGAGGAGAGGTATTGTGAGTTGTAGAGAGTTGAGATTTGATCGTGGCGATTGTATCGGTGGGAGATACAGTGAGAGTGTAAGAGACAGGAGGTTTGAGGGATTTAAATGTCAGTCTAAGGGCTGTGCCACGTTTTCGAGGTGTGTCCGTAGTTTAAATTGGACATCAGGACGACAGGCCCAATTACGTTTTGATTGTATAAGAGTAGACAATGAAATTGTTTAGTCGATTGTCGTTGATGGCAACGTCAAACGTATTGTTACAACCGGTTGTGAAGAGAAAAAGGAACCAAGCAGTGAGCAAAAGATCAAAACAATAAAACAAGACTCACTGGCGCTTGGCACCGAACTTCCAACGTGCTGTCGCTTCGGTGGAGGAGGAAGCGGAACCTATTGACATGAAATAAGATGCGATCATTTTAGTCACTGAAAACCTCAGTTTATCCCCAAACGCACAGGAAGAACTTGAACTCGCTTCAGGGAATTCTCCAAGGGTTGTCGATAATCGTTCTCATATGTGATGGGTTGGGTCGATAACGTATTCAAGAACGTTCGCACAAATGCGATCTCAGCGTTCTCTGACATTTATCGAGAGGTTCCTGGTTTGCTAGAATATCAGCGTCGGCGTAACAGTAAATCTCAGTGAACATACTATTAGCTTGTTGATGACGTTTGTATGTGTGATCACGTGTCTAAACTCCTGACTTCGAATTACTAGTATTCCAGAGTGTCCAGTGAATAGCCATGGCAGTAAGTCTCTCTAGTTACTTTTGGATAAATTTATTCTGACATATACTATAGTCAGGTTTTGCTTACTCGGGAGGTAAGAATGCCTGCCCTCTATAACTTTTTCTCGTCTCCGAGTTCATCCTATGATAATCTCAAATGTGCTCTTAGGACGTCCACGATGCTTTCCCCACTGGCAGGACTTCCAGAAGGTGTGTTATTAATAATTTTTTCTACTAAAATACCTCTGCCTACTCTTCATAGTGTTATGCCGGTACCGACGACCCAAAGAGTTGTATTACTCAGTATTTTGACTATTTTGAATGCCTTCACCACCGCAAAGAGGTTCTTGCATCTTTTCATATAGCCAACAAATTCCAGTGCTGATTTGCTTTTTTTCCATTCAGCAATCACGCACTAAACAGGTAGAACAAGAATACCTTCGCCAAATTGATCCCATTGCAAAAGAAGATCACAAAGCTGCTGACGTGCTGGCTAATGGTGGGAGTGTCGGCCTCGGAGTCGTACAACAAGCACAAGAAAACCAGAGGAAGTCATGAGATGTCTTGGACATAAAACTACGTGTAAAGATTCGAAGGATGTAGTGTCAGATGCTGGGTTTCCTCTCGCCGCGTCACTCCGGCTGCTTAATATGAAATTTGGGCTTCTTTTGGGAGCTCTGGCTACACTCTGGACTCTGACGCTTGCCAACGTTTGAATTTTGGTCGCGATCGGATACTTCGAATCTAAAGTTGTTCGAAAGAAGTGCCACACTTTCCCTGCACATTGCCACACTTTCCCTGCACATTCCTTGCCGGTCCTATGTGTCTCGTAATCAGGTAAACTGTGGTGATGCGAGCTTCAAGGAGTGTTTTCGATCATCCTCTTCGCTCTTACTAGATACTGGCTTGGTATACACCATCTTTTCGAATGCTTGGTGGAGGCCTCGAACGTCCTCTATCTTTCGTTGACCAGAGCAACTCATCTATCGAGATATCAAAGCAACCAGTCACAGGAATTATCTTCAGTCGACTTAATAATAACACATAAATTTCATTCAGTGATGGCCGGGTAAACCACTATATCCATAGTAAGACATCTGGCTCTCCCAAAGCTGGTCGAGTCTAGGGTGTCAAACAAACAAACTTCTAGTGTTCCCCATGAGCGATCGACTATTAAGGACTACGAGATTGGTGAGCGATTGGGATTCTCGACGATACCATGAATATGTAGTCACAGTTACATTAAGCGGGAAAGGAGTATACTACAAAATTTTTCATTAACGTCATAGAGATGGTACTACTACTATTACTATACATGTGCATGCAAGACTATGGAATGAAAACGGGGACAAGGACGACTAAAAATCGAAAAATTAGTCATCTGGAAGCGTCGACGAAGAGCGTCTACTGTTTCTCAATTCATCTGTCCAAGGAACGTTCGCAACACCAATCTCATACGCTGGAAATTGTACGTTCCCTTCAAGTGTGTGTAGCGCCTGTGAAGGCATTTGAACGAGTACTGCGACTTGCAACACCAAATCCTTTGTCGTGGATATATCTTGCTGTGGTTTCTCATCAAAGAAGATACTGTGGGTACCTTGTTCCACATCCACTGATATGCCACGTTCTCTCCGATGCCGAAATGGAAATCCAGGCCACGAGGAGGGATAAAGCCAGCCGTGTCTTCGGCGCACAACCGCCCGTTCCCGCAGTTCACTCTGCGTTCCGTCCTCTCGACGTAGACGAGGTCCCTGTCGTTCCTCCTCATGATGAGCCAGGATAGCATTGGGGCGATAGGGCACTAGGTTAGTTAATCGAAAGAGACCAAAGCGCCCTGAACCGATGCGCGTGAGAGACTCTGCTTGTCTCTCAGATGTAACAGACAGTGTTCGAGTAATGGTTTCAACGTTTTCCAAGCCTGAATCACCATAAACAGTCGGTGAGAGTGACGTTTGAGGTGGAGCCGAAGACGGCGAAACGTCTTTGACGAAATCCGCGGGACGCGGGGTGACTACGAGCGCAGCCAGTGGCTGTTATGAGAAACATCAACCCTCTTTTTCACAATACTCAAAACAAAATTCGTACAATCATGTCCTTCCAAAGTGACAGCTCGTGTTCTGTGCTTGCAAAAGACTTCTCTACCAATACCGGAGGAACATAACCAACACCCTCCTCCATTCTCTCTGCCCAAGGTTGCATGTTCCACTCAAACCTCGCTCTCTGGCGTGCTGAAAATCTCCTCCGGGAGACTACCCCACAGCCGACGAAGATGAGGAGAAGAACAACGAAAGTGATAAGAAAGCCGAAGAAGTAGCTAGCCCCGTGCTGCGTACTTGCACCACTGTTATTTGGGCCTCCATCAGACTCCGTGGCGAAATTCGGCAGCACAACGGACATGGTCGAAGAAATGAGCGGGGTTTTCTCCCAAGCCTCCGAGCTCTCAAGTCTCTGGAGACAAATCACATGACGTCATATTTTGAAATCTGATTATGCGACATTCATTCCATACACCTGCAGTGCAGATATGCGATTATGGCAGCAGATCATAGGAGCCTATTTAACAATGTAAATTGTTCAATATCTACCAGCAAACAGCCGAAAACACCGGCCTACTCGCTAGTAACATCAATTCCGCAGTTACGAGTAGGAGCTACAGATACCTTCGAACAAACCGATAAGAGAAACTGTCAGAATATTCAGTCACGCCATGACCATAAAATAATCTCTACCAAAGGCGATTACGAACGTGCCGCACGATTGCTAGTTAAATGCAATTAGAGTGGAAAACACATAGGACAATGTGTCCACAGCATCCACAGCAACCGTGTTTCAATTCTACGACTCGCTGCATCAGCAATTTGTACTTTTGAAGGCAAGTCTCCAGGCATCTCGGAACTCATGGTGTTTGACACATCGGTAGTTACTATCACAACGAGTGTGGATGAAAGATCGTTCAAATTAACAAGCGGTAGTAAATCTTGAAGAGACCCCACAGTTCTGTGATAATTGAAATCAAGAGCATCAAGAGCACAAGATTCACACCCGTAAATGATCACTCTGTTGCAGGATAAATCTGCAATCCTTTTACGCAACAGCCAAGAGTTCAAGAAGCAAATGTAAATGCTTCTTGCGAGTTCCTGGATCGACGAGCGCTCATTTGCATGGTCGATTCTGTGGGGCCTGACGTATGTGATCATTTCGAGAATTGTCTCGAAAAAATACGTGGTCAGAATTCTATTTCTGGTATATGGAGAACAAGCAAACCGACATTGGTTTAACCGCTGTTTGGTGGAGACGTGAAGCGACGCAAAGAAGCAGCTGTACAGATGAGGGGAACGCATAAGTAAAGGTAGCATAGCAAATTTGTATAAAGGAAGCAAAGGAGGACGAAAGAGGAGACAGAAAGTGATTAAATTTTTACTTGCCACTAACAAGTCAGGTTGACTGGTAGGCACAGATGCACTTAAGTTGCTTTCCTGCTCCTCATCACCTTTTGCCTCAGTGCCCTCTCCTTCAACTCATTTTCCCTCTTCTCGAGCTCGTCCTGAGGGGTGTTACTAGACGCCTATCAATTGATGAATGCTAGAGCACCAGTGAAAATTCGATGAACTTACACCACTGCTATAACTTGGCTCTTCATCCCACTTGCTCTTTCTTCTCTCTACTTCTGCCTGGCCTCTTATCTTCAACTCGCCACTCCTACCGGCTTTACGACCCTCTTCGTCGACATCCATCACATCATCCCCAAACTTGGGAGTTTGACTACGACTTTGGCTTTCATGCCGCCCCCTTCTACGCAACGGTCTGCGGTCACCGCTTCGACTCCGTCTCTGTGGGGAAGGAGACCTTGACGCAGGAGACCTTGACGGACTTCTTCTGCTGCGAAATCCTAGACTCTTTCGCCTGGGTGGAGGGCTGGCACTTCTTCGCCTTGGATTATAGCCGCGCGGAGGCAATCTTGACCGACTTAAAGAGTCGACATAAGATCGATTATCAGGCGATCCACGACGACGACGCAGCGGAGAGTCTCTGTTACCCCTCCGACTTTTATAGTGACGCTCACGGACGGGAGGAGTAAAGGATGGTGAGCGATGACGATGACGATTTGGAGGTGAACGTGAACGTGACGAACGGATCAGTGAAGGGGAGCGAGAACGTGAGCAGGACACAGAGCCGGCTATCGAGAAACGACGCCGAGGTGATCTTCGCCTGCCAGAAACAGGTGATCGAGAAGGAGAACGCGAGCTCAATATTTGCCTTTGTCGAGGCGGAGAGCGGAACTTTCTAGGAGAGCGAGAACCTCGAGAAGAAGCCATGGAAAGGGACCTATTACGACGAGGTGGGGGTGGTGTACGAGTATCTCTTCGACCTCGACCCTATACGAGCAAAGGCGATGATTAACTATCATACCCGAGTTTTGTTAAATAAAAATTGGACACTTACCCCACCACCAGGACCACCACCTCTGCCTCCCCATCCTGCATCGCGAGGTCTTCGGTCATCGTCAAATCCTCCTCTGCCTCGTCCGCGCCCCCTACCACGCCCACGCCCGAAACCACCTCCCCTTCCATAGTCATTATCCCCCCTAATTTCGTCGAGACGGGCGCGCCGGTCACGCTCATCAATTGCTCGGACATCATTTTCCCTGGCCTTGCGCATCTCTTGTTTCTTTTCTTCAACCATAGTACGGGGGACACCGGTCACGTCTTCTTGTGCTTCAAGAAGTAATTTCCAGAGTGCCGACATGAAGGCAGGTGTGTCTTTAGTCAGGAAGCCGGTAAGGTTTATTTGCATTTTCCTGGGGTCCGGTGTCTAGAGCAATGTGAACTGGGACATATATGGAAAATCCTAGGACATCACGTACTGGTTGCGATTCATCTTCTAGCAATCCCATAGCATATTCAACGACAACTTCATCCTCGATGCCAACGAGCTCAACAATCTTTTTTGCGACCCAGGGTCGTATAATCGTGACATTCACTTTGCGCATATCCACCTTTGCATTGTGGACCATCATTCTTTGCAAGCATGACAAAAATAAAAGCTCAACAGACCTTTTTATCGAACTCCGGAGGGAATTTCATCGACCTAAGGAGCTTCGTCTCCTTGTCCGAAAACCGCCTGTCTTGTTCTGCAGATGTACCCTTGAAGAACCCTATTATTGGAGTTTAATCGAGTCATAGTACCGTTAACTCCGAAAAGCGACCCACCAGCATCTGCCATGTGTGTTGGTGGAACTGTGATAGGATGGTTGGTGGAACTGTGATAGGATGGTATCAACAACGTAAAATCCAACTGGTTCGTGAGAAGAACTTGCCTAGAATGTGGTAGGCGGTGGGTGTCCACAGCCCGGGTACATATACACTTGGGAGCTATCGTTTTTGTTAGTTAATATATTTAGGACTTTCTAGAGATTCAGACTTTTGCTGAACCCCATAGACCTTACCAGTTGCTCTGATAGCAGAACAGAATTCTTCTTCTTGGAACCTCAAAGCATCATGAGTTTAGTAGTCTTAGATTATGAACTCTATCTATACTAACAAAGCCCTGAATATTCTCTAGTACTACTTGTGAGAAGTAACTGAGTACTAGTATGCTTTGGAATACTCTACTAATAATATTTTTGCTAGTCTTATAACTTAGCTATAAGACTTATAAGTCTTAATATTTTGCTTCTGTATCTATAAGTATATTCCTTCCTACAATATTAAGATTGTCAGAGTTAAAGATGATAGACTTATTTTATTTTCATTTCTCTTTATTTTTTATTTTCAAATTAAGGGTTAAAGACTAGCATAACATCATCGCTTCTCTCTCTGGTACCACCACCTTGTATGGTAGCATCTAACAGAGAAATTGTGAATATAAATCCCTTTAAATCACCTTCAGCTATCACTCTCAGCTCTTCAACAATGCCTAAATCGCAAGCTCTAGCATTACCAACTGTGTCTCCTTTAAACTACACAGGGATGGACATTTCTACAGGACAAGTACCTGCTAACAACTGCGAGGTAAGAGGGAGAACCCCTACTACTGCTTTAAACCTTTCCAGAGAATCCTCGATGGCATCTTCTGGTTGGGCAACTCCATACTACGATAGAATGGATGACAAGATGGATTGTGAATCCACAAGCAGAGACATGACTCCTGAATTGTCCTATGAGACAGAACAGGAGAAGACATTGCATACCAGCAAGGCAGCTGACCAACAAGATCCCATGAGGCCCATGAGTGGTAATAATGAGGCTTCCCCAATACATGCATCACATGAAGAAAGTATTATTAACATACAGCTTCCTTACAACCCACAAGCTCCTATGGAACCAGACCTCTGGAGCAGATCTTTTCACCCTATTTCACTCCATGGTTTGATCGAACATTTTGCTTCAGATTCAAAGAGTATCAAAGACTCCTTGAATTTCATGACGAAATATATCACCAACAAACAGGTTAATAGTAAAGAAGTTAATGATCTTAAGGATTTCAATGGCATGGGTGATGCCATCTGGAATTTTATCTCATCAGTATACAAGGCTAAATGGGACACCCTCCATATGGACAATAACACTAATACTCTTAAAACGAAAATATCTTCCAAATTCACTCTGAGAGCTATGCCTAGCAAAAACAACAACAAGAAAGAAATTGCCAAACTGGTCCCCATCTCTATTGAGAAAGCACCTCCTCCTCCTCCTCTGCTCCCAGCTAAATCCAAGACCGAGATCAACACAATCTCGAAATATTTCAAAGGAAACAAAACCACAATGAACTCTACAAAGCCAACCAAGTCATATACCCAGGCTTCAAAACAAACAGCAAGCACTTCCAAAGTGCTCAAGATTAAAGAGTCCTTCCTGGCCTTAAACACAAATCAAATTGACTGGGTTAACAACATCATCAAGGGTAACCCAAAGCCCAAACCCCATATCCAGATGACTACAAAAGGGCTATCAAGGAAACAAGTAATCGTTCCCATGAGCAACAACAACAACAATTCATTCATTAAAAATTCTGCGACTCATATTACTAATATCAACAAGCTTCTCAGGAATGCCAAATCAGAAGTTGCAGTGGACTTCATCAGATCCAACCCCATTGGCCTAGTAATCGTCACCAACAAGGTCGCTATTCAGTCTGATCTCCAAATCATAGGTCAATACATAAAGAAATCTGAAGACATCAACGAGCTACAGGTTGAGGAACCTCGCCTCCCTCAATCAAAATCATACCTCAAGATCATTGGTATCCCCTTCTTCCC
>Ga0157368_1000867_pt1 | contig 13641 bp, 5 predicted proteins | sample AttbisABBM3_FD_113146 | JGI IMG/M metagenome (GOLD analysis project Ga0157368, IMG submission 113146) | Fungus gardens microbial communities from leaf cutter ant in Botucatu, State of São Paulo, Brazil - Atta bisphaerica ABBM3 | ecosystem: Host-associated > Fungi > Mycelium > Unclassified ...
TATCACATGACTTCCAGGTCACGTGCCTATCTCTTATCTCTCTTCTGTTGTAGACTAATAATTATAATACTTAACCCTAACCCTAGTCCAAGTCTGTCCACACACTCGTCTTATAACACTATTATTCTTTGGTTATATCAGCATTTTTCTGTTAGATTAGAATATACTCTAATAGTATTTAGGATAGTTATATTATGGTATACTTGAACTCTTATATAAGGATACTAGAAAATAGGAAAAGAATCTGATCTAACAAACTTAGAAAAATTGCCAAAGTATATTCAATCTTCCACCTACTTATTCAACAAGCAGAAATTCAAAAAGTTGCTAAAAAGATAAGAATGGGATCATGAAATTAACCTACTGGAAAATGTACCAATGAAGCTAAATACCAAGGCATATACAATGATGGTCAAGAAAGAAGAAGTGTTAAACTAATAGCTAGACAAACAACTCAAGATAGAATTAATTGTGAAATCAAGTTCAAGATATACAGCATTATGTTTTTATATTCTAAAGAAAGATTGTCAGAGTTGAAGATGGTGAACTCTAATTATTTTCAATTTCTTTCTTATTTTTCTTTTTTCTTTATCTTTATATTGGAACTTAGAACTAGGGATTAATGTGATGACACATGTCACAGTCACAGTCACAGGATCATATGACATGAAGAAAGATGTAAAAGAATCTAGAACCAATGATATCATATAATATGGCAACAGTATGTTGATCTTATGACAAACATATGTATTTTAGGATAGAATAGTGTAGTGTACACACAGATCACAGTCTGTGGTATATAAGGTAAACTAGTTTGTACTTAGAACTCTATCAAGTTCTCTTATGTTGACCCTAATACAAGGTCCTTTTTATTGACCTACTCTAAGATCTTTAAGTTGTAACAATGATGGATTCTTACAATTAGTATAAGATTATAGAAAGTTAAACTAGCACATGATAAAGAACAAGATGCCACTACTACTGATTGGAGAAGTAATCAACAAATTTAAAGATATAAGATACTTCAATAAATTGGATCTTATCTAAAAATACAACAATGTATAGATTAAAGAAGATAATGAATAAAAAGAACTAACAAGAGATTATTCAAACCAAAAGTGATGTATTTTAGATTATGTAGTTCACTAGAAATATTCTAACAGATGATAAACAGTATATTCTGAGAACTTTTACATAAAGGAGTACTAGAAAACTATATAGATATTGTAGTATACTTAGATACTAACATTTTTCTTTTCTTTATCTATTTTTTCTTGATTTGATATTTCTTTTCTTGAATGATGAAGAGGCATGTGACTGTGGTCACATGATATATCACATGATATGATATCATATGTCAAGAATGAAATAGAAGGAACTAGAACAAGGATGTTAGGAAATATGTTTACTTTATAATCTCTATAAGATACTTTATATATAAGTTTACTTAGTGGTTTATTGGTTGTTCTTAGACTAGTGGTTGCCACAACAATGAATGACTTTGTAATATCTACCAAGATCAAGAAAATGGTATTTTGATGCTAAAGAAATATTTATTCTAGAAGTAGTAGTTAGACAAAAAGAAGTACAAATAGAAATTGACAAAGTCAAGATATTATAATCTTAGGCTCAAGAGTTAGAGTGAAAGAACAATCTTGCATTGGGTAACATAAGAGAACTTGATAGAGTTCCAAGTACAAAATGTCTATCTTATATATACTTGGCTAATAGTTTATACTATACTAAATCTAGCCTATCTTAAAGGAATTTCTATATCCTTCTGTGATATGTGATCATGTGACTGTGACATGATGTCACATCATATAATAGTTTATGACAGTTATATATAGTATTATACTAATTCCTAATTCTAAGTTCAAAAATAAAAATAAAAATAAAAGAAAATAGAAATAAGAAAATAAATGAGAATGAGTTAAGTCCAGTGTCTTTTAACTCTTGACACAAGGCAGTTAAGAAATGGAAAATGTTCATTAAGATAAAAGAAGTAGAAAACTTCTTAAAGTTTGCTAATTTTTATAAATACTTTATCAAAAACTTGTTATATGCCAAGTTCATCTGTCTAGAAAACACATCCCCATGGGATACCCCTTGTCAACATCTAATCCAAAAAGCCCACCTTCTATAGTAGCCATCTTCTTTACAACATGCCCATGTGATGTTAGTGTAACAATTCAGAGATTCTACCTTCCATGATGAAGATACTTCTATTTGACTCAGTCTTTCATGGCAGAGTCATACTTCTTTCAGTGTCTCAACACTGAAACCTCTGCTTGGTGTAATAGGGGCTATACTACTGAAACCCTGAGCATCTTCTATAGTATGTACTTGTATATGAGACTAGTAGTTACACTGTAATTTGCTAGTCTGATAATCAACAAAGATAACTTCTATTGAACTCAATCCCTGGTGTTCAATGGCAACATACCAATCAGTACTCACTTCCATTTCAGACACTTTTTATTGGAAATTGCAACTATATGACAAACAGACAGCACAGCACATAAGCTGAAGCTAAGGTCGTTCCACAAGTCCACATGTCTCCAAGTCCATCTGGCAAACTTTCACCTCTGGTGTGAACTACACCTGACAAAACTTCAGTTATATGATAAAATCTCTCAATAAACTTAAAGGAAAAAAGGAATGGAAATAGGAAGAAGGCATTTAAGGAATTAAAGAACAAAATTACTAGTTAACCAATACTCACTCTATGTAGAAGAGAAGGAAAATTCAGAGTAGAAACTGATGTATCAGAACATGTTATAGAAGAAGTCTTATCTCAGGAATAAGAAGGAAAATAGAAAGCAATTGTATTTTTATCAAGGACAATACAAGTAGCTGAAAGAAACTATGAGATATACAACAAAGAACTATTGGCTATAGTGAAGGCTCTAATAAAATGGAGACAAATACCATAGATAAGTTCAAAGTCTGGACTAATCACAAGAATCTCAAGTGTTTCAGGGAACCACACAAACTCAATAGATAAAAAGCAAGATAGTATCTCAAGTTGCATGATTACAACTTTATTTTATGATATATTCTAGGAAAAACAAACACAAGAGTAGATATTCTATCAAAAAAGGATCAAGTAGACACTAAAGAAGATAACAAGGATATCAAGATACTTAAGAACAAACTATGGAAAAGGAGAATAAGTACAAAAGCTGAGATAACAATGTTTAGAGAAAAAAACAGATGATAGAAGAAACTATATTATTGAAAGGAATCCAAAAAAACAACACAAGAGAATAAGAATCTATGTTTCTAACAATTAGAAAATTTGAGAACAAATTTTACAGTAAAATCACAAGCTAGCAAACATCAAATATCCAAAATAACAAAAATTAACCAAGAGGAACTATTGGTGGCCAGGAATACTGAACAACATCAAGAAATATGTTCAGAAATACTAGAAATGTCAACAGAATAAAGTTTAGCATATAAAGAAAGCTGGAGAACTTCACCTATTGGAAACACCTCAAGAACCATGGCAGAAAATTAACATTGATATTATAAGACCATTACTAAGATCAAATAATAAGGATACAATAGTGGTTATAGTGGATTGATTCACAAAAATAATCAGACTTAGGGCAACAACAACAATAGTATTATTGGAAAAAATAACTAAGATCTATGGAAACAACATATAGAAAATTTACAGGGTACCAAAAAAGATTCTTAGTGATAGAGAATCTCAATTTGCCTCATAATTCATAAAAGACTTAAGCAAGGCTCTAGGAACAAAATGTCTCAAAGCCTACAGACTCCTATCAAGTACTAGAAAGAGTTAGATGATTGCTTTTATATAATTCAGTAGTCTAAAACCTTTCACTCTTAACCTCTATATAGCAGTTACTCTCTCCCAATATCCCTTAGAGGCCTTTTGCCAGAATTATGTCAAAGACAACATTTTTGTTATTCTTTCACATTGTTATATAGTAATTTTATTTCATAACTCAACTTCCATGGAAATATTATCTTCTATCAAAACATCTTGAATACATAGTCCTTTATAGCAAAGTTTACTTCTTTTCAAACTTGGTCTTTCACAGTGGATTTCTCCTATTCTAAACATTTTTCAGTGTTTTACCACTGAAACCTCTACTCAGTGCTGTACTATGAGACACTCAAGTTCTCTTTTATAATATTCTGTATTTAAAAACTGGTAGATATACTGTAATCTTCAGTCTGATAATTGAATATTGTTGAATACTAAACTCCAGTGTTTTACAACAACATACTTTCTTATTAAAAATCACTCCCTTGAACTCTGTTCTTTCTTCTGAAGTTGTGATCCCACAGTAGACAAATAGCACTATTATGTCAGAAAATATTTTTCTATGAGAGAATATACTCTTACAGATATTTAAGTACTTGTAGGCCTCTTCTAAGGTATTAGCAAAAAGATCTGGTACTTTTAAATAACATCTCAGGCTCTCTTGAGTTGTTATCTGCTCAAGAAATGGTGTGGTAGCTGTTAGACAAACTAGATATCATGTATGAGATCTTTGGGAACAGAGAACACTATAGGGCTCATAAATAACTAGCTATGAGGAAATGGCACTCATAAGCATGGTTAGGACATGTGTAGATATCTAGAACACTAACAAGAATATGAATACAAGTGATTAAAAGAAAGATGGGCTAGGAAGTGACTTGTAAGTAAAGGTGGCTAGTAGAAACTCTGGAAAAGGAAAGAAGTCAGTACTTGTGAACAGGAAAAAGTTATTAGGCTAGTACTGGGCTGTAAATCTTGAGAGGATTATATGCTTCTGATATTCCAGATATACTTTTATTATTTTTTCAGTTTCCATTTTTTGTATTTTTAATTTCTCAAATATATCATTAATATCTTGTCTATCACTTTTGGGCAAGTTTTAGAGAGTTCTAACAGCCTGGTAAAGACTAGCAAGATGAGTGTTAGTTAGTATTATCAGTTGTAAGGTTTGACTTGAGAAGTGCCTTCAGGGTACATCACCTAGAATAGATAGTGTTCACTGTTTAAAAGTATGTTAGCAAGGGAATATGTTTGCAAGCAAATATTCTTATATGTTTTTTTATTATATTCTTGCTTCTATCTTCTACACAAGTTCCTAATACTGATAATATTCTCTTTGAATTCTTTAGTATGCAGTTGAGAGCTAGTATTACATAGTTTTTGTTGCACTTTAGTAAAATATCTTATTTCTGCTTGACATCTGTCAGTGCAACTCATAAGCCGAAGCCAAGGTCATTTGCTAAGTATATAACTCCATGCTCTTGATATAAGTTTCCATACTTGGTACAAATCTCATTCTAATCCTACAGACTTTCTCTCTCAAATGTGAACCATACCTAACACACATGTATAGTAGTTTAAGTCAGTGTTTACCATGGAAGATTTTGATATCCTTCCAGACTACTATAAGTAGGACCATACCATTAAACTAGTTCCAGGAGCTGAGCCCAAAACATCCAAGATATTCTTTATTTCTCATAGAGTAATTAGAGATAGATGTGTTCATTACTGAGAATTTCCACACAGAATGGATATGACCTTCCAAGTCTCAAATATATAAGTAGACTAGCTTGTAATAGAAACTTCATTAAGTTATCTTGTGCTACTCAATACAATAGTGTATATTTTGTCTTATCTCTGAGATCTAAGTCATTACTAGCAGTTTATTCATGGGTTTTTAACTATTGTGTGGCCTCTTTTCAACCTCATTGGTGGCAATAGCACTTAAAAATATACTACAGACCAAAAAATAGTATTTGATACTTTGAAGATAGCTGTTACTTCTATGCTTATTTTAGCCTTCCTTGATATCACTGCCTTCTTCCACATAGAAGTAGACAGCTCAAACTATATAACAGATACAGTTATCTCTTAAAAGTCAAAAACAGATAGTAAGTAGTATCCAGTAGCATTCTTTAGCAAATTTTCTTCTTCTGTAAAGTGCAATTATAAGATTCACATAATGGTAATTATTTAAGCTCTTAAGAAGTAATAATACTTCCTCAAAAGTGTATTAAATCCCATAGAGATTTGTACAAACTGTAGCCAAGAAACTTAACTACAGATAAGTATAGTAGTTATTATATCTAGTAAGATTTAATTTTGTACAACATTACTATCCAGGTAAGTCTATGGGAAAGCTGTAAGGAGATTAGTCTTACATTGAGGAGTTATATGTACTTAAAAACTCCAGTTGATATTTGGATAAGATATCCTACTATCACACCACTACTATGTATACTATAGTAGGATAGTCCAAACACATAGTCTATACACTTGACTGATTAGTATTTATAACTATAATTAACTAAATAACTATACTACTACTATAACAGACTAAATAACAGGAGTCAGAATAATTAGAAGTGGTTGCTAGTCTATTAGAAGCTAATATAGATAATAATCAGCATAGGAGTACAACTAAGCCTCCATATAGTGAATCTAGGCTTATTTACTACTAGTATTCCCTGACAGAAACCAAATATACTATTTTAAAGACCAGACTATGGTGATGGCTATCAGAATAATGAAAACATGGTCTTAATCAAGCTAGAGTTTCTAGTGGTATATACAATTGAGGAGCTTGTATTTAAAGAAGAAAAACATAGTCTTCTAATAGATATCTGCTTAGGTAATAAAGCAGGTTGGTAAGAAGAACTAGTAACTCATATAGCTAGAGAACTTCATCAATCATTCTCCAAGTTGATACAGTCATCTGAATAGTCAGAGATAGACAAATTCAATAGTAGGTTATCTTCCTTTATTACAACACAAAGATTGCTGGGCATACTGAGCATTGGAAAACTCTAGAACTGGTATCACTAAACAACTAGTAGCTCTAAATATCTAGATGCATTAGCTAATATATCAGCACTTGTAACCTATGTCTATAAATCAAGCCTATTTGTCACTCATCTATGAAAAAGCTATACTCACTGCCCATGCCCAATACAAGTTGGGAGACTATCAGTGTTAACTTCATTGTAGAATTCCTAGAGTCTACAAGGTTTGATATGGTAATGACAGTGGTGGACTCTATTTCAAAGAGCACTTACTTCATTCCAACTCATACCATAATCACCATAGAGGATCCTATGAGGCTCTTTCAGTATCATATCTAGAAACTCCATAGTCTTTATATTTATATTTGTATAGTATCAAACAGGAGACTGCAGTTTGTTGTGCTCTTTACCAGGAAACTTGACTATCTGCTTGAAGTTGAAATTGCTTCATCTATAGTCTAGCACCTCCAAACAGATGGATAAATAAAGTGAGTAAATTAAGTGCTCAAACAATATCTCCAAATCTTCATCAACAAGTAATAGAGCAACTAGTAAGATCTTCTCCTATTGATGGAGTTTTAGCACAACAACAACTATATGCACTCCTCTACACAGCAACCACTATTTCTTCTTGACATGGAATGACTGTCATAGATGGAATTCAAATCTCACTAAAGAAAATCAAAATATTTTTAGACTCTTTAGACATTCATACAACATACTCTTCAGCCAAGTTGTCTTACTGCCATTGTAGATCTTACAAGGTAAAGAAACAAGTAGAACCCATATTATGCAGATTACATCTAGTATTCCTGGTAATCAAGCTTGCTGCTACTTCTGGTAACCTAATTACCAGAAGATACTCAAGTACCCCTCTTAATCTAGCTATTATTGACAGAGAAGAAGAGTGGGAGGTGAAGAAGATCTTGGACAGCCACTGACATCACAAGAGATGTCAGTACCTAATCAAGTGAAAAGGTTTTGACCTAGAAGCAAACTTCTGGGAGAATACCATAAATATATTTGTTTCTGATTGGATGGTTAAATTTCATTATTTAAATCTTATAGCCTTGTAGTTTATTTATTTAGCAAACTTCCAGAGCATTAGTTTTTGACCAATGTCTCTTGCTTTGAGTTATAAAAAACTCAAGTTTTGGATACTACAAAAGCCCACAGCCTTTTCTCCTCTCTACTTACAAGCCTCAATCAACACTGCTAATCCTATAGGATTAGCCAAGTCAATGTTTCCACCTCTCAGCTGAAATTCTTTCAGATACTGTTCTTAAAAAAATTACAATTTCTCTTTCACAACCATTGTCCAATGAGATCTCTACAATCTGGTCAATATTTGATATCATTCTGTCTGGGTTCCTAGCTATCTAGTATAATCATTTAAGATTAGGTCAGCAGTATTCTACTTGATATCCCAATTAATTAATTAATATGGACCATCTAGAGTATTTAGAGTAGCTATTACCTTTAAAAAACCTAATTCTATTCTCATAAAATTCTCTGGATGTGAGTTATGTATTGTGTATGTTGGAGCAATAAACTTGAGATTCTCTAAAGATTGTAAAACTCTGTCCACTTTGTAGACTTCACCTAGTTACTCTTGGAGAAGTAGGTATTTTAGAGTCTGAACCCATGTTCTTCTCCTCACTTTCTCATGAAGAAGATAAAGCTAAGACCTCAAGTCAAGTATTTCTAGTAGTAGAAGCAGAGATATTCTATAAGCAGTGCCTTATAATTTAATAAGTTTGAGGTTTCCTTCTTAAATAAACTTATCTTCTAGTTCTAGAACTGAATCTAGAAAGCAAATTAAGTAAGTCTGGAAGCTCACAAACACATTAAGAAATATTTTAGAGATTAAAAGGAAGTATAGGATTTCTTGTTGATTTATTTGGATTTTTCAAGTTAACTATGGTAGTAACTAGAGAAAGAGAAGTAGTTGATTATATCTAACTTTCCATTACATGATTGTAACTTTGGACTGAATGAAGAAGAGAGAATGAGTGGATAAGTTTCAGCAAACAGTGGAGTATTACTGAGCAATTTGGTTATCAGACTCAAGTATATCTACTAACTTTAAATACAAGTACTGGAATTATAAGAATGAGCAAGAATTGGAGAGTCAAGATAACTACTCTGGAAAACTGGTAACTATGGGAACTGTTAGGAGATTCATAGAAACACCTAAAATGGAGAGGAGTTGTTTGTGAAATGATTGATAATTGGCAAGCAGACATAAGTCAATTGTTATCTGGAATGAATCTTAAACCAGTATGTGACATACTATCTCTTTTTACATATACAATGATATCTAACTAATTTTTATTTTTATGAAAATACTGGAAATTGTTATTTCTACTCTTCTTCCTACCTTCTTCTAGTATCTTTCCATCTTCTTTCTTAATCTTGTTATTAACTTGGCTATCTCCTACTGCAATCTTATAATTGTTTCATTCTGCTACTTGACTAATTGTTGAAGTCTCTGTTGAGCTATCATGTCAATGACTGAAAGAGCTGGTGATGATGTGGGTAATAAAGATAATGAGAGTGGTGATGATGATTCTTTATCACTTCTAAGCAGGGGATCTCTATACTAGATGCTTCCTTATTAGAGAATGTTACTGCTTTGTATAATCAATTCACAATGGAACTGCAGTGTAAGCTTTTTACTTGAAATTGTAAAAGTATACTATTACAATACCATCTAATTCAACAATAAGAAACATTTAAGTAAGAGCCTAGGTCTGATCCTTGCTGTCCATAGTCAGCCTTAGTGTCTGGCTATATAGAGTTTGTGGCAATAGGTCATGAAAACCACACACTAAGAATGACCAGGGAGCAAAAGAGAACTGAGAGACCATATGTTGTAGAGTTTCCAAAGAATAGGAAATATAGCTTTCATAGGAGATTGCAATAAGAACTCAATAGCTATATTGTTACACAATATATATAGCCTATACAGGAGAGAGTTATCAATCCATCAAGGGCCAATCTAGTTAATAACTAGCCTAAGACTAAGCTGTTAGGACAACTGTATAGAGTTATGAAAGATGCTCCAAGACTTGGGGAAATTCTAAGTATATTTTGAACTAAAACTAGTTATAATCTACCTCCAAAAAATCAACAGAGCAAGGTTCCTAAAGGCAATAGCTCTGAATACTCTTGTCTGCATGTCAATCAATGATTACCTGAGCATGGAATGATTGTACCCTCATGGTCAGAAACTATAGGGCGGGCGCGCGTCACATCGCACGTCACACCAGGCTTAGAGTAGCGATTGCGCGTCTGATAGGACTAAGCCTTAGTCTCAGTCTGGTCACTGATAAACTTCGCTTTTCCAAACACTGGTTCACGAGGATGAGCCTAGGAATAAGAATAGAGGAGACTGGAGATAGAGTGGATGTAGAAGGTCACAGAAGATCATAGAAGATAAAGATGGAATGAATAATGGCCAAGGGACAGATGTTTATCTTATTCTGGAATAATGATCACACCAGAAATTGAACTCTGGACCAGCCAGATTTTTCTTCGGCAGCTTTAATCACTGGGCTTATATATACTATTAAAGGAGTTGGAAGATATTATATCAACCAAGAATGGAGGTGACATTTACTAACCATAGGTCCACTTCTGGGCTAGGACAGTACACAGTGTTAGTGTGGGAACATGATCCATAGTTGATGCTTGGATTACTTGGTAGAATTCACACTAGAAAAGTGAGGGATGGATGGTGAAACCAACAAGTGAATGCATCACCAATCTCATGCTCACATAACTACCCAACCAAATTCATTTTTTCAACATGTTCAGAGTTACTGGTATTGGCCTTAACCCAAAACCCAACTTCAACACCCCTGAGCTCATGATCTGGACCGAAAGACCGAACGGATGCTTCCCTAACTCAATTTCTTTTTAATCGCTTTTCAATCAAGATCAACGCCAACCAAACAAGCTACCAGTTAGAACTATACTCTGTAACTGAATCTACTCCGTTTCTCATCATACTGTGCTAGAGGAGGCGATCTTCATCTCTGTCTCCGTCTGTATTGAATCTTGCCCGTTTTTCTCGCTATTGTATTTGCTCGGTTCAGCTTGGGAGGTGCTGTTCAACTGGATCAACGTTCTCAAGTCATTGAACCGCATTGTGGAAAGCTGTATTGACGTTGTATCCGGACCGTTGCTGGCATTGCCACTACCCAGTGTGCTCATTGTCCCGCTGACTGCGACAGACTCGTAATAGGTTCGCTGATTGAGGAGTACCATGAAACAGTTGCTATACCTGCACGAAGAACGGTGGTAAGTAGTCGTCAAGCGGTAAAATGCTTGCAAATACAATTTTCCGATTATGTAGCCACTGAGATGGAACGAGTAAGTAGCGGTCTCTTGGTTGCTTGGAATGAGACCTACAGTGTTACATTCACATTGGTATTCTGCAAGTGATGACACACATAAGTGTATCGAAACAACATGCGAGAAGAAAGATGCCTTACCGGTTCTTTAGCGGGTGGAATCAAGTCCGTAACAAGAAGAGCGATTGCTACTACGGCTGAATAAGGTATAATCAGCATTTTTGAAAACTGACAGCTACCAATCTATGCACCGGTAACAGCATTCGTTTCCAATGTCAGCAATAGAATACGCTTCAGCAAGACCATGGTAGAACGGGTTGATTTCTCTTGTCGAAGTTTTGTGAGCTTCCAAAATGCGATGAGCGCAACAGATCAGATGGATGAGGATATAACATACCAGAAAAGCCATAGAACATGCGATTGTGATATCAGCCACGGCACCCGCCAATAGCCACAGCTGGGTAGATCGCTTCATCAGGTACGTCGTTCACCTGAACGCTGAATACTGACCTCTTCAACCCATTTAGCCTTCCTAAGCTTGGCCGTATCCACGACCATACTCTATGACTTGTCAGTCAATATGAAGAGAAAAGCGAAGAAATTCACATAAACGCCCATAAATATCCCACAGACACAGGAAATGAACACAAGCTATACACAAGTAGTTCAACCTCACTGTCTCGAGATCAGTGTTGAAAAATACTAACAAGGGCTATGACTGCTGGTATGACTCTCCAACCCCCAAGTCTCCACACTCTCCAGCAATATACGGTTTGCACGGTGAACATGATGATAGAATCCAGGAATGGACCGTCGATGAGTGAAAAGTTGAAATGGGAGAATGTTCTGTAGTCGTTGAAGTGGTAAACAAACCAGTAGAAAAGGTCATCCATCACTATCACGCTTTGGACAGTGTCAAGCGAAAACAAAAAGTGCACTGCAGATGTGGTTGAGCAGGGTTCAGAACGCCGCTTTTTTCATTGCCATACATACCTACTACTTTGATCCATTTTTTTTCATTCTTTGAGTGATTGAGATATATGACTTGAGGAACGGTGAGGAAAGGGCGGCACGATATCAGTACAAAATAAAGCGTACAGTATTGCATTACCAGGATGCCATATAAGAACCAGTTGAGGACAATACCGATAATCTAGGAATCATATGAACATGAGCGAACGTGGAGCCTTCTGGTACGACTCACTGATGGTCCCATGCTTGATGTATCCTTTCAGCAATTCACTTGTAGTATTACTATCAATGTCACTTACATTAAGAAGGCATTAGCCGGTAGTGGTGCAGGAGAAGACGCCATGCATCAACAGATTGGAGGACGCCTAATCATAATTTACAGTGACGCAGTTTGGTTTTGAGCCGTATGGACCATACAATGGACCATACATAGTTACATCCAAATACAAGCGGGTAATCATTTACCAGGAATCATCAAAACACTTTTTTATTCGGGTCGATGAAACACTCCACATGGTTTTGAGAAGTGAAAGACACTTATAATAGTTATATCAGTAATTTTAGTAGTAAGCTGCTCTCATTATTATTATTTATTTTGAGATGTAATCAACCATCAAGATGTGCCTTTGATCAGTAATGAATTAGCCACATGAGAATCTTTTTTTGTTCAGCAATTTATTACATGGTGCTCGGTCATGGTCTGTAGCAGACTATCTACTACAAGTAGCCTACAATTTTCACCTCAGAGGACAGAAACCCTCTTCCCAGGAAGAGAGACACTACTAGAGTCAACAGAAATCAAAGACAAATCTAGATAAAGGTTGCTCATAACCAACCTACAAATTACATGTCCAAGTCCACAAACCTATCATACTGAGAATACAGAGTCAAAGGAAATGGAGAGAAATGAGACTGAGAAACTGTCAACAGAAACAGAAAAGTAGACCAATTGAGCACTTATAGAGGCTCAGGAGGAGTAGAAGGTTGTTTTTGGGAGAGAATGCAAAAGTGCTTGAATGCTCCTTGTTATATCCTGTGTTCTGATCCTGACTTATAGATAACTTCCTACCCCTCATCCACACTTTCCAACCTCTTCCAGTGCAGATCACACCTATCCATTCCACCTCAGATGTCCTCACTGGTCTAAATTAACCTCCATTCCCTGACATCTGAGGATGACTAGTAATCAGAGTAACTTGCTTAGCAGTTGCATTCCAGATAGCTATCCTAGGTATACTAACTAGTATATAATCTGGTAGTCTAAACTGTAGTAGTTATTCTGAAAATTAATTAAAACTAGCACCCCTCTTCCAGTGTTAGTGATGACACACCTTGCCACCTTCTGGTAGTTTTCCACCTACTAAGTCTCCAAACCCTGATCTGAAATGTTATGGGACGCTTTGGACAGGAACCATTTTTATTTTCTTTTTCTTTTATTTTCTGACTTTATAGGAATTTTGTTTTTCTTTTCCTTTTCTTTTCTTTTCTTTTGGACGATAAAGAGGCA
>Ga0157368_1000868_pt1 | contig 13626 bp, 12 predicted proteins | sample AttbisABBM3_FD_113146 | JGI IMG/M metagenome (GOLD analysis project Ga0157368, IMG submission 113146) | Fungus gardens microbial communities from leaf cutter ant in Botucatu, State of São Paulo, Brazil - Atta bisphaerica ABBM3 | ecosystem: Host-associated > Fungi > Mycelium > Unclassified ...
ACCTTCTGCGACTCCGCGTCCACGTTCTCGGCATGCTGACGAATGCCTCTGATCAGGCCGTGCAGGCTGGCGACGAACTGATTGAAATGACTCGCCAATCCACCGACCTCGTCGGTGCTCTGCACGGAGATGCGCCGGGTGAGATCGCCCTGGCCCTCGGCGATCACTTGCAGGCCCGCCGATACCACGCCCAAGGGCTTGAGCAGATAGCTGCACAGCAGATTGATGAGTACCAGCGACGCGCCCAGCACCACGGCCAGGATGGCGATGCTGATCCAGAGCTGCCGCTGCAAGGGGGCCAGGAGTACGCCATCGTCGACGATCATGATCAGGGTCTCGCCGTCGCGATTCATGGGCGCGGCATACAGGCGCTTGCCGGCGGCGGTCTTGACGTAGCTCTCGCCTGGCGCCTGGGCCAGTTGCCGGACCGTGTCCTCGGTGAGCATCGGATAGAGTTCGGTGAGTGGCTTGGCCAGCAGGCCGGCGTCCTCGTGCCCCAGCACGATATTCTGACCATTGACCAGCACGGCGCTGCCATCGCCCGGCATCTGTACCCGCTTGAGCTGATCGAGGATGTCGCGGATGCTCACATCCGCCCCGAGCACCGCGCTCGTCTTGCCGCCCGCCTGCAGGGCCCAACCCAGGGAGAGTACGTTCTGCTTGGTCGCCGCTGCCACGGTCGGGATGGAGAAGAACACCTTGCCCGGCATCTGCTGCGCCTTCTGGTACCACAGCCATTTGCGCGGATCATTGTTGTCCGGGGGGAGCTGCACGCCATTGGCGTTGACCTGGCCGCCATCGTTGCGGGCATAGAAGACGTTATCGAAGCCACCGGACAGCTTCACCTGGTTGAGGCTGGCGGGAAGATTCGCGTCCTGGGTCTCTGCCGACAGGGCGCTCAGGGCTGCGGCCTTGCCATCGAGCCACTGCCGCACTCCGCCGTTGAAGACGAAGCTGACTGTCTTCAGCTGTTCGATCGTCGAGGCTTCGAGCGCCGCCTTGGTGCCGAGGAAGTTGATGGTCGTCAACCCGACGCCCACCACCAGTACTGCGGCGGTGGCGGACAACGAAAGTTTCTGTTTCAGAGACAGAGCGAAGGGCATGGCGAGATCTCTCGATGTTGTTGGTTTTCGTTGTCCCTGTATCGACTGGAGGACGTAACGACTTGAAGCGTTTTGTCAGCTTTTTTGGAAGGCTGAAACCTTTCATCAAAGCGTCGAAATCGAGAGATCCGAGAGATCTGTAAGACGTTTATTCCTGTGGTCAGAAGGCAATCCAGAGTGTGACGCGAAGGCTGGTCTCACCTGTGCGATGGCACGCGCTCACGGTGGGCGGCAGCCAGCGGCCTACAAGGGGCCGCTGTGCACCCGGGAGCGTGCCATCCCGGGCCGGCGGCTACCCAATGCCCGGATGGTGCTCATGGCGTGCGGTGCTGCGCTAGGCCGCCACGCTCTGGGCACCGGTCATCAGCGCCACGGCGTCGGCCATGGAGTGCTCGCGCGGATCTATGACCGTCAGCCGGCGACCCAGCCGATGGATGTGGATACGGTCGGCGATCTCGAACACATGGGGCATGTTGTGGGAGATCAGCACGATGGCTATGCCACGCGCGCGCACGTCGAGGATCAGCTCCAGCACCTTGCGCGACTCCTTCACCCCCAGGGCCGCGGTGGGTTCGTCGAGGATGATCACCTTGGAGCCGAAGGCCGCCGCCCGCGCCACCGCCACGCCCTGGCGCTGGCCGCCGGACAGGGTCTCCACCGCCTGGTTGATGTTCTGGATGGTCATCAGCCCCAGTTCGGAGAGCTTTTCCCGGGCGATGCGCTCCATGGCCTTGCGGTCCAGGGTGCGGCAGAGCGTCCCGAGCAGGCCCGGCTTGCGCAGTTCGCGACCGAGAAAGAGATTGTCGGCGATGGACAGGGCCGGCGACAGCGCCAGATTCTGGTAGACCGTCTCGATGCCCGCACGCCGCGCGGCGATGGGCGAGGCGAACTGGATCGGCTGGCCCTCGAAGCGGATCTCGCCTTCATCGGGCCGCAGGGCACCTGAGATGGCCTTGATCAGCGAGGACTTGCCGGCGCCGTTGTCGCCGATCACGGCCAGGATCTCGCCGGGTAGCAAATCGAAGTCGGCATGGTCGAGAGCGGTGACGCGACCGTAGCGCTTCACCAGCCCGCGGGCCATCAACAGGGGTTCGGTAGTCATCAGCTGGCCGCCTTTCTGATCCATTGGTCGATAGCCACGGCCGCGATGATGAGCGTGCCGATCAGCAGATAGGTCCATTGCACGTCGGTGCCCAGGAGGCGCAGGCCGAGGGCGAAGACGCCGACGATCAGGGCGCCGAACAGCATGCCGAGGATGGAGCCGCGGCCACCGAACAGCGAGATGCCACCGATCACCACGGCGGTGATGGACTCGATATTGGCGAACTGGCCGGCGGTGGGCGAGACCGAGCCGATGCGGCCGATCAGCACCCAGCCGGCGAAGGCGCAGATGAGCCCGGACAGGCCATACACCGTGATCAGCATGCGCCTGACGTTGACTCCGGCCAGGGCCGCGGCTTCGGGATCGTCGCCCACCGCATAGAGATGGCGTCCCCAGGCGGTATGGTTGAGCACGTACCAGAGCAGGGCGACCAGCACCGCCAGGGCGATCACCCCATAGGTGAAGACGGCCCCGCCCAGGCGGAAATTCTCGCCGAACAGCTGCAGCAACGGCGCCGTCGTCCCGATCTCCTGGGCGCGGATGGTCTGGTTCTGCGAATAGAGGAAGTTCGCCGCCAGCACGATCTGCCACATGCCCAGGGTAACGATGAAAGGCGGCAGCTTGATGCGCGCGATCAGCCAACCGTTGACTATCCCGCACAGGGCTCCCACCGTCAGGCCACAGAGGATCGACAGCTCCACCGGCAAACCGTAGCGGAAGGTGAACTGGCCCATGACCACCGAGGACAGCACCATGATGGCACCCACCGAGAGGTCGATGCCGGCGGTGACGATCACCAGCGTCTGGGCGGCGCCGACGATACCGGTGATAGCGACCTGTTGCAGGATCAGGGTCAGGGTGAAGGCGGAAAAGAACTTGCCGCCGAGCAGGGCGCCGAAGATACCCAGCGACAGCAGCAACACCAGCAACGAGACCGCCGAGGGTCGCGAATGCAGGAAGTGGCGGAATTTGAGCAGGGCACTGCGCTCGTCACGGGTGAAGGAGGCCACCTCCGTGGCGCTGTGCTTGAGCACCTGCTCGAACGGCTGGCCGGACGAGGAGGGCGAGGTCGGATCGCTCATGGCAATCTCCTGATGGCGGCGGGAAAGCGGCCGGGAGTCGGTCGACTGCGCGGGTACCGCAGGCATGCAAGCGCAGTCGACCGAGGCTCTTCAGCCTGGACGACGGGCCGTCAGCCCCAGCATTTCTGCAGGGCGGTCTTGCTGTCGATGGACTGGATGCCCGGCACCGGCTTGTCCGTCACCAGTTTCACACCGGTGTCGACGAAGCTCTTGCCTTCGGTGGGCGTCGGCTTCTTGCCGGTATCGGCGAAGGTCTTGATCGCCTCGATGCCCAGCGCCGCCATCTGCAGCGGGTACTGCTGGGAGGTGGCGCCGATGACCCCATCCGCGACGTTGTGCACGCCCGGGCAGCCGCCGTCGATGGAGACGATCAGCACGTCCTTCTCGCGGCCCACGGCCTTGAGCGCCTCGTAGGCACCGGCGGCCGCCGGCTCGTTGATGGTATGCACTACGTTGATGGTCGGATCCTTCTGCAGCAGATTCTCCATCGCCGCACGACCGCCTTCCTCGTTGCCGTTGGTCACATCGTGGCCAACGATGCGCGGATCGGTCTCGTCGCCGATGACGTTCGGGTCCTTGGGGTCGATGCCGAAGCCGAGCATGAAGCCCTGGTCACGCAGTACGTCCACCGACGGCTGCGAAGCGTTCAGGTCGAGGAAGGCCACCCGGGCGTCCTTGGCCTTGTCGCCCAGGGTTTCCCGCGCCCATTGGCCGATCAGCTTGCCGGCCAGCAAATTGTCGGTGGCGAAGGTCATGTCGGCCGCGCCCACCGGGTCCAGCGGAGTGTCCAGGGCGATCACCAACAGGCCGGCGTCGCGGGCCTTCTGCAGAGTGGGCACGATGCCCTTGGTGTCCGAGGCGGTGATCAGGATGCCCTTGGCACCGTCGGCGATGCAGGTCTCGATGGCGGCCACCTGACTTTCGCTGTCACCGTCGATCTTGCCGGCATAGGTCTTGAGATTGACGCCCAGCTCCTTGGCCTTGGCGCTGGCGCCTTCCTTCATCTTGACGAAGAAGGGATTGGTGTCGGTCTTGGTGATCAGGCAGGCCGTCACCGGGGCGGCCTGGGCGGTAGTGCTGGCGAGGGCGGCGAGTAGCAGGCTGCTGCCGAGCAGCGGAAAGGCGAGGCTTCTTTTCATTGTTCTGGCTCTCTGGTCGGGAAACGCCGAGGCGACCGGCGCGTGGCCGGTCGCCCGTTTACAGTCTTACCACCACTGCTCGACCTGGAAGCCGACGTTGGAGCCGTGCAGATCGCTGCCGAAGGTGCCGGTGCTCGACAGGGCCGAACCCGGATCGAACTGATCGGCCGCGTTCTGTGCCGCCCGGTTCCAGACAGCATAGGTGTAGAACAGGCGGAATTCCGGACGGCTCTTGAATTCCGGCCCCTTGGGCGACCAGGTGGGTGCCAGGGTCAGCTTGGTCAGCTTGCGGGTGCCGCCAGGGGCTTCCACCTGGTCATGGCCCAGCTCTGTGGAAAACTTGAACTGGTCGGTGATGCCGTAGACCAGGCGGCCACCCAGCGAGGTCCAGCGCAGGTCGTTGCCGTTGGGACGCTCGTCCTTCTGGTACACCGCGGCGATCTGGCCGCCCCAGTAGCGACTGATCTGCCAGTCGAAGAAGTCCACCACCCGGTAGGAGACGTCGGCGCTGCTCAGGGTCGGATCGCCGGTGCTGCCCAGGGCGGTGCCCGGACCCTGGCCGCGCTGCACGGCAAAGGTGTTGACGCCACCCCAACCCATGAAATTGGCCTGTTTGTGCTGCAGGGTCACCGCCACGCCGCTGTTGGCGTTGGGCTGGTTGGTGGGCTTGTCCAGGTAGCTGACGCCGATCTCCAGCGAGCCATTGGGGTTGGTGTTGAAGCCGGCGACGTTGAAGTCGTAGCGGTTCTGGTAGTCCTTCTGGTTCTGGTTGTCCTTGCGCGAGAAGGCCAGGCTGTATTTCAGGCCGCCGATGTTGACGTCCTCGATACCGCCACCGGTGGCGCTCTGGTTCCAGTAGAAGAAGTCGGAGATGTGGATGTCGTTACGCTTGTAGTAACGGCGGCCGGCCCAGAGGTTACCGCCGTTCAGGGCGGCGATGTTGTTCCAGTAGGCATAGGCCTGGGGCAGGCGGACCTGTCCATTGTCGCCCTGGAAGGTCGGGGTGCGGTCGTACTTGTTGTAGAGACTGACCATGCCATAGACGCCGACGGCGGAACCGTCGTCCAGCGTCAGCATGTCCTGCTTGGCGGCGAATTCGCCGTACTGCTCGCACTCGTTGCCCAGGCGGTACTTGGACTGAGCACCCGGCAACTTGAAGCAGCGCATCGAATCGCGACCGGAGGAATCCCCCAGGCCGGCACGGAAGTAGCCGGTGGTTTCGAAGGCGTGAACGGTGGGGACGAGAAGCAGGGTGCCGAGCAGGGACGCAACGGAAACCCTGGCCAGCGGAAGAGCCTTTTTCTTATTCATGTTTTTCCCTGATTTATTGTTTTTGTGTTCAGCAGAGCCTGGTCAAACCGAGTTGTGCTCCAGCAGCAGCTCCTAAGGTGTGACCATTGGGTTGAACCAGACTACAAACTGGCCGCTGAATCAATTCAGCGGCAGACGGAGGGTAGCCTTTGGCCACTCAACGGCCTAGCGGTCCGCTTACGACAAGCTGTTAGCTGAATCACAGGAAATGTTTCTGCAAAAATAGCAAGCCACGCAACGGTGGAACGGCTCTGGAATGGGCGCTGACGCAAGCTGGGGGAGGCGGGAGGAGAACGGCGAAGTAGAGCGGAAAGGGCGACGGCGAGTGCCGTCGCCCGGTGGAGCGGTCAGCCGAGCAGGGCTTTGTCGAGCAGGGCTTTGTCACGCACCCCGCCCTTGTCGGCACTGGTGGCCAAGAGGGCATAGGCCTTGAGCGCCGTGGTGACGCGGCGGGCGCGGGGCTGGGCCGGTTTCCAGCCCAACTTGTCCTGCTCGATACGGCGGTGGGACAGCTCTTCGTCGCTCACCAGCAGATTGATACTGCGCTGGGGAATGTCGATGAGCACCTTGTCGCCGTCGCGTACCAGGCCGATGGCGCCGCCCGCGGCCGCTTCCGGCGAGGCATGGCCGATGGACAGGCCAGAGGTGCCACCGGAGAAGCGCCCGTCGGTGAGCAGCGCGCACTGCTTGCCCAGGCCCTTCGACTTCAGATAGCTGGTGGGATAGAGCATCTCCTGCATGCCTGGACCACCCTTGGGTCCTTCGTAGCGGATGATGACGATATCGCCGGCCTTCACCTCGTCGGCGAGGATGCCACGGACGGCCGCGTCCTGGCTCTCGAAGACCTTGGCGTTACCCTCGAACACATGGATGGATTCATCCACGCCGGCGGTCTTCACCACGCAGCCGTCTAGGGCGATGTTGCCGTAGAGCACCGCCAGACCGCCTTCCTGGGAATAGGCGTGCTCGACGCTGCGGATGCAGCCGCCAGCACGGTCGTCGTCCAGGCTGTCCCAGCGGGTGGCCTGGCTGAAGGCTTCCTGGGTCGGAATCCCGGCCGGACCGGCGAGGAAGAAGGTCTTCACCGCCTCGTCCTGGGTCAGGGTGATGTCCCACTGCTCGATGGCTTCGCCCAGGGTGCGGCTGTGCACCGTGGGCAGATCGGTATTGAGCAGGCCGCCTCGGGCCAGCTCGCCGAGGATGCTGAAGATGCCACCGGCGCGATGCACGTCTTCCATGTGGTACTTCTGGATGTTCGGCGCCACCTTGCATAGCTGGGGCACCTTGCGCGACAGGGCATCGATGTGGCGCAGGTCGAAGTTCACCTCGGCTTCCTGGGCCGCGGCCAGCAGGTGCAGGATGGTGTTGGTCGAGCCACCCATGGCGATGTCCAGGGTCATGGCGTTCTCGAAGGCCGCATAGCAGGCGATGTTGCGCGGCAAGGCCGACTCGTCGTTCTCCTGATAGTAGCGGCGGCACAGATCGACGATGGTGCGGCCAGCCTGCAGGAACAGTTCCTTGCGGTCGGCGTGGGTGGCCAGGGTCGAGCCGTTACCCGGCAGGGCCAGGCCCAGGGCCTCGGTCAGGCAGTTCATGGAATTGGCGGTAAACATGCCGGAGCAGCTGCCACAGGTGGGGCAGGCGCTGCGCTCGTATTCGGCGACCTTTTCGTCACTCGCCGAGCTGTCGGCGGCGATGACCATGGCGTCCACCAGGTCCAGGCCATGGCTGGCCAGCTTGGTCTTGCCGGCTTCCATGGGGCCGCCGGACACGAACACCACCGGGATGTTCAGGCGTAGGGCGGCCATCAGCATGCCGGGGGTGATCTTGTCGCAGTTGGAAATGCACACCAGGGCATCGGCGCAGTGGGCATTGACCATGTATTCCACGGCGTCGGCGATGATCTCGCGACTCGGCAGCGAATAGAGCATGCCGTCGTGCCCCATGGCGATGCCGTCGTCCACGGCGATGGTGTTGAATTCCTTGGCCACGCCGCCGGCTTTTTCGATCTCCCGGGCGACCAGCTGGCCAAGGTCCTTGAGGTGGACGTGGCCGGGCACGAACTGGGTGAAGGAGTTGGCGATGGCGATGATCGGCTTCTTGAAGTCTTCGTCCTTCATCCCGGTGGCGCGCCAGAGGGCCCGGGCGCCAGCCATGTTGCGGCCCTGGGTAGAGGTTTTCGAGCGATAGTCAGGCATGAAGCGGCACTCCGAGGCGGCTTTCTAGATCACGGTTCTGTTCATCGTGAGCGCAGGCGGGGCTCGGTGCAAACGCGGAGTGACGAATGCCGGGCCGGAGGATGGCGACGTCATGCGGGATCACCGCAGGGGGCACCAGGGCTCACGAACCCGCCGGAGGATGCTGGCGAGGGGAAAAAGGATCATACACGCGGGCACCAGGGCTGCACAGCAGCGCTGGTGCCCTGAGGCGCTAGGACTTGTCTTAAAAGTCGCCGAGCGAAGGTCAGGCAAGGCGCAACGACCAACGGGAGTAACAGCCAACGGCTGGCTCGCAGGGTGAGCGCCAGCGAGTCAAGTTCGTGAGGAAGCGGATCGGACTCGCGCTCGAGTTTACGAGTGGTAAATGAGCATTCCGATCGGACTGGCGACCCCGCGGATTTTTAACGCCGCATGACTGAGCGCAGGCACTTGTCAGACAAAGCCTAGGGCGCTTCCTGTTCGCCGTCGGGAGCGTCTTCCAGGTATTCGTCCATGGGTTCCTGGCCGGCCAGGGTCTTCAGGCTGAGCTCGACGGCCTCGGGTAGGGTGATGTCGACCTGCTGCTTGTCGCCGCCTTCCAGCGAGGATTCATAGCTGAGCGCATGGCGCAGATGGCCATTCTCGAGAATGGCGCCAACACTGGCCAACTGGGCGGCGGCAGGGGCCAGGCGCTCCAGTGCGGCTTTAGGCCAGGTCGCTTCCACAGTCGCATTGCAGGTATAGAAGCCCGCGTCGCCACTGTCCGATGGCTCTTCCTGGGTCTTGATGTCGACCAGCGAGACCTGGCCGGCGTCCAGCGGAGGCTGGCCGGCGGCGATGTCGTCCGCGTAGATCTCGTTGATGGTCTGGGCGTATTGCTGGCGCACGAGTTCGGCGGTCTTGGCCGCATCGCAGCTGTAGTCATAGCCACCGCAGCCAGTCAGGGAAAGCACCGCAGCTGTGAGTATGAGGTGACGTCTGGACATGCCTGAATTCCTTGGAACGATGGGTAGAACGTGGCGGCGTTGGCCGAGCCTGCGTCGATCCGCAATGCATGACGTCGGCGCAACGGTCGTGGACGGGAGAGTCCATGGTGATGCGGCTCTCCCGTCCTGTCCATCAGACGCCGCCAGGGCCCTTCAGGACACCCGGCCGCGTGGGCCGGCAGGATCTCCGGCTCAGGCGCGGTCGGCGTTCTCGCAGGTTTCGAAGTCCTTGCTGTCGACGCGGTTCATGCTGTCGAAGCCGATCGAGTAGACCTGCTCCTTGCCATCCTTGTTGAGCACGTAGTTGTTGCAGGTGCCCGGACGGTACTTGCGAGTGTAGGTACTGGAGGGGGTGCCGCCAATGCGCAGGACATCGGCCTTGGACATGCCTTTCTCCACCTGCTTCACCAGCGGCTGATCGCGAAACTCGACACGACCCACGGCGTAGTCGGTGCTGTTCTTCACCGAGGCACAGCCCCCCAGGACGGTGCCAGCCAACAGGGCGGCCGCAACTGCAATCTTCTTGTTCATGATGTGATCCCTTCAAAGGCGGAAGTGCCTGACACTTCGACGATGACGCCGCCGATAAATTCGCTCTCCGTCGCACTTCTCGCCGTTCGCCTTTCTGACGGATCGTCCTTTCGTCACGGCAAGTGACTGTATCTAAAGCTGATTCTGCAAACGAACGCTATACCCCCGTTTTTTAAGGAATATTTTGCTCGAATGGCAGTTGACAGGAGCCAGGTGGCAGGCGATCTTTGTCGTTATGTTGTAACTCCCTGTCGTTTCTCGTTTCTCGCGAGGACCCCATGAATCGCCGTCGTCTGCTCAATTTGATCCTGGCTGGCATGACCTTGCCCGTCGGGTTACCGGTGTTTGCCGCCCGGCAACAACTCAAGGGCGCTCGCGCCTGGCAGGACCCTGACAAGCTCCGCCTGGTCTTCGACCTCACCGGACCGGTCCACTACAAGACCTTCACCCTGGTCGCGCCGGATCGCATCATTCTCGATCTCGCCGATACCCAGGCACCGGCGGTGCTCAATCACCTGGCCCTGCAGGGATCGCCGGTGCGCGCCGTGCGTAGCGCTCGCTATGGCGCCCAGGACACCCGGGTGGTACTGGAGTTGGCCCATCCGGTGGAGATGGAAAGCTTCATCCTCGGCCCCGGCGAAGGCGCCGCCAGCCGGCTGGTGCTTGATCTCAAGCGTGCCGGTGCGCCTGCCGTGGCGGCACGCCAGCCGGTCGAGGCCGAGCCGCCGCTGGAAGTGAAGCGTGGCAAGGGCCTGGCCACCGGCCGCGATATCGTGGTGGTGGTCGATGCCGGGCATGGCGGCAAGGATCCCGGCGCCTTGAGCGCCCGTGGCGATCGGGAAAAGGACATCGCCCTGATCGTGGCGCAGAACCTGGCGCGCCGCATCAATCTGCAGAAAGGCTTCAAGGCCAGGCTGGTGCGCAACGACGACTTCTTCGTCCCACTGCGCAAGCGCGTCGAGGTCGCACGCAGCTACAACGCCGACATGTTCGTCTCGGTACACGCCGATGCTGCGCCGCGGCGCACGGCCTATGGTGCCTCGGTCTATGCCCTGTCCGAGCGAGGCGCGACCTCCACCACGGCGCGCTTCCTGGCCGACAGCGAGAACAACGTCGATCTGATCGGCGCCAACGAGATCCTCAAGGGGCGCGACCCCATGCTCGCCGGGGTGCTGCTGGACATGTCGATGAACGCGACCATCTCCTCCAGCCTGGATCTGGGCCACAAGGTGCTGGGGCAGCTCTCGAGCATCACCAACCTGCACCAGAAGCGGGTGGAGCAGGCCGGCTTCGCCGTGCTCAAATCGCCCGATATCCCCTCGATCCTGGTCGAGACCGGTTTCATCTCCAACGATCGTGACTGCCGTCGCCTGCTCGACAGCCGTCACCAGAAGCAGCTGGCCGATTCGATCTTCGCCGGGCTGCACGGCTACTTCCAGGAGCGTCCGCCGCTGGGCAGCTACCTGGCCAGCTTGAAGAACAATCAAGGAGTGACATGAGTGTGCAAGACAAGGCCCGCCGCTACTGGCGGGTAGTGGTGTTGGTGATCGGTGCCCTGTGCGTGGTGGCGGGCTTGATCGGCTACGGCAAGAGCGGCGGTGACAAGACCGCCAGCACCCAGGAAAGCTTCGTCAACAAGGTCTGGCAGATCAAGACCAGCAACAGCATCGAGCCCGGAATGCTTTATGTCTTCCTCAGTGACGGCACCCTGGTCATGGCCTCGCCGAGCAGCCAGCCTTCCCTGGGGCGCTGGACGCGGACCGAGAAGGGGCTGAACCTGATTGAGGAAGGCATCACCTATCCCACTGAAATCCTCAGCCTCACGCGCGATGAATTCCGTATCCGCAGCCTCAATCCCGGGGATCCGGTGGAGTTGCAACTGGCCCCGGCCGTGCGCTGAGACGCCGTCAGGCGTCGTCGGAATAGCGCTGTTCCTGCCAGGGGTCGCCACGGTCGTGGTAGCCACGCATTTCCCAGAAGCCTGGCGTGTCGCCCACCCGGAAATCGATGCGTCTTAGCCACTTGGCGCTTTTCCACAGATAGAGGTGCGGGATCAGCGCCCGTACCGGACCACCGTGCTCGGCGGTCAGCGGCTGGCCTTCCCAGCTGTGTACCAGCATGGCACCGGGGGCGGCGAAGTCCGCCAGGGGCAGGTTGGTGATATAGCCATCGTAGCTGTGCAGCAGCACATGGGTCGCCTCTTGCCGCGGCTGCACCTCGTCCAGCAGCTCGCTGACCGGCAGGCCGATCCACTGATTGTCGTAGCGCGACCAGGTGGTGACGCAATGCATGTCGCTGATCGCCTGGGTAGTTGCCCGGGCCATGAAGGTTTCCCAGTTCCAGCGCAGCGTCTGGCGGACCGCGCCGGTCACCGCCAGCTGCCAACGTTCGTGGCTGACCTCTGGTCGCACGCCGAGATCCAGTACCGGCCAGTTGCTGACGCGATGCTGTCCGGGCGGCAGGCGTTCGCTGTCCGGGCGTGTGCTGTGGCCGGTCAAGAAGCGCCCCTCCTGGGCCCAGCGCTCCTTGGCGCGCGTCAGTTTGCTCGGCTCGTCGCTCATAGCGGGATCCTCGAAGTGTTCTGAGCTTATGACCATGTCGCTGGCCTTTCGTCGGCGGGAGGCGAACCCTGGCGGCGCTCCGCCCCTCCTATCTTGCAGGCGCTCTGCAAGAGGCCTTTCCCTTCAAACTGCCGGAGAAATGACCATGGTAGATGCAACCCAGATCAAAGAGCATGCGGAAGTCGTAGGTTCGGACGGCCAGCACGTGGGCACCGTCGATCACCTGGAAGGCGCCGATCGCATCAAGCTGACCAAACGTGATCAGGACGCCCAGGGCAGGCATCACTATATTCCGCTGAGCTGGGTGAAGTCGGTGGAAGGTACCCAGGTACGCCTGGTCAAGACGCGCGATGAAGCCGAGCGCGAGTGGCAGGCTGCCTGATAACTGCAGCTACCCACAAAAAAGCCCCGCCAGAGCGGGGCTTTTTTGTGGGCGATACGACATCAGTTGAGGTATTCGAACAGCTTCACGATGCGCTGTACGCCCGAGATGCTCTGGATCAACTGCACGGCATGGGCGGCTTCCTGTTGGGTCACCAGGCCCAGCAGGTAGACGATGCCATTTTCCGTCACCACCTTGATGCGCGAACCGGGGATGTCCTCGTCGGCGAACATCTGGGTCTTGATGCGGGTGGTCAGCCAGGAGTCGTTGCTGCGTGCCAGCAATGAGGAGTTGGCGGTGACCTGCAGTTCGTCGTGCACGGTCTTGACCCGCTGCACGCTGCGGACCGCTTGCTCGGCCAGCGGCTTGAGGTCGGCGCGTGGGACCTGGCCAGCGATCAGGACCACCCCGTTGTAGCTCACCACCACGATGTGCGAGTCGGCCAGACCCGGACTGGCCTTGGCGATGTTGACCGCGGCCTTGGTCTCGATCAGGGCGTCGTCGACGGTGCTGCCGAGCGTACGGGTGCCGCGGTTGTCATCGATGGGCTTGTCGCGGCTGGCGGTGACCACATTGCTGCAGCCGGCCACGACGAAGGACAGCGCGAGGAGGGCGAGCAGAGGAGCTTTCTTCATTCTTCGCTTCCAAACAGTTGCTGATCGATCTGGTCGCACAGGCAGTGGATCACCAACAGGTGCACTTCCTGGATGCGGGCGGTGACCTTGGCGGGTACGCGGATCTCGACGTCCTCGGGCAGCAGCAGCGAGGCCATGCCGCCGCCGTCGCGGCCGGTGAGGGCGACCACGGTCATCTCGCGGTCGTGGGCCGCCTGGATCGCCTGGATCACGTTGGCCGAATTGCCGCTGGTGGAGATGGCCAGGAGGATGTCGCCGGGCTGACCCAAGGCGCGAATCTGCTTGGAAAACACCTCGTTGTAGCTGTAGTCGTTGGCGATGGAGGTCAGCGTCGAGGTGTCGGTGGTCAGCGCCAGGGCCGGCAGGCTGGGGCGTTCGCGCTCGAAGCGATTCAGCAGTTCGGAAGAGAAGTGCTGGGCGTCGCCGGCGGAGCCACCGTTGCCACAGGTGAGGATCTTGCCTTCGTTGAGCAAGGCCGCAACCATGACTTGGCTGGCCAGATCGATATGAGGAATCAGGACTTCCATGGCCTGACGCTTGGTTTCGATGCTGTCCCGGAAGAGTTTCTGGATGCGGGCGTGGGTATCCATCGCGAT
>Ga0157368_1000869_pt1 | contig 13617 bp, 14 predicted proteins | sample AttbisABBM3_FD_113146 | JGI IMG/M metagenome (GOLD analysis project Ga0157368, IMG submission 113146) | Fungus gardens microbial communities from leaf cutter ant in Botucatu, State of São Paulo, Brazil - Atta bisphaerica ABBM3 | ecosystem: Host-associated > Fungi > Mycelium > Unclassified ...
GCTGTCCGGCCGCAGTTGAATGGCCTGCCAGCCAGCGGCCGGGGACCATAGCTGCCAACCCTCGGCATCGTGGCGCAGGCGCCGGGGCACCGCGGGATAACTCTGCTGGAGTTGTCGATAGCGAACGCGATGCCCTGACCAGAGCACGAGCAGCGTGAGCAAGGGCTTGAGTGTCCAGGGCACGGCGGCGAGCCAGAGGCAGGCCAGCCCAGCGACGGTGACCGTCGCATGCAGCCGCAGGAGCGTCGGGGAGGCGCTCCAGCTGCATTCGAAGGGTTCAAGCCGGCTGGACACGGTCCAGGATCATGCGCACGATGATCTGCAGGTCGGCGTCTTCCGGCTCGCCGCGCTGCATGAACCAATGGAACATGTCCTGATCCTCGCATTCGAGCAGCTTGCGATAGCGCGCCTGATCGTCGGCGCCGAGCGAGGAATAGACTTCCTGGACGAAGGGCACCAGCAGCACATCCAGTTCGAGCATGCCGCGACGGCTATGCCAGTACAGTTTCTTGAGTTCGGTAGCTTCGGTACTCATGGGGACTCCTGCGACAATCGCCGCAGTATAAGCGCGAAGCGGCCCACCGCGCAGTGCGCCTGACATTCCCGCCGGGCAAGCCTATGATGAGCGGCTTCACACGACAGGGAGCTTCCGCCGCAATGGCCGACTCGCCGTATTTCTGCCGCTTGACCCACGAGGGCGTCCTGGCCATCCGGGGCGTCGACACGACCAAGTTCCTGCAGGGCCAGCTGACCTGCAATCTCAATTATCTCGCTGACCACCAGGCCGGCCTGGGTGGTCGCTGCACGCCCAAGGGGCGCCTGGTATCGAGCTTTCGTATCGTCAAGCAGACCGATGGCTATCTGCTGGCGATGGCCCGGGAGCTGATCGAGCCGCAGTTGGCGGATCTGCAGAAGTATGCCGTCTTCTCCAAGTCGGTACTCGCCGACGAGAGCGCCCATTGGCAGCGCCTGGGCCTGAATGCCACGGGCTTCGCCAGTGCCTATCCCGACGTCGCCCTGACCGAGCAGGCCAATGGCGTGGCGCCGCTCGAGGGTGGCTTTGCCATCCGCCTGGAAGATGGCCGTGTCGAAGCCTGGCTCACGGCGGATACAGCAGTGCCCGAGTTGCCGGAGGTGACCCTCGACGTCTGGCTGCTGGCGCAGGTGCGGGCTGGAGTGGGCCAGGTGTTCGGCGCGACGCGCGAATTGTTCGTCCCGCAGATGATCAATCTGCAGGCGCTGGACGGCGTGAGCTTCCGCAAGGGCTGCTACACCGGCCAGGAGATCGTCGCCCGCATGCAGTACCTGGGTCGCCTCAAGCGGCGGCTCTACCGTCTGGCCAGCAGTGCCCAGGCACCCGCGGTGGGTACGGAGCTATTTTCCCCGGTCCATGGCAGTAGCGTGGGCGAGGTGGTACTTGCCGCCGCTAGCGCTGAAGGTTGCGAGGTGCTGGCCGTGCTCCAGGGCGATGCCGTGGAAGATGGGCGTATCACACTGGGCAGCTCGGACGGATCAAACTGCCGTTTACTCGACTTGCCCTACTCACTCGATAGCGATCGTGAAATAAAACGCTGAAGGTTGGGATCGCCTTCCGCGCCACTACACAGGTATGTCATGACTCTTCTTGCTGAAAAAGTTGTCCAGGATCTCCTTCACGCGATAGACACCGATCGTGTGGTGCTGCCCACCCTGCCGGAGGTGGCGCTGAAGGTGAGGGAGGCGGCCGAGGACCCCAACATCGGTGTCGCCGAGCTGAGCCGGGTGATCGCCTTGGACGCGGCCCTGACGGCCCGTCTGATCAAGGTGGTGAACAGCCCGCTGCTGCGTACCAGCAAGGAGATCACCGACCTGCAGATGGCCGTTGGCCGCCTGGGCATCAATTACACCGCGAATCTGGCCACCGGCCTCGCCATGCAGCAGATGTTCCAGGCCACCAGCGATGCCGTGGACCGCAAGATGCGCGAGGTGTGGAGCCAGGGCACCGAGATCGCCGCCATCAGTCATGCGCTGTGCAAGAAATACACGAGGCTCATGGCCGACCGCGCCCTGCTGGCCGGCCTGGTGCATCAGATCGGCGTGCTGCCGATCCTGACCTATGCCGAAGAACAAGAAGAGCTGCTGGCCAACGCCATCACCCTCGACCAGGTGACGGCGCGCATCCATCCGCAGATCGGCGAGCGCATTCTCAAGGTGTGGGATTTCCCGGCGGACATCGCCTGTGTGCCGCAGGAGTATCTGGCCCTGCAACGGCAACCGGCGGCTGCCGACTATGCCGATATCGTACAGGTCGCCACCCTGCTGCACGCCGCGCGCCAGGGACAGGTGCAGGACGCCTCGATAGCCACCCTTCCCGCCGCCATCCGCTTGGGGCTGAACAACCAGCCGGATCTGCAACAGGACGCCGCGTTCTGGGAGGCTGTGGAGGGTTCCCGTACGCTGCTGGGCTAAGGCTCTAAGGCCTAGCCTTCCACAGCAGGAAACTCCACCCGCACCCGCAAACCACCCTGGGCACCATCCAGCAACTGGATACGGGCCCGGTGGGCCGCGCAGATCTCGCCGACGATGGCGAGACCCAGCCCGGCACCGCCGGACTGCGGGTCCAGCCGCTGGAAACGCTCGAACACCTTGGTTCGGGCATTGGCCGGAATGCCGGGGCCGTCGTCCTCCACCTCCAGTACCGCCGGCGCCAGCACCCGCACGACGATGTTGCCATCCGGTCGGCTGTGCGCCAGGGCGTTTTCCACCAGGTTGCAGAGCAACTCGTTGAGCAGGGTGGGTTCGCCGATCACCGTGCCCTTGGCGAAGGGCTCGAAGGCCAGGGCCACACCCTTGGCATGGGCCAGCGGCGCCAGCGCCAGGGCCAGTTCGCGCGCCAACTCGCTGAGTTCCAGGCGCTCGGCGCCGCCTTCGGCGACGGCCTGGGCGCCACTCTCGATCCGGGCCAGGGACAGCAGCTGGTTGGCCAGACGGGCCAGCCGGTCGGTACTGGTGCGCGCCTCTTCCAGGGTGGCGTACCAGGCCTGGGCTTCCTTCTCGCGCAGGCCCAGCTCGACTCGGGCCTTGATCGCCGCCAGCGGGGTACGCAATTCGTGAGCGGCATTGGCGATGAAGTCGGCCTGGCGCTCGAACAGGCGCCGCAATCTCAGGGTGAAACCTTCCAGGGCATTCACCAGCGGCAGCAGTTCCTGGGGCGCGCGGACGTCAGGCAAAGGTCGCAGATCGTCGACGCCCCGCTCTTCCACTGCCTGGCGTAGGCGTTCCAGGGGACGCAGGGCGGCGCCGACCGCCAGCCATACCAGCAGGATGGCGCCCAGCCCCATCAGGCCCAGGCGGATCAGGGTGTCGGTGAGCAGGCTGCGCGCCACGTCTTCACGCGCCTCGGAGGTTTCGGCGACGCGAATCTCGGCCATGCCGGTGAGATCGGGCTCGCTGACGGGCTGGGCCAGGCTGACCACCCGGACGTCCTTGCCGCGGTAGGTGGCGTTGTAGAAGCGTGCCAGGGCCGGATAGTCGCGGGTCAGGGTGGCGTCCGCGGGAGGGGGCGGAATATCTTCGTAGCCGGAGATCAGTCGGCCACGGGTATCCAGCACCTGGTAGAAGATACGGCCGACGTTGTCGTAGGCGAAGTTGTCGAGGGCGATGTAGGGCACATCGGCGCGCAGGGTGCCGTTGCTGGCCGACAGGCCGGCGGCGATGGTGCGCGCCGAGGCCAATAGGGTGCGGTCGTAGGCGACATCGGCCAGGCGCCGGCCATTGAGGTAGGCAGCCAGGCTGCTGATCGCCAGGACCACGGCGAGCAGCACGACCAGGCGTAGCAGCAATCGGCCACGCAGACTGCCGGTCGCGCTCACCGCTTCAGCCATGCTGCTCTTCCAGCAGATAGCCCAGGCCGCGGAAAGTGACGATGCGCACGGCCCCGGCTTCGAGCTTCTTGCGCAGGCGGTGCACATAGATCTCGATGGCCTCGGGACTGGCTTCCTCGTCCAAACCGAACACCTGGGCGGCGAGTTGCTCCTTGCTCATGACCCGACCGGGCCGGGCGATGAGCGACGCCAGCACCGCGTGCTCGCGGGAGGTCAGCGACAGCGCCGCTTCACCCAGGATGAAGCGGGAGGTATTGAGATCGTAGACCAGCGGACCGCAGCGCTGCTGGCGATCGCCGCCCAGCACGCTGCGGCGCAGCAGGGCCTTGACCCGGGCTTCCAACTCGGTGAGCTCGAAAGGCTTGGCCAGGTAGTCGTCCGCACCGAGGTTGAGGCCCTGGACGCGGTCCTTGACCTCGCCCCGGGCGGTGAGCATCAGCACCGGCAGGCGATCACCCCGCTCGCGCAGCCGGGCCAGCACCTCGAAGCCGTCCAGCCGCGGCAGGCCGACGTCCAGGATGGCCAGGGCATAGCTTTCGCTCTGCAGGGCCAGGTCCGCCGCGACGCCGTCGGTGAGCAGATCGACGTTGAGCCCGGCCCCCTTGAGGGCCTGGGCGACGCTTTCGGCCAGCGGCGGATGGTCTTCGACCAAGAGGATGCGCACGGTGCTTGCTCCCGCTGAAAAGTCAGGAGTTTACCGGGATACGGACCGGCTGGCCTCTGGCCAGAATCGGGCTTTCATCGCCTTTCATCGCTGAAAGGCTGCTGAAAGCTTGGCGGTCTAGAGTGCAAGGTAGCGGTACCAAAACCGCCCGATGCTTGTCCAAGTGCCACCCCTGGTCGGCCAACAACAATAACAAGCGGAACGACATCCATGCTCGCCCTCGCGCAGCTTCCCGTGCTCTCCCCTTCGCTTACCGAACGATCGCCGCCCTGGCGAGCCTGAGCCCTGTCCGCCTGTCAGCTTCTGAAATAACAACAAAAGGAAGACGTCGATGAGCTCCACTTTGCGCAACCTGACCCTGGCCCTGGCCACCTCCGTGCTGCTGTCCGCCCAGGCCATGGCCGAACCCAAACGCCCCGAGTGCATTGCGCCGGCCTCCCCGGGCGGCGGCTTCGACCTCACCTGCAAGCTGGCCCAGAGCGGCCTGGTGGAAGCCAAGCTGTTGAACAAGCCCATGCGCGTGACCTACATGCCCGGCGGCGTGGGCGCGGTGGCCTACAACACCGTGGTGGCCCAGCGCCCGGCCGATGGCGACACCATCGTCGCCTTCTCCAGCGGCTCGCTGCTGAATCTGGCCCAGGGCAAGTTCGGCCGCTTCGACGAAAAGGCCGTGCGCTGGCTGGCGGCCGTGGGAGCCAGCTACGGCGCCATCGCGGTCAAGGCCGATTCGCCCTACAAGACCCTGGGTGATCTGGTCGAGGCGCTGAAGAAGGACCCGAGCAAGGTGGTGATCGGCTCCGGCGGTACCGTGGGCAGCCAGGACTGGATGCAGACCGCGTTGCTCGCCAAGGCCGCCGGGGTCAATCCCAAGGACCTGCGTTATGTGGCCCTGGAGGGTGGCGGCGAAATCGCCACCGCCTTGCTGGGCGGTCACATCCAGGTCGGCAGTACCGATATCTCCGACTCCATGCCCCACGTCGAAGCCGGCAACATGCGCCTCCTGGCGGTCTTCGCCGAGAAGCGCTTCGACGAACCGGCGATGAAGGATATCCCCACCGCCAAGGAGCAAGGCTACGACATCGTCTGGCCGGTGGTGCGCGGCTTCTACATGGGCCCGAAGGTGAGCGACGCAGACTACGACTGGTGGAAGAACGCCTTCGACAAGCTGCTGGCTTCGGAAGACTTCGCCAAGCTGCGTGACCAGCGTGAACTCTTCCCCTTCGCCATGACCGGCACCGAGCTGGATGCCTATGTGCAGAAGGAAGTGGCGCGCTATCGCGGCATGGCCAAGGAATTCGGCCTGATCCAGTAAGAGGCTGCACACGATCCCACGTGTGGCACCACCTGGCCAACGCGTAGCGGATCGTGTCCTGACTGCAAGCGCTCTACCGCCCGGCGCTCACGCTGGGCGCTCTCGAGGATATCGACATGATCTTCCAACGCGCCTTCATGGCGGTCTGGCTGATGGCCGGGCTCGTCATGCTGTTCATCGCCCGGGATTACCAGGCGCCCTTTTCCTACGAGCCGGTGGGTCCGCGGGCCTATCCGATGCTGATGTTCGGCCTGATGAGTCTGGGCCTGGCCTATCTGATCATCCGCCCCACGCCCATCGGCGATGGCGAGGACCAGAAGCCGCTGGACGCCTCGGCGCTGCGCAAGGTGGTGGCATGCTGCGCCATCCTGCTGGGCTATGCCCTGACCTTCCAGCCGCTGGGCTTTCCGCTGAGCGCCTTCATCACCGCCACCCTCTGCGGCCTGCTCTATGGCGGCCGGTTGGTGCCCTGCGCCCTGGTCAGTCTGCTGCTCGCCGTGGGTCTCTATGTGCTGTTCGACCGGGTGATGGAAGTCCCCCTCCCCCTTGGCGTCCTGGAATTCCTGGAGGGCTAGCATGGATACCTTGAATTTTCTGATGCAGGGCTTCGGCGTGGCCCTGACGCCGACCAACCTGATCGTGGCGCTGATCGGCACCCTGATCGGCACCGTGGTAGGCCTGCTGCCGGGCCTGGGGCCGATCAACGGCATCGCGCTGCTGATCCCCGTGGCTTTCGCCCTGGGCCTGCCGCCGGAGACCTCGCTGATCCTGTTGGCCGCGGTCTACCTGGGTTGCGAATACGGCGGCCGGATCTCTTCGATCCTGCTGAACATCCCCGGTGAAGCCGCGACCATGATGACCTGCCTGGACGGCTATCCGCTGGCCCGACAGGGCCTGGCGGGCGTGGCCCTGTCGCTGTCGGCCTGGAGCTCCTTCATCGGCGCCTTCATCGCCACCTGCGGCATGGTGCTGTTCTCGCCACTGCTGGCGAAATGGGCCATCGCCTTCGGTCCGGCGGAATACTTCGCGCTGATGGCCCTAGCCATTCTCAGCCTCTCCGGCATGGCCGCCGAGAAGCCGGTGAAGACCCTGGTCGCCGCCCTCTTCGGCCTGGCCATCGCCTCGGTGGGCATCGATGCCAACAGCGGCGTCTATCGTTTCACCTTCGATAACGTGCACCTGGCCGATGGCATCGACTTCGTGATCCTGGTGCTGGGGCTGTTCTCGGTGAGCGAACTGCTCCTGCTGCTGGAACAGACCCATCACGGCCAGGTGGCGGTCAAGGCCACCGGGCGTATGCTGTTCAACGTGCGCGAGGCGCGCAGCGTGTTCATGGTCAACCTGCGCAGTTCGGTGAGCGGTTTCATCATCGGCGTACTGCCGGGTGCCGGTGCGACCCTGGCCAGCGCCCTGGCCTATACCACCGAGAAACGCCTGGCCGGTACCGACGGCAAGTTCGGCAAGGGTGACCTGCGCGGCCTGGCGGCGCCGGAAACCGCCATCGGCGCGGCGGTGTGCGGCAACATGATCCCCATGCTGACCCTGGGCATCCCCGGCTCGGGCACCACCGCGGTGATGATCGGTGCCCTGACCCTCTACAACATCACGCCCGGCCCACTGCTGTTCCAGAACGAGCCGAATCTGGTGTGGGGGCTGATCGCCTCGCTGTTCATCGCCAACGTGATGCTGCTGATCCTCAACGTACCCATGGTGAAGATGTTCACCAAGATCCTCGAGGTGCCGAACTGGTCGCTGGCACCGGCCATCGCCATCATCACCGGCATCGGCGTCTATGCGGTGCATGCCACCACCTTCGATCTGGTGCTGATGGTCTGCGTGGGTATCTTCGGCTACATCATGCGCAAGCTGGACTTCCCGCTCTCGCCGCTGCTGCTGGGCTTCATCCTCGGCGAGCTGATGGAGCAGAGCCTGAGACGCGCCCTGTCGATCTCCAACGGCGAGGTGGGCATCCTCTGGCAGAGCGGCATCAGCCAGGCCATCTGGATCGTCTGCATCCTGATGGTCGCCCTGCCCTTCTACCGCGCCTGGCGCAAGCGTCGCGCGCCCAAGGCTGCGACCGTCTGAGACAGGCGAACCCAAAGCCCGCGGCCGGAGCCCTTCCGCCCGCGGGCTTTTTCGTTCAAGCCGACTTGAAGCTCTTCTTCGGGTAGATGTCGTAGCGACTGGACTTGCCCTCCAGCACGTAGCCCGGCTTCACCCCCTCGATGGCCGGCGCCTTGCGCGGGCGCTTGACCACCACCCGGTGCGTGGCTCTGGCCAGGGCCGCGGCCAGCAGCGCCGGGGCGTCCGGGTCGTCGCCCACCAGGGGCCGGAACAGGCGCATCTCCTTTTTCACCAGGGCGCTCTTGTCGCGGTGGGGGAACATGGGGTCCAGATAGATCACCTCCGGCGCCTCGCCCTCCCCGTTTTGCAGATAGGCGGTGGAGTCGGCCTGCACCAGGGTCATCAGCGCGACGATGCCGGCTGCCTCGGGGTCCCGGGCCGCGCGGGCCAGGCCATCCTCGAGCAGGGCGGCGATCAGCGCTTGGCGCTCTACCAGGGTCACCGCACAGCCCAGGGTGGCCAGCACGAAGCCGTCGCGACCCAGGCCGGCGGTGGCATCGAGGATGCGCGGCCGCACGCCCGGGCCAATGCCGACGGCCTTGGCGATCATCTGGCCGGCACCACCACCGAATTTGCGTCTATGCGCCGCGGCGCCCTCGGCGAAGTCCACCCGCACCGGGCCCGGCGCATCAGGCCCATGCTGGACCAGTTGCAGGCCCTGGGCACCGACCTGCAGCGCAAAGTCCTCGGTGTCAGCCGTCCCCAGGGGCAGCCCCAGGCGCGCTGCCCAGGCGGCCGCGGCATCGTTGAAGGCGGGTTCCAGGGCTTCGACGATGAGCGAGGGGCTGGTGGTGGACATGGGCGACTCGATGGCAGAAAGACCCGCCATTCTACCGACAGACGCGGAAGCCACCCATGTCGACGTGGAAATGATCGCGGTGGGCGGCGTTGTAGTCCGGCCCCAAGGTGGTGTTGAAGGACCGGCAGGCACCCTCACGCACCAGGCGCAGGAAACGTTGCGCCTGGGGATCGCCATTCCAATCCCGCGCCAAGGTGATCCGGCGACCATCGGCCAGGCGCAGGCCGGCGATGTCCAGGGCATTGGCACTGGCGTGCTGGCTGCGTCGCCCGCTGGCCCGGCCATAGACGTTGCGACAGGCGAAGCTGCCATAGTGCTCCACCTCGGCCACCCGCTGCCCATAGACCGCCTCGGCGGCCGGTTGCAGCGCCTGCCGCTCGAACAGGGCGAAGCCAACCGCCAGCGGGCAACTGGCGATGAAACTGCCACTCAGTTGCACCCCTTCGCCACGCTGGATGCGCACCGCGCGCTCCAGCGGACAGTCGGCCGAGCCGGGATTGCCGCGCAGTTCGCGATAGCTGAGCGCCGAGGTGGCCAGGGAGGCCGCGCAGTAATCGGCATCAGCCTGCAAGCGCCAGAGCTTGAGCCGGGTGACCGGGTTGGTCGGTGCCTGGATGTCCAGTGGTGCCCAGGGGTTATAGGCCGGCGGGATGCGCAGCCAACCCTGCTCGAAGGCGGTATGCAGGCCGCCATGGAGCAGGATGACGAGACCGAGCAGATGTCTGGCTTTCATGGAGCGCCGGCAGGATTCGCGGAGACGTTAAGGCTTGAGACCGGAACAGCCTCGGGGAATGCCGGGGAAAACGTCGCCAAACGTATCTCTCAGAGCAGACCGAGTTGCTCGGTATCGGCGGTACTCAGGGTGGGCAGCTCCGGCAAGCCGGGTAGCCGCTCACGTAGTTGGGCGTGGAACCTCAGGGCCAGTTCGGGCGCCTGGCGATTGTCTGGGGTATGCAGGAAGACATAGGGCACCTTGCCCGCCTCGATCCAATCGGCCACCCGAGTGACCCATTTGGCCAGGTAGTAGTCGTTGGCGGCCAGCTCCAGACGACCGATGAAGCGCACCTGGGGCTGAGCGCTGAAGGCCAGCGCACGGGCCGGCACCCGGGGCTTCTTGGCTTGCGCCAGACGCACGGCCGGATCGCTGGGGTCGGCGCTGAACAGCGCCGCGGAATCCAGGCCGATGCGTTCCACGCCCAGCTCCAGCAGCAATCGATTGAGAGCACGCTCGGTGTCGCCCTTGTCGAAGAAGGCCAGATGCCGGACCTCTACCGCCAGGGCGCGCCGGGGTGCCAGGGTCTCGAGGAACACCCTGAGCTCACCCAGCCGCTCCGGACCGAAGCGGCGTGGCAGCTGCAGCCACAGCGGATTGGCTCGCTCCCCCAAAGGGGCCAGCAGCTCGATGAAGGTGCGGGCGCTGGATAGCTGTACCCGCAGATCGTCGGCATGGCTGATGTCCTGGGGGAACTTGGCGCAGAAGCGAAAACCGGCCGGCATCACCTCGGCCCAATGGCGGATCTTGTCCGCCGATGGCCAGGCGTACAGCGTGGTGTTGCCTTCCACGGCATTGAACACCTGAGTATAACGCGGCAGGAAATCAGCGGGCCGCAGGCCGTGATAGAGACTCTCGCGCCAGGCGTTGTCGTTCCAGGAGGGACAGCCGAGGAAATACGGCAGCATCAGGCGTAGAGATCGAGGCCCACGACGCTGGAAGACCCGTCGGGCTCGGCGCCGAAGGTGGCAGTGCTGCCGTAGCTGGCCAGGGCCTGCTGGGCGCGGGCGGTGAGGTTGCTGGCGAAGCGTCCTTCCCGTTCACTGAGCACCAGACCAGTGGCGCCAGCATCGCCGGTATCGGTGGCAGCAGCGGCTTCGACCCGGCGCACGGGGGCGACCTTGGCCTGGGAATTGGCTGCGGCATCCTTGGCGATGGCGCTCTGGCGGGCGTCATCGTCCCTCGCCACCTCGCGTACGGGCGTGACCGCGCGGGAGGAACGATTCAGGGGGTAGGCGGAGGAGGAAAAACCGCTGTCGATGCGCATGGCAGGTCCCGAACGGATGCCGCTACTCTAGGTAGGGTCGGAGGCGATAGCAATCCAGGGCCGGACGTCCGTCACGCCGGGCGGACGAGCGGCCTTGTATCGCTTAGAGGGGCTGTTACCGCCCCGCGGTTCCGCGGGTTCAGACCGGCTGCTTGGGAGTGGCGACCCGGTCACGCAGATAGACGGGTTGCGCCGCCTCGGACTCCGCCGCCACGGCTTCGCCGCGTTGCCAGGCCCCGGCGGCCAGGACCGCCAGGTCGTGGGCATGGGGCAAGAGGCTGGCATCCACCTCGGCCAGCGGCAGGGCCATACGGCCCAGGTAGCCCCAGCCGGTGCCGGCGCCGAACCAGTCACCCGCGGCCGCCTCGGGCAGGGCGATGGCTTCGGGGGCCAGCACGGCTTCCGCGCCCGCCAGCACCATGGCGTCGCCCCTCAGGCGATAGCAGCCCCAATAGACTTCGTCCATGCGCGCATCGATGGCGGCGGCCACCTGGGTAACGCCCCGCTCACGCCAAGCGCGCTGGGCCAGGATCGCCAGGTTCGATACCGGCAACACCGGACGCTCCAGGCCAAAGGCCAGGCCCTGCACCACGCCGATGGCGATGCGTACCCCGGTGAAGGCACCGGGACCACGACCGAAGGCGATGGCATCCACTTGCGCGAGGGCCAGGTCGGCTTCGGCGAGCACTTCCTGCACCATGGGCAGGACCCGCTGGGCGTGCAGGCGCGGAGCGATCTCGTAGCGGTGGATGATCTCGTCGCCCAGATGCAAGGCGACCGAGCAGGCTTCGGTGGCGGTGTCGAGGGCGAGCAAGATGGACATGGGGCGAATCCGCAACAATCAAAGGGGTGCGCATTCTAGAGGAAGACGGGACGCGAGGGGACCCGCCTATCGGTCACGGTGCCAGGGCGGCACCGTGCCAGGACCGCCTGCAGGCACAGGCGGTCGGGCCCAGGCTTAGCTGAGGGCTTGCATCACCTTGGCGGTAATGGCATCCACCGAACCCACGCCTTCGATGCGGCTGCACTTGGGCGTGCCCTGGGCGGCGCCGAGCTTCTGGTAGAAATCCACCAGCGGCTTGGTCTGGGAATGGTAGAGCTCCAGGCGCTTGCGGATGGTGGCTTCGCGATCATCCTCGCGCTGCACCAGCGGCTCGCCAGTCAGGTCGTCGGCATCGGCGACCTTGGGCGGGTTGTGCTGGACGTGATAGACGCGACCCGACCCCGGGTGCACGCGACGACCGGACAGACGCTGGACGATTTCCTCGTCGTCCACAGCGATTTCCAGCACGTGGTCGATCTTGACGCCGGCGGCCTCGAGGGCCTCGGCCTGGGGAATGGTGCGCGGGAAGCCGTCGAACAGGAAACCCTTGGCGCAATCGGCCTCGAGGATGCGCTCGCTGATCAGGGCGATGATGATCTCATCGGAGACCAGGCCGCCGCTGTCCATGATGTCCTTGACCTGCAGGCCCAGGGGGGTACCGGCCTTGACCGCCGCGCGCAGCATGTCGCCGGTGGAAACCTGCGGAATGCCGAATTTTTCAGTGATGAACCGGGCCTGAGTACCTTTGCCGGCACCGGGCGCTCCCAGCAGGATTACGCGCATCTGTTGCTCCTTAGAATGGTCTCGGACTGGCAGCCCACACGGGGCGCTGTCGCGATGATTGTTGTCGACGACACGAGACGGCCAAAGGGACCAACCATACACAGCGCCCCCTGGCCGCACAAGTTACCAAGCGTCGCAGGTGCCGCACCGGTCGAGACGACCTTGAGCCCCTGCAGACGCGACCGCTGTATCAACCGGTATTGCGCAGTCCGGCGGCGATCCCCGCCACGCTCACCAACAGCGCCAGGTCCAGCGCCGCCGGCTGGCTTTCCCCGGCCGCCCGGGCCCGCGCCAGCAGTTCGATCTGCAGGAGGTGCAGCGGATCGAGGTAGGTGTTGCGCACCGCGATGAATACCAGGGTTTCCGGATTGTGTTCGAGCAGCTCGCCCTGTCCCGTCAAGCGCAGTACCGCCGTTCCGGCCTGGCGCAGGCGCTCGCGCAATTGACTGCCAAGCACCTGCAGCTCGGCCTCCACCAGGCGCTGGTCATAGAGCCGCGCCAATTCGGCCTCGGCCTTGGCCAGCACCATTTCCAACATGTCGATGCGGGTCTGAAAGAACGGCCAGCGCTCGCGCATCTCCCGCAGCAGGGGCGACTCACCCCGTCGCTCGGCCTGCTCCAGCGCGGCCTCCCAGCCGAGCCAGGCGGGCAGCATCAGACGGGTCTGGGTCCAGGCGAAGATCCAGGGAATGGCCCTGAGGCTTTCCACGCCGCCTTCGCGGCGCTTGGCCGGACGGCTGCCCAGGGGCAGGCGACCCAGTTCCTGCTCGGGGGTGGCCTGGCGGAAATAGCTGACGAAATGCGGGTCCTCGCGCACTACGCCGCGATAGGCCTGCAGGCTGTCGCGGGCGAGGCGATCCATCTGCTCGCGCCAGGCCGGCTCGGGCGCCGGGGGCGGCAGCAAGGTGGCCTCCAGCACGGCGCCCAGGTAGAGCGCCAGGTTCTGTTGGGCGATGGCCGGCTGGCCGAACTTGAAGCGGATCATCTCGCCCTGTTCGGTGGTGCGGAAGCGCCCGGCCACCGAGCCCGGCGGCTGCGACAGGATGGCCGCGTGAGCCGGACCGCCGCCACGCCCCACGGTACCGCCACGGCCGTGGAACAGCAGCAGTTCGACGCCACGGCTGGCGCAGATCTCCACCAGCGCCTCCTGGGCACGGTACTGGGCCCAGGCGGCCGCCAGGGTGCCGGCGTCCTTGGCCGAATCCGAGTA
>Ga0157368_1000870_pt1 | contig 13561 bp, 15 predicted proteins | sample AttbisABBM3_FD_113146 | JGI IMG/M metagenome (GOLD analysis project Ga0157368, IMG submission 113146) | Fungus gardens microbial communities from leaf cutter ant in Botucatu, State of São Paulo, Brazil - Atta bisphaerica ABBM3 | ecosystem: Host-associated > Fungi > Mycelium > Unclassified ...
ACGCATGAAGCTGCTGAATCGGGCTGGGTTGGAGTAGCATTATATTTATATTCGACTTGACATGGTTGTAGGGAACCAAATGAGCTTGACTTCAAATTAGGGGATCATTCAATGACGTTAATGTATGACTACTTCATCAGTATAGTTTGGTCTTGTTTCCGCTTGTTCTAAATTACGGACCACTGGGGTTGTTCTCCGTATTCGAAAACATGTCACGTCATTGTAAAACGTGGACATTAGCTGCTTCACTATTGGGAAACAGAAAAGGAACTGTTACACAGACAGCCAAGGGGTTTACAAGGCTTGATCAAATCGCATCTGCTGGGATACTGAAGTACGCTCTGCATTCCGAGGCAGGTATAACAACTGGTTATAAGTTTCATGGTCGTCGTCCCAAGTCTGACTTGAGTCCCACTCCCTTCCGTGATATTTTCTCGGACCTGAAAGTATGATTCCGTTTCCTAGCTTTGAGAGCCAAGACGGCAAAGGCACGTAGTTGTCCTTTGGAAGATGTTTAGTCAAATTGACTAGTTCTCCTGTTATAGGCCAAGGTCCATCTTCAGCCTCCAAAGGTAGTCTGTAAGTTTTTTACGCTACGTGCAGGGTTAATCAAGACTATTAGACTCCAGCGAGATGCCTGCATCTGATGGATTGTCTGCATTGCCGCAACCCTCGACCTCAACTTTGAGGACAACAAGATTTTCTCCCTCTTCCCCCATTTCACGCCCGCAGCGGCTTAGTTTCAATGGAGATCTCCTCAGTTTCTCTGCCTTGCGAGCACCCGACAACCACATCAGCCATGGGACGGCAGAAGGGAACTCGCCGAGTCATGGGCGGATTTCAATCGACAATGACCACCCTAGATCTACGCCTCTCAGTGGAAGAAAGTGTGAGTTGTTTGATTTTCTACCTTCCACCTTATTTACATGCCATTATCAGTCTTCAAACACCGGCTCCGCGCTGGTAGCGATCCTCATGTTCCTTCGTCTTCGTTCCATCTGTCAATGGGCGTAATGGACGATGACGTTGACTCAAACAACCGACATTGTGACTCACAGTCTCCTTCCAAACCGCGTTCACGCGCTGTATCCCCACTGCATTTCATTCACAGTCTTTCCACAAATATTTACCACAACCGACATCACTCTGAGACTGAGGAACCGTTTGTTCCTATCAATCCGTTCAAGCCGAAGATAAATTTCGAAGTTAAGACCTGGTTCCATGTTAAATCTTCTACAAAGCCTCCCGATATTGAAATTGGACAGGAATCGGTGAACAGCCCATCAGTTTCCTCAAACGGTGTCGATGACTGCGGTGCTGTGTTGATTTCTTCTGTCAAAGACTGTGCCAGACATGCTCATATCTTCGTTGGGGACGTTTTACCGAGGTACATATATCTCAACCTTTTTCTGTGTCTGCCAGCGCTCTACTTTTCGCGAGTGGCTCGTGTTTTCCGAGATGCGGAGATCAGTAGGCCAGACATTGAAAGGATGATCGAGGCAGGAGAATACTCCATCCCCCCGCTATCTTTTGATCCTCAACTTAATGATCGCGTAAATTCTGGTTTTCAGCAGCATCAATCTCGGCATCCAGGTCAGCGTCCGCCAGAAGATCAACGCCAACAAGAACTTAGGAAAGATAGGGAGGTTCCGGTGCGTCAGAGTGCAGCAGCTGGTCTGGGGATAGCGACGCATGTCGGTGTAGCTGCTGCAACTTCCCATTACGTACCTCAAGAAGCCTCCCCGCTGCAGATCGTAACGCCTGCCCTTAGAAAATTCAAATATTCATGGGAGATGTTCATTGATTCCTTACTGAGGGAATGGAAGACTTTGAATGTTGTTTCTGCTCTGCTTTCTTCGTGAGTTGAACGACTAGTACGTCGAGTTGAATACGTGCTGAGTGATACTTGCGTCATTCAGGGCTATTTTAACAATTTTCCAGATTCCAGATGCTGCTGGAGACCCAGTCACTCGAACAACAGCAATATTATCGTTGATCTGTTCTCTAGTGAGTCTGACCTACGGTTGTATGTACATTGTACGCTTTGGTACAATGCGAACTATGCTCCGTGCATCTAGATGGGCAGAGGTAGGCTACAATTCCACTGTCGACTTCAGGAATTACACGATGACATCTTCCATCTTCCAGGAAGCACAACGAACTAAAACCGCAATTTTATGGAATGTATGGGTTTTGCTTGCAATGCCTGCCGTTTGGCTCGCTTGGTAAGTATACACTCAACAATGATAGATAATACCTTGTCAACTACTATATAACAGGTCTATGATTCTCTTCATGGTCACTATTGTTTCCTTCGTCTGGTGTACCGGATCCGAGGCAGATCCCCATGATGGACGCCCACCCCTCACTGAGACTGCAGCTCTCGGTCCACGAATTGCTATATCATTTCTCGCTTTCATTGGTTTCGTCTATCTCATTCTTATAATTCGCACGCTCAAGAGTTATGGAATACATGGAGGAACATCACAGAGTCTCTTGACAAGTCCTTCGGCCCGGCTTCAACAAGTTCTCACACCTCACACTTCTTCGATGAGTATAGAAGAAAGAGAAGATGGTATGAAACATGGTAACATGTTGGAAGCTGCGTTTGAGAGGAGAGGCAGGGAACGTGCGCGGAGCGTCGTAGTTAGGAGTGGAAGAAGGAGAGAAGAGGCCAATGACTATCGAGAAGAACGAACAATTCCAGTTCAGGATAGGCTTGTAGAAGGGAATGAATTGGGGTTGTATACGTCTGCTTGAATTTTAGTAGTTGAAATGGACTTAATGTGCTTTTTGAAGATATTGTTGTATATTGGATATTGGTCTTGATGTCGAAAAAGCCTATGTGCGGTAGAGGAACTTACAAACATTTGGAGAATGCACCATAATGCCCTAGTCTAAATCTGGAGGAATAGACAAGCATACTCTAAGCCACTGCTCTCGAGGCTTCAAGTAGAGTGATACAGTACTAATAATCAAAGGAAATGAAATTCCAAGCTGGAAGATAATAATAAAAGAGTTCCAGCGATTTAACGTGATGGTCAATTTAATCGCGAAGGTCTTGATACACTTATAATCTGTCGTTGGGCTTCAAAAGGCAGAGACATCCATTATTCAGGCACCAAGAATAATCAAGCCCTTGAGCATAATCAGAAATAGAGGTATCTTTCAGTGAGGCAGCCTGATTGTAATCAGGTGTAAGTCTTACACCTAGTTCTCGATTGAGTATCCAGAGCGAACCAGAATTCGTATACGGGATTTCTGATGTTGGTATCCTGTTACTCTGTTCGGAAACTGATGCTGAGACACCAAGACTACAAGAGTTCACCAGTCTGCAAACCCAACGAACTTCCCATCCCAACTCCACCAAATCATTTCGTCTTCCTCTTGTGCGAGCAAGTGCTCTGGTGAAGTTTCGCGGAGCCCTTCCTTCCCTGTGATCCAAACACCTTCAATAGATTGCTTCTTTGCTGTTGGTCCAGTGTTACCATTCAATGAACACGTTTCATCTAGGAAATTCGTCAATGCATTCTCCATTTGCTTTGTGAAATTTTGTCGGGGTATCCAAGCAGGATGACTAAATCGCCTAGGAGCCCGTATAAGAATGTGTGTTTGCGTTGGGGCTGCAGGAAGTGAAACAGAGGACTCGACCAGAAAATTTCAGGACATACACATCTCATTAGAAATTCCACACCCATTCGCATCAGCGGTGGCGAGAGTGCGAGCAAGCAAGCGATCTGCGATCTGAAGAAAGCGTTGCTCTTCAGCGTAGGACCAATTTGGTGTCGGCAAATGATGCTGGCACTTTTGAGCATCATTTCCTTCGTCTTTGCTGGCATCACTATTATTCTCAGCACAGTTATTTTCTCCGTCTTCAATGTCTTCAAGCCCTCGTTTCCTGTCACTATTCCCTTCTGAGCCTTCGGAACCAACTTCTTCCTCTTCCTCTTCTCCTGTAGATTCGTCTTCGCTCTCTTCCGGGTATTCATCTCCACTTTCTTCATCCCCTTTGACCTCACGTTCCAATTCATCAAGGCTTCCCCAAATTTGCGCTTGAAACTTGTCGACTCCGTAGAACACTTTTGACTTGGCTGTTCCTAAGCTCGGTCCAACAAGAATCGCAAGATAGACACGGCTAAGAGGTAAACTTTCACCGGGAGCTTTGATGCGGGCTAGAGCGGTCGAAAGAGACGAGAACGAGGTGACAAAATGTGAGGCGATTGTATCAAACGCAGATAGTAGGTCTGTCTTTAGTTTTTCCGCTTTGTTGTTTCCCTGGATTCTTGGTGTCAAGGTTTGAAGTCGTGAGCGACTAGATGGTTGTCACCTGCTTATTGGGCAATCTCGAGAGTTGGTTGATAGGCCTAGACAGTCGTTTTCATAGTCGTGCAATTCAAGTGAGAAAAATCACTAACAGGGGGATCTGATTCTTGAGATACAGGACATGACTGAGTAGGCTAGTTGCTAATCGCGCAGCAATGGTGTCTGTCAAGATATCGACGTCTAGTGCCACAACTGGTATACTTGTTACTGCTACACGATTGACTTCAGGAGATTTGCATTGCACTGAAGTACTCCTGTCATTAGCTGCGGTTTCTTCAGGATGATTTTGAGGAGGTGGATGTTCGGAGGAGGAAACTGGTGCCATATTTATCTGTTATCCCATCGACCTGTTACAGGCGAGATCACATGCATTCTTCAAATCCTTCTCACGGCAAATTGAGATATTGAAGGCATCCATTGTGACGAGAATGTGTGACAAGAATATAAATATAAAAGATCGCGAGCCAAGTCAGAGCAAATTGTGTCAATGCTGAGGATCAATTGACACAATGCTGAGGATAATCATGTTTACTTTTTTGTGCCATTGCCTTTGGCCGTTGGTGCAGCTTTCTTCTTAGGTGCTCTGATGAGTTTATTGCTTCTGATTTCATCTAAGGATTCTTCTTCCGGTTTGGTCTCGTCTTCGTCATCTTCTGCGATATCATCAATCTAACACCTCATCAGCGCAAATCTTCAAACCCGTTGACTAGTTACTCACGAACGCTTCCTCGAGATCCGGTGCTGGACCTCCTGAAAGTTTCTTCGGTGCCTTTCCAAGATCTAAGGCTTTGTAGAACGGTACTGGGTGCTCAGAAGCATTATATCTGTCGAGAACAATCAAATTATCATCACATACAAGTGACGGAAATTAGAGGTCACTTCTTCGTAAATGATGTCTTCGTCGCTGTTGGAATCTTCACCTCCTTCTGGTCCCCAACACCAAGTTCCACAATCGTTTCCCAATCTTCCTTCGAAAGAAAATATTCATCCATACGTTCTATCACTTGATTTACAGCACTCTTGACTGTTGATCAACTTATGACACTCATCGCAAACAATCGATACTCACTGTACCTGCATCAAGCAGTGGTGAGACAATGTACGGAAGCAACGAGGGAATATAGGACTGTCGAATCTCTGCTTTGTCTCCGGAAACTTTCAGCCTCATCCGCACCTGTACATCACTAAGTTGCCGTGTCAACTTGTTCTGTTTTGAATTCTGCCCCAGCCATCTACATTATGTCAAGTCCAACATCACCGGTGTCAAAATCAGTAAACGAATCCACTCACTGAGGGAATGTCATGGGATTAGAGCCGCCAAAATGTACACCAGCACCAAAGAGACATGATGCTGGTTTTACTGTTGAGCAGACAGCATGCAGTGGCATTAGATTCCAATGCTGTTCAGGTCTAAACTCTCATTAGCAACAATGATGTAGAACTCGCCGAGCATTGAGCTATACCCGTGAATCAAGATGTCAACAAGATCCGCATCGGATATAGATGACGCTGCACAATCCATCAATTCAAGATGTTTCAGTTCCTTTTCAGGGCCGTCCATGCTTCGAACGCGTGTAGGTTGGGTTTTCAAATAATTCTCCTGCCAATAGATAGGTATTTCGCAAGGAGATTTTACTTGAGCACTCACCTGAATAAACAGGGGGACAAATGAATGGTCTTGGAAGTATAGTTCCATCTTCTCGCCAAGTGTTTCTCGTGCCGTCGGAGAGAACAAATATGGACCAAGTATTTTCGACGTGATATCGAATGGGGTCATGATTGCATATTTCTCGTTCATTTTCACTCTGGGATAATCTCAGAGAATGTGAAACCAAGAAACAGCATAACTCACAGAGCTTTTCCCTCATCGAAACCCATGCTACTACTGGATAGTTTCCAGGTAGAAAGCATGTTCAGCACCTGTCGTATGTCAGACTGTGATCCTTCGATCAATTGGTCGACAACGTTCGCTTGTATTTGCAGTTTTTCTCTGCAGCGCAAGTGAAGATTAGAGCAGTAACAGCAGTGGATGAGAGATAACCCACTTGAAAGCAATTGAGAGAATCCGCGATCGTATCATCTGTGCCTGCGGTCTTCAGGATTTCGAGCTTCAAGTTTAGTCATATATCATAGTGACTGGTAACTGACTTGTGGAAGGGTAAACTGAACGTAGTTGATGTAAGAGGCTTGAGCTTTTGCGCATTACGGTCATTTGCTATACAGATAACAGGGATCTGTTTGTTCCCTCATGTTGTTTGAATAGAGCATTTTGAGGCAAGAACGTACTTTGCTCTTTTTAATGAGAGCGTTCAAAGCTCCCACACCACCCCTGTCGCCAGCTGACATACCATCCACTTCATCCATGATGAGGCAGCTTCTGTCCGTGATTGTGACCCCAACCGAGTTAGTCGACTACAGTAACGTATGAGGACAGGCGTTGACAGATACAGTGACACAGACCCCAGCGCCTTTGATGTAACTATCCAGCGATGTGTTGTTGACATTCATTCCATTCTACGCTTCCAATTAGCGCTAAATCCAGCGCATAAACCACTGTGCATACCTCGACAAGCTTTTTACTGCGGGTGTCACTGGCGTTTAGTTCTATCGGCGTATACCCGGCTAAACTGGCACAAAAGTGGGCACTGGTGGTTTTACCGATACCGGGAGATCCGGTAATTAGCACACCACGGTACATATTCATGCCGGTCTTACCAGGCTTCTTGAAGCCCACTTTCAGACTATCTGGCCTGAAGTATTGTTCAGATGAGCATGATACTATTACAAGGAATCGTAAGAGAAATTACCAGTCTTTCAACCACTGAAGCAATTTCTCCACTTGACTTTTGTTCCCACAAATCTCCTTTAACGATCTGGGTGCATAACGGGTCGTCCAGAGTTGTGTAGAGGGATCATGCTCTGCCTGCGTAATCGACTTTTCACGTTTTTCCATTTCTTTCGCACTCTTACGGATCTCCTCCTGTTCTTTCTCCATCTTCATCCTAGTCTTTTGATCAAGTTCTCCCTTGCTTGGGCCCTTCCGTGTAGCGATCAGGTTCAGGAACCCCTCTTCAGTGAGAGTCTTGAGACCATGTTTCTTAATAGCAGCGAGTTTGGCGGGGCCAGCATTGTCCCCTAGAACAACGAAATTGGTTTTACTCGAAGGCTGAAGGACAACACGCCTATAGTGGATCAACAGGAGGGAATTTAATGAGGAGAAGAAACCCACCCTCCGAAACGTTTTGCTAAATCAATAGCCTCTTCACGGGAGAAGCTGGATAGTTCTCCTGTAAAAACGAATGAAAGACCAAGGAGGCAGTTTGGCGCCCCATCAGGAATATCTTTAGAACCAGAAGTGGGTGGCGCTGCAAGCTTGGATGGCTTGATTGCAGCCCAGCTGGAACAAGGTAAGCGGCGTGTCGTCTGTATGATATGGTACATACTCTGGCTTGGGCACCATCTTGGGCTTAGGTTCGTCATTCCCTTTCGCAGGCTCCACTCTTCGTTTCTTGGGTGGCAGTTTTCGTTTCACTTGAGTTTTCACATCCTCCTCCTCCTCGTCGATGAATTCATCCTCTTCAAAACTAGACTCCCCCATTTCAAAGTCTTGATCCTTCTTGGGCTGTTTCTTTCTGGATGTCTCTTTGATTGTTTTAGTTGATGAAACAGTGATTTTCTTCCTAGGTGGAGAATTTTCTTCGTCATCGCCTTCATCTATTTGTGAGATTGACTTTCGTTTTCGAAACAACTGCTCGGGCTTTTCGTCGTCGGTGTAGACAACAGTTGACCGATTCTTCGATTTCGTGGGAAGAATAGGTTCTTCGTCGCTGTCTAGTACAGTGGCCTTTGACCTGAGCTTAACACTAGAAAAAAACCACAACATGAGTGGAAGTGAATTTGACTAACGACACTTACGGCGCGGCTTTCGTAAGTGCACTCTCAAATACTTAGCTCGTAAAATACTTGGATTAGTCAATCCTCTCACCTCTCATCTGTTAAGCTTAGTGGCTGTTTTTCTGAAGAAGATAAAACTCACAGGCCATTGCATTGATATTGGACTGAGAACCCTTTGGAAAGTTAGGATGAGCTAGACAAACATGTAGGCAGGATACACACCGAAGCGTTGGGTATCTTGGTCGTTTTAGAGCTGGAGTTCCCACCGAAGAACATCCGAATATCCTTACCCCCTGTTTTATTTGTCTTGGGAGCCATTGTAGCCGTTCCGTTTACTTTGCGAGTGGTTTACGCAGACGTGACATGTGACAAGGCATGACTCTTCCCTCGCAGCATGCACTCTACTTAGTGCTAGAAACTCAAAGGGTACTTGCCCTCACCCACAATTGCTTGCACTTTTAAATGATACCCAGTGTACTTGTTTGAAGGGCCCTCTCTTGGATACTGTAGCATCACTTCTCAATCTCACTGAATACTTCAATGCTGAGACTACCCCAGGTTGTAGGTTGTTTGACAAGGTTGTTTGACAACTTTCCTGATCACATCTCCTTCCACTCTTGCAGTCTCAATGGTTACAAATCCTATCTAGCATCTCTTGAGGCTTCCTCTTCCTCCACTCTTATTTTTATCACTGATACAAGTACCATACCCCCCAGGAACATGCAGGCTGTTTCTGCTGCACATTTCTAGAGACTAGAACAATAGGTGTTGTTTTCTAAAGTCTTAGCTAGTCAGATAACTGCTTTTGATACTGAGCTGTTTGCTTTAAGACCAGGTATTGCTAAGGCCAATAGTATGAACATTGAATGCATTATTCTTATCACTGACTCTCTAAGCTCTGTTAAAAAGATAGTAGATTTTTCTGTGTATTCTGAACAAGTTCATTCTTTAACTGTCTGCTCTGTACTTAAATCATTCTTCTCTTGTGGTCTTAATCATAAAATCAAATTCTGAGACTGCTCAAGCAATACTGAGTGGTCCTTACACCAACTGATCCATAATGATGTGACTAACACTAGAGTGGTTACTGAACTTCATTTAGCAACTTCTACTCACACTCTTCACTCTAAGGGTATTCTTTTATATCTAGATACTTAGAGAACATTCTTTAATTGTTCTACTATTCAAGAGTGTTATTTCCTCACTCTCCTCTCAGAAATAAAAATTGCAAGCCCTTTCAGTATCAAGAAGGTAGATAGAAGATGGGGTAGAACTTGCTTCAAACAGATATCTAGGATCAGTCACAATAAGAGGGGATTTAGATCAAGTGTGAAAACTTATCTGGGAAATGGATGTAAAAATTTGTGAGGTTAGATAAGTACCTAAGGTATAGATCAATACTTAAAAGCTTTATCTGTGAATGGGTGACATGACTTTGAATAACAACCTTGGCTTCAACTTATATATTGTGCTTACTACTTATCACATAGTTATAACTTTGGACAGTTAGAGAGAAGTGAGTTCTTAATTGGAGTCTTAGTTGATTTCCAGACTAGAGATTATAGATTATCTACTATATCTTATATACTGAATCTGTAGTTAGAACTTTGGCCAAGATAGTAACAGTATAGAAGATAAAACATAAAAGGCTAATCTGTATGCAAAAAATCATAGATGCAGAAGTATACTTAAATATATTAGAGTTCTATTCAGATATTTTAGAAGTTGGCTTATAACATTCAGCTCAGCTACTCCAAGGGCAGTTTAGCTTTCTTAATTGGTCAGTTAGTTATATTATATACCAGAATAATTAGAGTTATTCTTAATTATACTTTTATTAGAAAGTATAGATAATACTTTTTTCCTAAATTTGCTCATAGTCTCTTAATTGATTTATCTTCATCAATTAAGGACTTTGTTGTCTTTTTGAAGGAATATCCAAGTAATTTTGTCTTTTTTCTTCAAAAACAACCTTTTTCTTTCTCTAAACCTTTGTTCAGTGCTCAAATAGTTTATTTTATTTTATTTTATTTTTCTTTTATTTCTTGGATAATAAAGGGGCATGTGACCACAATCATATAATATGTCACATGATACTATGTTATAGGCCTAAAACATTATAGAAAGAACTGGAAGAAATAATGTCAAGGTATATGTCTATAGTATGTCAACCTTATAGTATACTCATAAATGACACATAGACCTTAGGGTAGGATTATTTATTGATAACACAGACTATATATTAGTAGTATATTTTTTCTACATCATATATAACCAATTTATGATAAATATTATGTCTTGTCACAATTGTGACTATTATAATAGTTATGTTACTTTTTCTTAGCTAAGTTCTAATAAAGAAAATTATAAATAAAAAATAAAAAAAACCAAATCCACTATCTTTAACTCTAACAAATAGGTCTGTTTGTAAACTTAGATATATAATTAGTAGGTTAGTTATAAACAATCTTTTTCCTTGATTTCTATTGATTCTAATAGTATTACTTTTTGTTTATAAAGATAGTTTTTATTTTCTGAGGTAAAAATTATAGGCTACTTATTATAAATAGTCTACTACAGATTATAACAGTAGCTAGGTAATTTGCTATATACTCAAAAAGTGTAGTATTTATCTTACTAAGACTAAGTAACTTTCTGTTAAAAAGAAATATAATAGTTATGCTTGTTTTATATAGACAAATATTGGCTACTTACTAAATAATATTGGTTGTCAGAGTTCTTGTTAATATAAAGCTTGTAAAATAATATAAAATATAAGTGTATGACTTGAATAGACTAGAGTAACTTACTTAGCAGTTTTCTTTCTTAGATAACTACTCTAGATAGCTGTTACATACTATCTAATATCTACACTCTTCCTACCCTTTTCCAGTGTAGATAACACTCCATTTCATTTACCTATCAACCTAAGAACCAAATCTTATATTTCTCATTAATCTCATGGAGTTCTGAATGACAACCTCTGCAGTGCCCAACAATCTAGAGTATTCATAGTAATAGAATACTATTAGATTATCATTTCCATATTTAAGAATATTAGCTACTATATACCATTCTTCAGTCTGATAATCAACTTGGATTGTGTTATACTCATCTCAATCTTTCTGAGTTCCTATTATCCAAAAGTTACAGCCACATAACATATAGGCTAGATACAATGTTATCTATTAAAGCTAAGATTGAATTATCTATATAGTACTACTTCTGGTTCTCTTTACTTCTTGACATGTTAAGCTATTCTTCTATCTCCATATTCTATACTATTATTTGCAGATAATCCCAATAGGTGTAAATTGCTCCTAACAGTAGCATACTTAGTATATAAGTTAGTAGTTACATTATAAAGTCTTATCCTGAAAATTTACTAAAACTATCACTATTTTTCAGTGTTAGCAATAATATATCTTCCACCTTTTTTTAAACTTGTCTGCTAACAACATCCTGAGTACCTCTTATAAAATGTAGGAGTATAATACACAAGCTGAAGCCAAAGGTTGTTCTGACTCCTATTGTTAAGAGTAATATCAGGATAGAACTTGCTTTGAGCAAATATTTATGATCAATCATGTAAGAAAGAGGTTAAATCAAGTATGGAAACTTATCTGGAAATGAATGTGGGTATTCATGAGATTGAACAGAATACCTAGGTTGCATATCAAGCTTAGAGTGTCACAAACTTTATTCAGCTTGTATTTCTACAAGTAGTAGACCAATTTTTACAAACTAAGTTGTGCTGGAAAACCCCAAATGAGGGCTATATGCACATATGTGGGATATACAAAAGCAACAAGAAACAACCAATATATCAGGCCATCAGTAACTGTAAAAGCTTTATTAGCTGATATCTCATAAATAGCTGAATGGATTCACATGATTGAACTTGTATTGGAAAGTGCTCATCAAACTGTTTCTAATGATATATTGTATATCTCATAGTGATAAGTATTTATAGAAATACAAGTATATCAATATAGTGACATAATTAGTTACCTTTCAAAATTAGCCTGACATCTGCTATGATGGATGACAGCCTAGGAGTTTTGATTATGTGATGGAAATAGCTTGTACATGAACCATTAATCTTTTGTATATATATCTTTGTGTCTAAGAATTAGATCTCAAATTTAACATCAATCATTCTTATTAATACTATTCATTATCTATTGTCACTATCTTCTTATACTGAACCTATGAATCACTGTCAAGTTATCTAAGTTTCAAGTATCACAATCAGTGAGTAGCTTATTTTGTGATATAGAGGCTTATCTATAGATAGACAATATGATCTTGGATGATGACCTTGGTCTCAACTTATGTGTTATACCCACTATTTGTCATGTGGTCATAATTTCAGAGAATAAGATATCAGAAAGGACTAATTAATTACTAAGTCTATAGTTGGAAATGTGGCTAGAGAATAGTAGTATAAAGGATAACTAAGAAGATGTTATAGAGATGGTTTCTAGAATATAGAATGACCAGAAGTCTAAGTGATGAGCTTTTAGGAGATGAAACATAAAAGGCTAATCTATGTATAAACATGTTATGATTTAAGTTTTTAGAATAAAATAAAAAACACACTCTTGTATTGAGTAATACAAGAGAACTCAATAGAGTTCCATGTACAAACTAATCTACCTTATATACTACAGACTATGGTCTGTGCATATACTATAACTAACTTATTCTCAAGTCCATATATACTCTATAAGGCCAACATATTGTTGTTATGCTATATAATATTATTTGTTTCAGAACTTTCAATGTGCTTCTCTGTGTTACATGATCATGTGACATATGTAACAACCATATAACAGGTATTACATATTTGTGACTTGTATGATCATTACATGTGATGTTTTTTTTAAATGAACAATTTATTACATAGGGTACGAGGGCAGTGTTATAGCAACCACTTATCACAAAGACAAATGATCACACAAGCGGTAAATCTCTTAAGTTAGATATCGAGTGGGAAGTTCATAAGAGAACTCAACAAGGAGCCTCTTCTCAATTAGTGTCCTATTTATACAAAAACTCATGGTCTGTGCTACCAATAGTTAACCCTGCTCTTATGTTCATGTTTCATCCTCATTCCTATCTCATGTCCTACTCAAGGCCACCATGTGTACTCTATGTGCCCTGATGTCATCTTTCAGACCCTTCTATCATGTTCTAGGCTTGTGACGTCACATCATGTGACCTGTCATGTGACTTCATTGTCACATGCCTCTTCATCACTCTTCAAGAAAAAGAAAAAGAAAAAGAAAAAGAAAAGTAAAATTGAAAAATAAAATAAAATAAAATAAAAATTGTTAATGTC
>Ga0157368_1000871_pt1 | contig 13553 bp, 10 predicted proteins | sample AttbisABBM3_FD_113146 | JGI IMG/M metagenome (GOLD analysis project Ga0157368, IMG submission 113146) | Fungus gardens microbial communities from leaf cutter ant in Botucatu, State of São Paulo, Brazil - Atta bisphaerica ABBM3 | ecosystem: Host-associated > Fungi > Mycelium > Unclassified ...
ATCCGTCATAACAGTTCTATAGGATAGAGATCATTGTTAAGAAGATTGAGAAAGTGTTTTTCTCTAGCATCAGAAGCTTAAATATTATTTTCCAATTTTTAATGATGTCATTGTATTTGCTCTTTCTTTCCAAGTTCCAAGATAACTTACATGGGAGTAGAGGTGTAAGATTGAGTTCTTTCATCTCTTTGTTGACTAAAGAATAGAGGCCAATTATTGTTACTAGAACAGTCCTAGAACTCAATAGAATTTGAAGGATTCTTATTGAAGAACTCCCTGAGTTCTTTTAATATAGCTATTGATTAATATTGATAGAGATGGACCAATGAATCAAAGATATGATGCACTACATATATGGCATCCATAATGATATGAGCAATATCAGGGATCTGAATAGCCTGGTTAATACCACATCTAATAGTAAATAGTTCTACTTCTGTAGACATGATGTTAACAGTGTGATGAACTGTTTTCTTGATGAGATTTGAAAGTAAATAGACATGTGAAATTGACATAGCAACATTGTTCTTAATACCAGCATCTGAGACAACTGACACTGATTTGAAATTGTTTGATGTACAAAAGACACATTCATCAAGTTTGTGAATGTGAGTGGTCTTACTTTCTTTGTCTTTGTGATTAGCATGATAAAATGAAAAATAACTAGAAAAAATATCAATTAATTGAGTTCCAGGAGAAATTTTATAATTAAGAGAATTAAAAGATGGGAAAATTCTATTAAGATAATTGTTAGTGTCCATAATATAACCTTTGATCTTTAGTTGTTGCTCAGAAGTCATGTTCTCCAGCAATAAGCAATGAAGACTAGTATGTTCTGAATGTTTTCTTTCAAGAAGAGATTTGATAGGATGGTTATTCAGAAGAGTAGAAATTCTGAGTTGATAATATCCACTGATCTTTTAAAGATGAAGATGAATGGAGACCAAACTAGCTATTGCTTTGATTCCCAAGGTAGGAGAAGTGCAAAAGGCTTCTAGAATCTATAGTACTGCTCTTCTTTGTATTTTCCTAAGCTCTTTAAGAGAATATACAAGTGGCACATTGTTGTAGTACTATAGAGGAAATCCATAGAGAGCAATGGGTAGAACACAAGTTCTATAGAGAAGACACTTTTGCTGAGAATTAATACCTTATGAGGAATTGCCAAGTATTTTCATGCACTTGACAGTTGATAGAGTTTTATTGGAGTAAAACTTGATATACTGTCAAAGTAAAAGTTTTCTGTTGAAGATAAAGATAATACTATGTTTCTTTAGAATGAAGATGAGGATCTCTAAAGGTATTGAGGTTCAAAGAGAGAGATTAAATGTCTGAGATCTAGAAAAATGAAAAATTTCAGTTTTCCCATGTTCAATTACAAGTCCAAACTATTCAAAAAAAAACAAAATGACATTGTAACTACAAAAAAGATAAGAATCCAATTTTTCAAATGATTTTTATTGTGATATAAAAAGGCCATTGTCTACAAAGAAAATAAGTGAAACTGGAATTTTGAGATTTTTTACTCTTTTCTCAAAAATATGAAAAATAGGAGAAAGATAAAAAGCTGATAAAACTAAAGATAAGACTAAGTCCTGTTCTACACCAACATCAATATTGAAAAATGAAGAAGAAAAATTGTTCCAAAGATATTGGGTTTTTCTGCCTACTAAGTAATTGGAAAAGAATGCTGATACTTTTGGATCAGAACTGGCTTTATTTAAAATTAATGGGAGAAGTTAATGGTTTAGTGAAGAGAAAAACTAAGTGATATTGAAAGCTAGTATGCTTGTTTGGAAATTTTTGACCTATCCTGCTTAAATCAGATGAATTAAGAAGGTGCCAGCATTAATAGTTGACTATTGCTTCAATTCTCTTAATTGATTAGAACAAATGAAATTATTTGAGATGGCTTGGAATTGTAATTCTTCCTCAATAACTTTCTTGATGAGTTTTCTAAGAGTATTCAATAGGATGATTGATTGAAATATCTTAGGTGAGTTATATGAAGTCTTATCAGGCTTGGGAATAATAATAGATGACAACAATTTGAAGTGTAATAGCCAATATTGCAAGTTGATACATATATTAACAATGTTAGTAATATTCTTTAAGTATATATTATCTTTAATGATTACTTTGAGATGTTTCCAAGATACCTTATCTGGACTAGTTGTAGACAAATTATTGTACTTGGTAATAGCACTTTTGAATTTCTTACTTGAGAACAGAGCTCATATCATTGCAGGCCTAGTTGGAATTTTGTTTAATATATCAGAGTTAACCTGTTGACTTTGCACAGAGTTGAAGGATTGATGAAGAGCTTGCCATAGGCCATCAAGCTTTATATATGGTTAGTTGTTATAGCAAATGGCTTCAATAGCTGGGAGATTATACTTCTTAATTCAATTCATGAGTTCCCAAGATCCTCAATTTTTTGAAGCTATTTTTTGAATTTTATCATTGAAGAATGAACATTTCATCTTCTTTACAATTTTTCTAAAAGCTTTCCAGTCTTCTAATTGTTTGGACATTCTGTACTTCACTAGTTTGGATTGACAGTCTTCATTCTACCAAGCTTTGAAGTGTTTAGTGATATTGACTACCAAATAGCATCTGCTTTATTTGCAAATTCTTAAACTATGAAATCAAGTGAATCTTTATTGTTGATTTGTTTAGTGTCCATTTTTTGATGGCTTTGATAAGATTAGTGATGAACTTGTTTTATTCTTCACTATTCTTAATTATTGTGCATTGTTTTTTTGGAATGAATTCTTTAATAATAGAGATATTAACTGTTAATGGAGCATAACCAAATAAATAACAAAAATCACAATAAATGATGTGGTTGTCAAGTTCCAAGGAATTTAGCCTAAAGAACATGAGATTGATAATAGAATTTGAGTTCTGTACATTATCTGAATACTTAGTAGAAACTTAGTTTGTAGATTTTGACAAACTAAGATCCAAAGAATCAAAGATGTCCACAAGTAGATTACTATGAATTGAATGAAAAAGAAGAATTCCAACTACTATCTCTAATATTAAAATTGTCAGCCATGACCAAAACATTGTGCTCAGTATCCTTGAGATACTTTAAAGCTATTTGAGTAGCATCAGAATAAATATTAATCATGAAGTAAATGTTACTATTGTTAAAGAAAGAAAAACAACAAATATCTCTATGATTGAAGATATCCTTTCATAAAGAGAATCAAAAATGTGATAGACAAATGTTGATATATGAAATAAATCTAGAAAAGTCATTGTCATTTGATGGTAACCTAAAAAAAGTAAACAAGTTAGGATGATTTGGAGCATCTACCAAACTATTTTCTTTTTTACTTAAAAAATTAAGAATTGACCAAATAAATGACCAAAGTGGTTTTTAAATGAAAATAATGTCAAACTCCTTATTAGATTTCAAAATCATGTCACAAACAAAGGTGGTATGTTTCTACTTTTAGCAGTTTTTGTATTAGAGGACCCCTGGATTCATGTTTGCACCATGAATAGTGGCAACATAACTCTCAATATTGAAATACCTATTAATAAGACACTTAGCCTTACTACTACTTTGAACATCTCATATGTCCAGCCAAACAATAGCCATATCTAACTTGGATGACACCTTGATAACTCAAGACTTTGAAGCAAGTAATACATTGTTGAAAATGTGGTTGATTTTTAAATAGGATTTGGATTGAGAAAAGTATGGTAACCTATGTCTTTAGAATTCATATAGTCAACATTCTTGATATAATTTTCAATTGTTTGCAAGTCTAACATAGAAGCAATCTTATTCATTGTAATGATAATTCCATATTGATCTGTTCTAACAAAATCTGCCATAATGTCAGATTTGATATTTCTAAGTGTATTATTAATGTTAGTGATATGTACACTTGAAAAATCAATGAATTTAGATTTATTATTGTTATCCATAAGAATAATAATTTGTTTTCTTAAAGGACCTTTAGTTATCATATTAATTTTGGGCTTAACTTTTCTAGAATTATTAATTATTCTATGAATGTTTTTGATTTTCTTGGCCAATAGATTGGGGAAATTTTTCTCAAGTTTCAAGATTTTACCAACATTTAGGGCCAATGCTTGAGCATATAACTATTTGGTCTTGAGTTTCATAGTTTTCTTTGCTGTTTTACCTTTCTTGTTAAAAGATTTTGACTTCTTCAAAATTTCCTTAGAAGGTCTATCCAGAATAAGAGGGAGAAGTTTGACTACTTCTACTTGTTTGTTCTTCAATTATTCAGCCTTCTTGACAGATTTGCTGGTGTTTATTTTAGGAGAAAATTTGGATGATATATTTTGTCTAAACATTCTATTGTTGTTATTAGTTACTAGTGCATTCCAACCTAATTTGTAGATAGACAAGATAAATTCCCAGGCAAAAATTCCCAGGCAATCTGACCAAAACCTTGGAGTTGTTTAACATTGTTTACCATATTACACTTTACACCTCTATTTCTAATAAAGTTAACCATGCATAAGAGTAAAGATGTCATATTTATAGAATCAATTTTGAGAAATTCTATGGTACCAAAAGTAGAAATAGAATGAGCTTCCTCATCCCAAGTATTTAGTTTAACTAGTTGATGGATGTCATATAAGATTGGAACATTTGTGAACTCTTGAGAAGTATACATGTTAGTAATATTATTTGTTTCACTTCCACAAGGTAGAATAGATGTGTTATTTGGGTCAGGTATCTCATTGTTAACACATTATACTCTCTCCTTGAGACTATTGTTTGCTGCCTCATTAACTGGTATGTTTTTCTCTACTCTGAGAGTAGTATATGAAAGAGAGAATTTCTCTCTTTTGTCAATCTCAACCTGTTTGCTCCAAGGTAAACTGTTGCTTTGAATTTCCATCCTCTTATGGTAAGAGATAGAAGATACACTTAAATGAGTTGATAACTCTCTTGAACTGTTCACACTGGAGGAAACTGATCTTCCCCTAGGAGTATCAATTTTCATGTCTATGTTAGAAGAGTTTTTGATAGATGAAATAAATAAGAAGTCGGAGATGATACTGGGAAATAATATATTCACTAATTCTCTTATAGATGCTACCATACAAGATGGTGGTAAGTGAAAGAAGTGATGTAAGAGAAAGTATTTACAAGTAAATGTTATTTGTATATTTCTATTAATATTCTTCCTAAATATATTATTTTGCATTCATAAGAGCTCTTTTAAGAGTTTTATATTTCTATTCTTCTTTTATATTATTGTTTCTATCTCTTCTCTTAGTTTCTAACACTGATATTGTCCTCTTTGAATTCTTTAGTATGCAGTTAAGGGCTAATATCATATAGTTTTTGTTACACTCTAGTATAATCTCTTTTTTGCTTAATATTTGTCATCAAGACATCTGAGATATTTGCTTTTTACCTCATAAATAGTACTCTAACCATACCTAGATATACTTTTACATTTATACTTGTTTATACATAGATCAGCTTCTTATGTTTTATTTTCTGGTAACTTATCACCTGTTATGATACGATAAAGTGTGGACAGACTTTGATAAGATATAAATAGGACAGTAGTATATTATTAGTCCATGATGAGAGAATGCACGTGACATGGAAGTCACATGACATTATGTCATAGAGCCTAGAGTAGTCTAGAAGGGCCTAGAAGGATCTATAGTCTAGAAGAGTCTAGAGAAGTCAGAAGTGGTCTAGATAGATAATGTTAAGGAGCATGTTAACCATATTGCTACCTCATGGTATATATATAGTGTACTTATGGATGATGCATGGACTTTAGGGTAGGATGCACAGTAGAAGCATAGTTGTAGTATGGACTACATGTAATAGTATATATAGGGTAACAATTCAGCAGAGACTCCTTGTTAAGTTCTTTTGTAATTCCCACTTGATATCCTATTGAGAGATTTATTGCTTGTGTTGCTATTGGTCTTTGTGACTAGTGGTTGCCACAACATCACCTAGACTCCTAGTTATTTTATATCTTAGAAACTATCTCTATAATGTTTCTTTAGTTATTTCCTATACTACTATTTCATAGTTACAGTTTTGATTACAGACTTAGTATTTAAGATCAAGTAAATACTTTATAGTATTTAGTTAGAAAATTAACTAAAGACTAATCAAGAATCTTCCAATACTCTTTCTCACTTTTATAACTAGTCCATATACTTAGCATAGTTTTGTTTTGTACCACACCACAATTTTAGAAGGCTAATAGAAAAGCCCAATATTATTTTACAACAAATTAAACATAGTATAGAATCTTAGAATAATCAAGATATGGTACTTTTCAAACTAGAGTTTCTTACTGTTTGGATGCTAGAAAGCTTGGCTGTAAAAAATGAGAAAAAAGCACAATTGAAGAATATTATATAGAAATCAATTCAGTAAACAGAAAGAACTAGTAACAAGTGCTACTTGAGAACTTCAGCAGTTTGCAGTGAAATTCTTATACTTTTTAGAATAGTCTGTAAATAATACTATTTTAAGATAAGATCTACATCTCCAACACTATGAGCCTCCAGCAAAAAGTAGTTGTACTATACCATAATTTGAAGGTAGTTGAATATCTAAACAAATAGAAAATCTTAGAACTAGTCTTCTAGAATTACTGGTAGCTCCAAATATTGAGGTATATCAGTTAGTACTTATAATTTTTGCTTACATACCAAACAAGTATAACATCTATCCCTCAGCAAGATCTGCTTACTACTAGTATCCAGTATAAGATAGGAGACTATAAGTATAAACTTAATTATCAAACTTATAGAGCTTATAGGCTTTAACATAGTAATAACAATTATAGATTTGGTGTTCAAGAGAAATTATTTTATCTATATATATATACAACAGTCACTGCAGAGGGTACTGTAAGACTCCTCTTATATAACATCTAGAAATTGCACAGACTTTCTACTCATATTATCTTAGATATAAGACTATAGTTCATCAACTACTTCACTAAAAAGTTATACTATATGTTAGGTATCAAAATTGTTTACTCTATAGCATAGAATCCACAATCAGATGAACAAATGGAGTATGTTAATCAAGAACTGAATCAATATCTCTAATTATTTGTCAATAAAAGACAAAGTAACTAGTATAATCTCCTGGCCATGATGAAGTTTCAGCATAACAACCACATTTATACCACTACTTAGCAATGTCTATTCCTTATAGATATGAGTTGTCTTCTAAGAATATGTTTTAAACTATACTAGTAGAAGTCAAAGCTAGAAAGCATTGTAAAATTCATAGTATAGATAAAATCATCCATCTACAAGTCTTAGAAGAATATAAAGCTTTATTACAACTAGTGATAGATTATTGTCCTAGTTTTTAAGCTCAGTAACAAGATATATCTCAACTCCATAAACATTTAGACTATATGCCTCTTCATCAAATTGTCTTACCAATGTCTCAGATCTCATATGATTAATATTAGAGTTGAAAATGATAGACTTAGTTTTATTTTATTTTCTCTTCATTTTCTTTTTCCTTTATTTTTTATTTTTTATTGTTGACTAAAGATGAAGAAGACAAAATGGGACACTGTCACATGTCACAAAGTCACATGCTCACATGACATGATAGAACAATGTAGAAAGTTCTAGAAAAAGATGATATCATATGGCATGGTTAACACATGTTAACCTCAAGGTAAACACATGGTTATTAGGGTAGGGCTAAAGAAGTGTAGCATAGACCATCAGTAGTTTGTATATAAGGTAGACATTTATACTTAGGAACTCTATCAAGTTCTCTTATGTTACTTAATACAAGAGTAGTCTTCTGTTCTAACCCTTGGACTTAAGTCATAACAATTAAGAAGAAAGTAAGATTTATAGTCTATTGTCTAAAGCTTTTGCCTGTAATAAAAAGACTGCACCTAATATTCAATATTATTAAGCTTACCACTACATCTGAAAGTCCAATCCCCAGTAAATATTCAAAACTCTTGCCCAACCTCATCTATATATATAAGTAAGAACTATGGAAGGTTAAAAAGATTCTAGATAGTTATTGGCATTAACAAAGATATTAGTATATAATCAAGTGAAAATAATTTGGTTTGGAGATAAACTTTTGGGATAATGCCTCAGAGGTATTTGTACTAAACATAGTAGCAAAGTCCTATAAACTAAATCCCAAAGCCTCACAATTCATTTGTACAACAGAGTTCTTGGCTATTAAGCCCAATTATTATTACTTTGAAATACAACAATCTAGAAAGAAAGGTAGATATAAATAACCTATCTCCTTTGCATAGAGTTCTAGTACTGAAACTTTCCCTCTAAGTCTGCCAAACTCTAGTGTTTTTGCTTCCTATCAGTTAGTATTCCTCTACTTTTGCTAGATTTCATAGTCTTTTTCAGATTAACCTGCTAAATCTTATGGAACTCTACAAGCATGTCATTAATTTCCATTATCAAACCTCTTTAGTGTACCTGTTGTAAGTTTCCTTTCTTTTTATTCTAGTAGATTTCTAGATTTTTCCATTAGAGTTCTTGACTATTTAGATATCATTATTCTTTACTTATGTCAGTACTGTTTTACTAGATTTGAATAAACTCTAGTGGTATTTATGATAGTTGCTACCTTGAAAAGTTCTCATTATGTTCTTTTAGAATTTTCTGGAGATAAGCACTATTTATACTTATTAGTTATACTTAGAACTTTCTAGAAATTACAAACTTCATTAAGCTCTGCAGACATTACCCAGTTGCATTAATATATCAATACAAACTCTCACATAGTTTAATGCTACACAATACATAGATTAAGCTAACAAAACCTTCTTGTTATCATCCTAAGTTTGGCTCTAGTTGCAACTTAGACAAAGATTTGAGTAAGAGAAGAGAGAATAATCAATTGGTAAAGCATAAGGATACAAGATTATATCTACAGCTATATACACCTAAAGACTACAAGAAAAGAGAAAGGTATTCTTAAGAAAACAATAAGGAAGAAATGAAAAAAAAAACATAAGGAGGCCTCTACTATATGAGATGCTGACTGATATAATATAAGGAGAATACAAAGCACAGTAAATATGAGTCAAAGATGAAACAAACTACTAACATATGTCCAAGTTATAACAGATATGAGGTAAACACTATCATAGCAATATCTCTGTTTTAATGTTTATGTCCCTATAAACTCATTAATCTAAAAATACTAAGTCTCCAACCACATATGATGCTACCAATTTCTTGGTAGGTCTAATAACTATCATTTTTCATAATATCAAGGCTATAAAGAATAGTTTATGTGGTGGTCCTCTTATATACATTTCAATTGAAAATCCTGAGCAACTTATGTCTGCATTGTACTTTAGTTTGATGAATTCTGCCATGATTTTATTCCAGTACTGAGTGCTCTTTTCTCCATTAGGTCAGATAGATTTATAAGAAACTGTAATGTCTTCAGTGCTTTTTCTAGATTTTTGACTTCCTCTTTTAATAAAATTGGTTCTGAAGTTAATAGTCTGTTTGTTTCTGATGGCAACAATATTGTGCTAGCTAACTCAAGTTACAGCAATAGTAATTTTGAGCTATAGAATAGTGAGATGATCTCTAGAAGTGATATGCTATAGTATATAGAACAAGTTTGGCATTGATTCATTGGCTATATGAAGGATGATAGCATTCTACAATGTCCCGGCAAATCCAATTTACCGTGCTTAAGCAGTTCATATGATCCCTTTTCGAGACTAGCACTTACACCGATCACCCTGATAGACAAGATTTTGAACTCCTCTGACGTTACCTTATTCTTCGGGTTGAATTGACAGCTGATTGCTCGTGTCGGTGTTCAAGTCTCAAGCTCCCTTTTTCGTCGCTATTTGATTTCGGATTTTTTACAACGTGCCCACAACAAAATGATCCACGATATCCGCAAACATACGCACTGAAAAGAGGTAACGTCCGGTGTCTGTAGTTGACCAGATATATATATGTTGTTGACTGGACGACCAGATGACGAGCGGTGATAAGCAGGAAGCGAGGTTTCGATCCGAGATGAAATCGGGACTTTCAGTTCTTTAAGGATATATATTTTGCATACAAGTCTAAATGATTCCATCAGCAGATATTCATAATGCAACCGAGCAACCGAGCAACCGAGTGCCTAAGAAGTTGCTCAACATGAGGCATAGAATTTAGCATAGCACATTGAAGGAAAGCCCAAGATACAACAAAATGTTTATGCATTAACCTCAATCCACCCATATCACTTGTGAAAGGTTGAGGTTCGCTTTCGGGGAATATCTCTTTCCGTCAACATAGCTCGCCTCCATTCTGGTTTTGACCGTACGATGGACTTTGACACCGTGCTTCTTCTGTTTTGGGATACGTCGTCCTTTGCCCATGTTAATGCCGAGATATGAGGTCCACGATTTGTCTTCCTTTTGTAAGCGATGCCTCAAAGGAAGTAACTCTAGAATCCACCACCATCGACACAGTCGCAATTGGTCCCACTTCGGTGACAGCGCATCCTTGAGATCTATTTCTTGTTCGGATAGGTTTGCCTCGGACTTGGCATCTTCTTTGACTTTTTCTTCGTACCGTTCATCGGTAAGCTTCTCCGAGTGGGGTATACGCTGGATACGCTGGATATGGGCATTTTCGGGGACCTCGAGCGCAGGTGGTCGCTCCAAAACCGGATGATAGGTATTAGGGTCCAGATCTAGTCCTATCTTTCGCAATCCTCGGGCAGAGAACATAATGCCAGTCTCGGTAAGGAACGTCTGGCGTATCATCCAGCGAAGAGGTATTCGAGCCAGGTTCGGCCGGACTCCATTTGCAACTGGAATTACAGCTCAAGATGAGGTTCAATACAAGATGCACGAAACATTACCTGATCCACCTCCGATATCTTATTCAGGGTAACACAAACGGTGAATTTCGAAAGCTTGTGGACCCTAATGCCAAACACATACCACAGTGGCAACCAGCAAACCATACCTGGTTGGTATCGATTATCAGCACTCGCAACACTTCTCCAAGAGATACTCACCTCCTCAATGTCGGTAGGAGCTTCAGGTATCACACTATATTGTCTTTCGAGATGTTTCTGCTGGTGTTTTTGACTATGGTTATGATGTGAATGATTTCCATGATGCTCATGACCGGGACGATCAGTATGCGCAAGCTGAGATTCCCTATCACTCGGGTGATTCCAAGTGTTTTGCTTGAATTTGGCCCTCCGCTCATCTAGTGAGATCGCATGGCGGAATGTCCTCACGTTAGTGTTTGACATTGTGAATGGTAGCCTACGAGGGATGAGACCAACAGAATTAACCGTGTCCCTTCGGTAAATTCTGTTATATTGAGGTAATCCAAGGTTGGATGAGATAGCATACCAGACGCCGAGAAAATGAACTTGAACGTTAATGGAGAATGAGTTCTTGAATGCATTAGACTGCTTCCATCCCAAACTATCAGTACGTGTATACATCTTGTACGCAAAAGGAACTTGTTGATGGTTGCAAATCGGTAGAAGGCCAACTTTATGGATCATACCTGCGAGGCTAATATTGAACCTTAATCAGAGATAGCACTACATGCCAGGTGTAGGGCCCTACCAGCACGCTGTGTATGCCCCACGAGAGAACCCGAAGATACAAATCTTATCTCCAGCTTTGTCTTGTTGTAATGTATTGTCAGCATAAGATGTTATCAGAATGATAGGTTTGCACTTACAATTCTGCATCAAGAATTCGTAGCCTCCTGATAATATATGAGTGATGTGGAGTAAGGAGGTCGAAAACTTTACCCATGATATGTGCATCTAAATTCCAGGCGATAGCCTGGTCCATCATCTGGTTCTATGTGAGCTCCAATCGTCCAAACCAATTCCATGATCAATCAATACTTTTGAGAACTTCGCAAAAAAGGGAGTAGCTATTTGTGGTACAGTGTATGTCCCAATCCCTGCCTTCCAAGATTTCAGTTATGCTTCTAACCGCTGCTGATAAATTGGTTTACCTGATAATACACGAGCTGCTTCTCTGGATCATCCTTCCTCAGGATACTGAAGAACTCAATGATATTTGAATTCTGATGGGAGATTGGGGTTTCGTGGGGTCCGATAAATAGCGACTACTTACGTCTGTATCAAATCTAGGAAATGTATGAGGTCCTCCGGAGAAGCTTCAAGATGGGACTCACTGATCTCCGGTTCCATCGAAACAAAGAACAAGAGTTCTATTCTTGTGCTCTACAGGGACCGTCACATTCGGTATATCTGTCACACTCCTCTTTTCTTGCATCGTTCGGTTAGTATTTTCACCGATCGGTCCGTTGTAGGCCGACAGTGTCACCGAATCAGAGGGTGCGAATGAGATCGCAGTCGGGGAATATGTATAGTGAGAATTATGACCATCTACGAGGTTACCCGGGCCATTTCCATTCGCTGTCATATTGTATCCCTTGCTGACGTTTGGCAGAGAAAGAAGAAAGATGACGGTAGGTAAGAAAGAATTATAACAAGTTTATACCTCATTATATGGATGTCCCTTCCGATCAAGCAGGGAGTAATTCATGCTAAATGATCCACTGTGATGTGATGCCTCGGGTGGGTTCTCTTGATACCGAGTAAGGAAGCGTCTATCTATATAACTTCCCTGACAAGAATGGAAGTCATTCGGTGATAGTTAGCGAGACGTCATTGGGTGATAGTTGGCATGGTATCATTCAGCATCACGTTCCTTTTTGGACTGTTTTTGACTCTCGCGCAACACAGTCTCACCTCAGTTTCGTGCTACGAAGACTGAGGTGAGTATAGAAATACTCTTACACATTCTGTTGTTTGTCTCACTTGTATCTAGTCGTGTTCACTCTAGCTGCAGCCTCTCGAGTTCGAGTTCCTAACACAACAAATTAATAACTGAGGTTGTTGAAATACATCCCACTTACACATGTTATTCTTTGGGATAGATTACTTAAATAATAGAAAGAATATCCTAGAAGTAGAAAGTGTCTGGGTTATCTTACAGGAATTCAGTAATTGTCAGAATCATGGAAGTTGAACTTAGTTTTATTTATTTTGTTTCTTTCTTTCTTATTTCTAGTTTCTTTTGATTTTCTATTTTGGATCTAGGGTTAGGGTTAAGTGTGACAACACAAGGTCACAGGTCACATGTCATAATAGAAAGTGGTAGAAGACTTTGGAAGGAATGATATTATACAGTATGATATATATATGTTAGCCTCAAGATAAATATATTGTCAAGTTTACAAATGGTGGACTTAGTTTTTCTATTTCACTCTTCATTTTTATTTTCATTTCTGTTTTATTTTTCTATTTTTCTATTTTTAGAACAACTAGGGTTAGGGTGGATCAGTCACACTGTCACATCAGTCACAACCTGATAGTGTAGTCACATGACAGATCACAAGACTTGGGAGAATTTAGTAAAAGATTTGAGAACAGATGATATCATACAACATGGACACCACATGTTGGCCTCATGGACTACACATGGTTGTTTAGGGTAGGGTGCACAGTAGTTAGCATGGACCATCTG
>Ga0157368_1000872_pt1 | contig 13530 bp, 16 predicted proteins | sample AttbisABBM3_FD_113146 | JGI IMG/M metagenome (GOLD analysis project Ga0157368, IMG submission 113146) | Fungus gardens microbial communities from leaf cutter ant in Botucatu, State of São Paulo, Brazil - Atta bisphaerica ABBM3 | ecosystem: Host-associated > Fungi > Mycelium > Unclassified ...
CCGTCAAATCATGGTCAGTTGGATAATCCCATCGCTCCACCTCTACTGATAAGATTTTTAGGACACCAGCCTACCGAGCGCTCGTCAAATTATTCAGCGAACCTCAGCACTTGTCGAAGAAAACAGACGAAGATGCTCATGTAGGAGTCACGGAGATAGATGTCGAGGAGCAAACAGCTGGCTATCAAGCTGCATATTCTCGCCTGGTGGCTTCAGAGAGCCAGGAAGTAGACCCTGTTGCATATGTTTCCAATCCCCACCAGTTCTTCGAGGAGCAATTACAGAATATGCGAAGACAACATGGAGACCAAATCCAGGCGTTGATAGCCCAGGCCTAGTTCATCCGGATCGCTAAACTTTATCTGATTTCGTGTATCTTTCTCCTCCTATTCATATCTTTTACTCCTGTCTACACAAATCGATCACGTTTAGATATCCGACGACTTCGAACGTACAGATAGCGGGATATCGTCATTCCGAGAGAACCACATGTGATCATAACCTGACCATGAACTATTTTGAGAGAACGTTGCAGTGGCTGAAAGCATGTTCTACGCACGCCACAAAAGATGATAGGACTGGCCCATGCAAAGTTTTCCCCGTGTGTCCCCAGTAACACTCCTTCTATTGGAGTTCCGCCAAGAAGGGAAACTGCTACAATCGAAAATGCGATCCCCATCCTAACGCTTGAGGTAATGTAACAACGCTGCTTTGAGGTAACATATATATAGACGTACCCCAATTCCCCTGGATCCGAAGTCAATTGCACAAGGAGTGACGGGATCAAAGAGACATCTAAGCGATCCAGTTTGGGTAGTCTATATTAGAACAGAAAGTTGTCTTTTTTGCCACGAGGTCAAACGTACAAGAACCTGACCAAAACCCATACAGCAATGCGAGACAAGTCAACCCTGCCGGAGTATGAATTGCCAATATCGCAAACACGAGCACTGAGGAGATATAAAGGGATAGAAGGAGCATGTTATATGTGCCAAATCTATCCGCAAGAAAGTTGGGCAAAACACGTCCAAAGACACCTCCAGCATTAAGAATAGCGAGCTTAGATCATTGAAGATAAGACTTGATATTTCTATGGAATAAGTTGACTTTTGACGTACGAGATAAAAAGCGAAAGATGGCTCCAATCTCTGGTAAACTGCGTACGATTGTAGGTAAAAATCTTCGATTTGATCGAGTTAGTCGAAACTGAACCAAAGCGAATTCATTCAAGAGTTCACTTACAGGGGAAGAAAAGTCCAAGATTGACGCAGAAAGCTCTATGAGAGATAGGATAATATGCTATTCAGTGCTGAGGCCTCCATGAGAAACAACCAACTCACGATAGAATCGATATTGAATAAGGCCAGTCCGACAGCATCCCACGAAAATTAGGTTTGTGGTGGGCAACGACGCGAGTAGCCTTGCGTTTTGAGCATGCGATAAAGTAAAGCGAATTCGCCACAAGAAGAAAAATTCCAAGGATAGCTGCAGATATTCGGACTGCGTTTGGGAAGTCCAATTTTTGACTAGCCCGATTTAAGATGATTGGCCAGACAATTCCCCCTACAGAAGCACCCTATCAGGGTCGTCGTCGGCGTTCAATAATTTCAACGGTCAGATATGATAGAGAAGCACGCACAGAAACGGCGATACCTGTCACCATCACTCTTCGCGTTTTGACATGATGAGAGATTACACTGATTGAAGGTAAAAATAACATTGCCTGTCCGAGTCCCATACCGATGGCTTGTGAAAGAAAGATCTGTAGGATTTCGGGGACCAGAAAGTCTCGGCTGTCACAAAGATTGGCTAACCTCTGGATAATGGTAAGGGCGCGTGAGCGAGAGCATGAATAAGGACACCGTCTGAAGAACAGTGCCAACTCCGATCAAATATTGACTTCCGCGAATAGTGTTAGTATTTCATCTCCACCTCTGAAACGCCGCGATTCGCTTGAACTTACAAATATCCCAAATCATATACTCTTCCTACAACAACTCCGAGAGCATACTGAAGGAATAGCTGAACGCTACCTATCCAACTGTGCGGAGAAACGGTCATCAAGAGAACTACATCCCACTGCTGGTACTCACCTGATTTCAGAGGGTGTTTTGTTTGGTAAAATTTCCCGAGTGTAATGGTCCTGATAAACGCCGAAAGCGGAGACATAACTGAAACACAGATGAATTTCACTTTCCTCAGAACAATTTCGATATACGCATGATAAAAGATTAACACGAACCCATATGTACAAAACTGTACTAGCCAGCTGAGAAGTGATTGTTGAACGCAAGTATTTGGATAGGATAATTCCAACCCACGTTCCAAAAATTATCAACCATGTTCCCGTTTTGCTCGAGTCCTCATCTATCGCTGTCATTACGGAAGGTGGAGTGATGCGGTGATCCTTTCCACCAACTCCCTGGGAATGTCCCAAGTCTAGGCTCGCCTGTGACGCATCTGGCTCTGTGGAGGGAGGCATGGGATTTAACTGGTGTGAGAGGAGCTTCTCTTGGATGGAAGGAAGAGTGAATATATACTTACCTGAGGAGATCATCTAAAGAGGGCATTACGACATCGAAGTTGCAACAGGTCGTTCCTTAGGCAGGTTGTTTGAGGGATTGTGTACTCGTAGAGATACTTTTAAGCATCATGATGTGAAAGCGGAGAGACTAAGACAGAAGGGCCAGCGGATGCATGTCATGGATCCTATCAGTAACACTAGGCCTCGACAACAAGTGACTCCGACTCTGCTGAGCATTTCTGCTGTCCCTATCACCCATCGAAACACCAATATGTCTGCCACTCAACATGATCATGATTTGAATAGCTATTAAACACTACTCACGAACGTCGTTTCCCAATGCATGTACACATTAGCTTGAGCCTCGGGACAACCCTGATAGTGATACCCGTTCTTCCATTATGACGACTCCCATCGTTTTGGCTGATGAGACTGATGCAACATGCTCAGAGATTTATGTAAAATTTCACGTAGTTCTACCGGAGTAAGGTCAAGCACTGTAAGGTCAAGCACTGTCATGACTATGGGGTACCTTGAAGAACCTGATGCCAGCATGCATAGAATCTTGAAGCCTGGGATTACAATGTCACTCAGCCACTAAACAATCCGCCTCAAAGCCACGGTATAAACCTCCTCGAGCAGGATCAACTTGCCAAATGAATGAATCTAGCTAGAGTCAGAAAAAAAGCTTAAATTAATGCGTGGCAAACCCATCGTCTGAACTCAAACAAGCATGCACAATTGTAGCGCTTTCACGTTTTTCTGTTTGCAATCTGGTAACTGAATTTGAAACGTACTAAGGAGCGTTGCACCCAGGGAGGACAGAAAATAAGTACCCTCAAAATATTATCAGCGTGTCCCTATCCGCTCCACACCGGTTTTTTCGATTTGCAGGCACATTGAGTGTGCATTGAATGTCCACAAACAAAATGACGAGGACAAATGATTTCACTCGGAACAAAAAATATAGGTGATTGAAACCAAGGAGTTCATATTCATAACTCAGGGTTGAGACTCACCAAGTCTGTCACTTGACAGACCAAGGAAGAACGCAATCTCAGCGGTCTGTCTGTCACAGAGGATGATAGAGGATAAGATAAGATCGTTGTGTCAGTTGGGTATATCTTAGTATATGGAACTATCTGTTCCTTTCTCTCATTCTAGACGTACCAGGCTAAGACGAACACTGTATCTCCCAACATGTACGCCAACATTCGATTTTTACCAATAATTCGTTCGTAGCCAGGACTAACATTTACTCAAAAAAGTATTCATCGCTACTGGTGAGACCGCTATCCCTCATGGGATACAATGTCCTCCAGCTGAGTCTTTGGAACAGCTGCTGAAAATGCCTTTCTCGCTAGTCTTGTCTGCGTGGCTTGCTCGTATGCATACGCAAAACTAATCAAATCAAACTCTGAAAAAGCAGTCCCGAGAAATGATAGGCCAAAGGGTACCCCAGGTGCAGGATACACGAGATTCGGACCCGCCTGCCCAATCGACACATTCTCAGGGAAGAAACCAAGGGGAACTGAGTTGTATGTAATGCATCAGCTGAAGCAATCTGAACAGGAAAAAAAATTCAAGCGAACCCGTGACGATAGGATATCCAACGATTGCTAAAATTCAAGTAAAACTTCCGATTTTCTTGACTATCATTCGGCTTACCAGGTGGGACAGTTGTAAAGCCTGTCGCTGGAAGAACCAACGCATCGAGTTGGTGTTTCTGGAGCACGTCATCAATCCCTCTTGTTGATCCAAGATCGTGGTCAGCTGCAAGTGCTGCAAAGTAGGCTGCATCAAAGCCATTCGTTGCCTCGGAAGCAATTAAACTGGGAGAGATAGGTTAGTTTGACATGAAATGGCCAGCATGAAGTAAACAAACATGGATTGAGACTGAAACTGGGGGGGCGTTTCAAGCTCTGGATTGTCTTCGTTGAACTTAATCAGATCTGCAAGGCTACGGACGCCAGACGGGTTTGCGATCAGCGACTCAAACCACTCATTTAATTGAACCTGAAGAAAAAAATGAGAGGACATAAGGACAAGTCCTGGGAGACCACCTTAAAATCGACGCTTAGGACAATGGTCTCATTTGTAGCGCTGATAATCTCTGCTGCAGAAGGAATATTCGCTGGATCAATGACTGTAGCACCCAGTCCGCGTATGACATCAAGGGCTTTCTCGAATTGCACATCCACAGATGGATCATCGCCAGAAATACTCGTATTCAGAAAAACTTGACGAGGAACGCCTATTCGTTTCCCTTCTAGGGCGTCCTTTGTCAGCGCCTTCCCGTAATCTGGAACCTGATTAGGTTGAGCAAGTGTGAAATTATCCTGAGGATCTTTTCCAGCAATGACAGAAAGGACGATAGCAGCATCAGCAATAGACCGAGTCATCGGACCAACAGTATCTTGATGTGCAGATATAGGAATGACTGCAGGAACAGGAACGGTGAGTTTTCAGTTACAGACCCAACGAAAAGAGAAGTTAACCTCCCGCCCGGGACGTTAGTCCAACAGTTGGCTTGATTCCCGCGAGATTATTGTTGCTAGAAGGACATGTAATGCTCCCATCCGTTTCCGTTCCTAAAGTAACCGCTGCTAGTCCAATTGATGCTGCGACACCAGAACCGGCTGAAGAACCACATGGGTCGGCATTTGGAAAGTATGCATTTGTACACTGCCGCCCACGTCCCGACCAGCCATTGGGTAGATTCCCGCGGAATTCAGCCCATTCGGACATATTAGCCTTCCCTTTTGTTCCGAGCTTCAACACTTGATAGTGTTACCAGCACTAGATTTCGACGAACCCAGAATTATAGCACCAGCAGCACGAAGTCTCTTTACAACGCCGGCATCATCCGGAACGATTGATCCCAGCAAGCTAAATGAGCCCGCCGTTGTGTTCATGCCTAGTACTTGATTTAGCTACATAATACATCTATCAGGCAACCTCACCCTCCGAAGCTACAGTGGCAATGTTATCCTGAAACAGCTGTTAGAAGAGAACGTAAAGAACGTGGGACAACGCACCTTGAGAAGGACGGGAATACCATGTAAAAGCCCTCGCTTTCCCTTGAGCTTGCGCTCGTTGTCAAGTGCGGCAGCCTGAGAGAGTGCAGAGGGATTGGTCTCAAGGACAGCACGTAAGGCAGGCCCTTGAAGATTGACTTCATTGATCCTAGAAAAATACGCCTTTCATTATTTCTGAGCTCTTTGCCCTGCTTATCGAGGTGCAAGTACAACTCACTTTCACAAGATCCACACTCGTAAAGTGCCCAGCTTCCATCCCATTCTGCAGTTCCTCGATGGAGGCCTCATACAGGTCAGGAAATACAATTGGCTTTGAACGGGAATTAAGGGAGTGTGCCCAGGTATTTCCAAGGAAAAGTAGAAGTAGTGCAGAAATCAGATAAGGAAAACGTAACATCGGTTTTGGGCGTTCAAGTTGATCAGGAAAAGGGGGAAGCAGAGCTGGAAGATTAACCAATTTGTCCATGACTTAAAGCTGATTTGATCCAACAGATACTACAAGGGAACAAGTTCCAGAAATATGCTCCTTGCTCACGTCGACTCTTCGACTCTTCGCAGACCCATATGACGAATAGAAACGAAGGATCAGATGACGTTTTCTGCAAATGAGAGGTTTAGTCAAACATGGAGTCAATGAGGTGAAGTCGACAGCCAGAATTTACATCGTCTGACAGGGATTGAATGAGAAACTCAGGCCAAGGTTAGATAGCTCTGGTCAGTGTTCTAAGCACGCTGCCTCAGCTGAGAAAGACTTTCCTTTCACATCCTTTCACATCCCTATACCCAGAGACACCAATCATAATATATATGTATACAATTACATTCACGGTGTGTGGCTTTTCGATTTAAACCGTGGTAAGATCAATCATATATGTACGCACTGATATCTCATTCTTGATCACAACCCTGGACAGCACTGCTGAAAGGTTTTGTTTTTTCTACATCCTCAAATCCTCCTTGTCTTCTATGGCCGAACTCTGACCACTCGAATCAGGAATAGGTGGTCCTGAATAATGTCGCCTCCCATCTGGAAACGACAATCTCATAAGCATTTCTCAAATTTCAGGCCAATTGTAGTACTTACTCATGATGTACCATATAGCACTAATGGCAGCGAATCCAACAAACACCACCGACGCGTAATCTATCAAATCGTGATCAAAAATTGTTCATGAAGAATTGTTCAATGTCTCACTCACTCATGCTCGTTGAAGTTACAGGAATCACAGCCGGCATAGAGAATAATACCATCTCAAAGAATACCCACAGCACCGCGATACAATTGATGAAATAACCCCAACGCCCAAGACTATAGGGCGCATCGAGCACTTCACGGCGATGATTGAGAACCGACAGCAGCACCGGAAACGCATAACTAACACCCAAACACATAACAGCTACTCCGACGAAAGCGTTGAAAGCGGTACTTGATCCGAGGAAAATCAGACCAAGTAGAACTTGTACCGTTGTTGACAACAAATAGGCATTGATAGGGACACCCTCCAGGAAACTGTGGTTCACCTTGCCAAAGAACGTAGAATAAGGGATGGCTTTGTCCCTTGCGAAGCTCCATGTAGCTCTTGATGCAGCGCAGCAGATAGATATGGTACAGAATATACCTGTCATGAATACTAGCTTGGAGTCAACCACAGGCAGTTATTTACACGGATAGCCACTTACTTATGAACCACTACCGTCGAAAGATCGAAAGATCAGTATCATTAATGAGCATCCAATATTAAGCGCATACCATGCCAAATCCTCCTCCACGTGAGCCCATTACCGTGGTGAATAGAACTCCGATAGGTTGACCGCCAGAAACTGTGCATAACACTTATAAGCATCCTTCGAAAGTAATTAAAATGACCTCACCTGCAAGAAGCATGTTGATATCAGGCAACGTGAAGACCAGTGGGAGGAGGAATAGGACTCCCGTTAGAAACCCAATGGGTATGGCCCATACCATTGCTTGAGGAACTTGTCGTGTTGGGTTGCGGACTTCTTCACACATGCTCGCGACTGTCACAGGATATATAACCATACACATGTACTGTTTCATGCCCAATACTCACTCATCCCAGTACCCGAGTAAGCGTAAGCTGCGGGCGTCATAAGCTCTGCAAGGATCAAACAGAGATGAATCGGTTTCACCTGGCTGGAATGGTGTTAATAATGGCGAACAACGACAATTAAGTGCTCTTACTGGTAATAGTCCTACGAAGAATGACCATCCCGGTGTCCAACCTGATACAGAAGGATCAAAGAACCCGAGTGCGAATGATGCTGGTCGTCTACCAGCCATAGCCTTCACGGACAGTGATATGAGTATGGCTTCATAAGTCACGGTCAAAATTCGACTCAAACGAACGACTAGATGAAAATCCTCACCAAGCATGCCAAGTAGGGTCCAGACAGCAGACATGATCTATCAAAGATTAGTTGAATCCCACTACACAAGCTATGGAAACGAACGTACATCAACCAAGGGGAGCAGTCGGTTGAAAAAAATGCCGAATCCAGTTGAGAACGTCGTGACCGCCAAGAAGACCAAGTCTGGACAAATCCAAGTCAGCATTGTGCAACCGATCTTAGTCGTCAGACACACAAGTTTGCCAAGGTGTGGCCGTCCAATCGGGATTATAGATTCCAGTGCCTGCAACCAGCAATTGAGCCGTTCCCTGTAGTCATTAACAGAAACATGTTCCATAGGTATGGGTTGACATACAAAGTTTACAGATAGACTAACTGTCCATACACCGACCATGGTTAACCATCCATTGATCCAAGAACACAACAGTCGATAGCGCGGCGAAGCCAAACGAAATGCCCAGTAGTATGCACCCGCGGATGTCGGATATTTGGAACAAATTTCTGCCAAAGAGAGAGCAAGCGTTTCACAAAACACCGATACCGTTACCAAACTGGTTATTCATTTAGCAATAGAGGGACTCATGGGTGAGAGATATACCCCCAGACCATGACTGCAGGCCCACCTGCAGTCAAAGAAGTTGCGATAGGCGTCGCGAGACCAAAAGCTGCAGTTTTGTGGTCTCTCAGAGTACAATAATATATCTAGGAAAAATACTTACGGACTGCCATGATCGCTATTTATTCACGACCAAAGGTCTCATGAGAAGCACGCCGGTATCGCGAGGAATGATAAACAAACCCATGAGCACTGGGAGAGTCATGATGATCCATTTTGAAAGGAATAGGGCGACTACTACTCACTGAACAGGGTATGGAAAAGGCCTCTGTTCTAGATTACAGGGATCAGAGGATTTGGTGAAAGGTCAGTCAATAGACATCTGCATACTCGCGTCATTTCTTGTGTATATCCCAACTTCTTGAGGTCCTGAGCAGCTTCGTCTGTTGGCATGCCGCTTGCCTTTGCTTGGGAGGACATTGTTCTGCCTGGAACCGGTTTCTGGGGAGATTTTTGAGAGTGTCATGGAGGGAGCTAGAAGCCTTCAAATATCCCTTCAAAGATACTCTCGCGAACCCGATTGACTCGCGAAAAGCCGCCTTGAATCCTCATTGAACACTTGGATATCGTGATCTCAATATGGTAGTGAGCTTTCCACGTTGCATCCATTGTGGGTTTCTCTATCCCCGTAGATCTAGGACGTGAGAAGTAATGTATCTCACGGGATTTGATTAGCAAAAGGTGACAGGCTCAAAATCTGTGAATTATGTATGGCTAGCGAGAACAGATGGGGCAGAGAACCTGTAGCTGCTACAGTGCCGTGCCTTGCTTCTGGATGCCCACATAGAGACACAACCTGGAGTATTTAATACGAGATGCGGAATGTCCAATCTACAGATAGGAGATGGTTGCGTCCCATGGCAAGGTCACATCCAGTCACATTGAGCTGTCAAGTCCCATGCTTGACCACGTCACACATTGTGACACTTTGCCAAAGTCCGCTTGTCCCCAGTAGTCATTGAGGACTATGAGTGGTAGTTCAGAAAAGTAATCATATATCTGAAATTCTGAGGTAGCATCCTTGTTTTCAAGGTCTGATCTGCACCATGACCAGATCAAGCAAAAGGGCTTGGGGGGCCTGGAGACTTGCAGAAATATATCCATTCAAATGGAATCCCCATAGATTTAGAGTCGCTCTTGATCTAAATCAACACATATGTGTGAACATGACCAGGATATATGTAGCCAAAGTTGCGCCGGACCACTTGAAGAATGGAGCAGGTGGCGGACCGAAGGGGGATGGAGTCGACAGGCATTGTGAGAGCAAAACTAAAACACTTGACAGTGACACCGGCTAAGTAGTAATTCTGCTGCTAGCAAAAAGTAAAAAGTAAGCCCATGTACCATATGAATACAGACGACAGAGATAAATGGAAATCAGAACCACGATTGTTTCCACTCAATATAACATACTTACGTTTCAGAAAATGGCCTTTCCAGCGACTCATCCCTGACTGGCGCTTCGCAAATGATTGCCAGAGATCCCATGACATCCAGAGATTTCTGATCAGGATCACTGCTGCATTCAAAAAGGCAGCCATAGAGTTCACATCCCCCGGTTTTTCACATTCAATGCCTGTCACCATGGACCCCGACAAGTCCAGTGCTCAACTTCGCTATTCCCCTGACTTCGAGTCGGAGGGGTTCAAACAACAAGTAGAATCCCATAAGCTCTCCCTATGCGGCCGAAAGCTGACTTGGGCCATCGCATTTGTAACTGGAACTGGCTTTACGCTGTTCGGGTGCGCGTCTGACGATAAACGAGTACGTTGAGTATGAAAGCACTGATCTCATTGAGTTATAGATATGATCAAGGTGTCATGTCTGCCTTGCTGACGTCCAATCAGGCAAGTCTCAGTCTATCAACTCGAACGAGTGATTGAGTTTTACCTACGTGACGTCCTTAGTTCGAGAAGACGTTTCCGCAGGTGAAGGTGGATACCTTACATCCAAATCATGCGACGTTGCAGAGTCTTTTGGTTGCAATATACGTAAGTTCACTTGACTAGAGGTCACTCAAGGAGCCGAATGACCCTTGTTTCAAAGGAAATTGGATGTTTTACCGGAGCCTTGTCCAATCTATGGATTGGTGACAAACTTGGTCGTAGGCGAACAATTACCTTGGGTGGAATCATAATGATTATTGGGGCCATACTTCAAACAATTTCGATCAATTATCCCATGATGCTTGTCGCACGAGTGATTACAGGTGTTGGAAACGGTCTGAACGTGAGCGCAAGAAGTCAGTTTTTTCATCGGCCCATACTTAGGGGAATAAATTGTGTCAGACCTCGACAGTGCCATCATATCATGCAGAGTGTTCGCCGGCGGCTAAACGGGGCGCTTTGATCATGATTGAAGGGTGTCTCGTTACCTTTGGCATCATGGCCTCGTAAGTCCCTTGTTGCAATGGTACACAAATTCGTCGACTGATAGGACGTCATTGCAATCAGATACGTAAGTTATCAGATCAAGGTGAAAGGGCGGATATCAGCTCACCTTGATATGATTCAAGTGGATTGATTTTGCCCTGTGAGCCCATAGATATTGCCCCGTTTTACGAATTAACGCTAAACTCGATAAGTTTCTGGGCCAAAGGAAATTCAGCGCAGTGGAGAGTTCCTATCGCCCTACAGATGGTTTTGGCTTTGAACATGATCATTTCTATCAACTTTGTGAGTTTACTTGTCCTTTAGAATTCAGACTTGAGTCATCTCCATCTCACCAGCTCCCTGAATCACCTAGATGGTAAATATTCCGATGTGTCTCCATCCATCCACTTACCCTCTCTCCAGGCTTTTGAAATCTGGCCAGTCAGCACGTGCGATGGCAGTGATTTCCGCTCTCGAGGATAAACCCCCAGAGGACAGAAAAGTGCAACAGATATTCCATGCTATCAAAGAGGCTGTTGAGCTGGAGGAGGGTGATTCGTTGGATGTCGAGGGAAAAGGGAAGCGCTCAAAGAAGACATCCCTCAAGGAGCTTTTCTCCGGCGGACGAAGCCAAAACTTCAGGCGAGTCGCACTCGGTGTGGTCATCCAATGCTTCCAGCAGGTAGGACCCTGGCTGGTTTGTCAGGATTTGATGCTATAACGTGAGCTACTAGATATCTGGTATCAATCTCATCACCTACTATGCTGTAAGGCAATACTTCTCATGGCTTGTTCGCAAGATCTAATCGTGTACCAAGACTGTTCTCTTCGAACGTCTCGGATTTTCCGACGTCAAGTCCCGTATCATTGCAGCATGTAATGGCACGGAATATTTCCTCGCCTCCTTCGTCGCCATTGCCCTGATTGAAAAGATTGGTCGGCGAAAGCTGATGTTTTTCGGATCTGTGGGGCAAACCTTGACTATGATCCTTCTCGCGATACTAGGTAGTCTTGAGGACAACTCACCAGCTGAGATTATTAGTGCTGTGCTCTTGTTTGCCTTCAACTCATTTTTTGCGATTGGTTGGCTTGGGATGACTTGGTTATACGTGAGTTATCACTACTTGTTAACATGCAAGGCCATTGATTAGGTATCTTAGCCCGCTGAAATCGTGGGTCTGCGAATGAGAGGGCCTGCTAATGCTCTCTCAACTGTATGTTCGAATAGTGAGAATTTCTTTTGGAGATGTGCTTACAAGTTTGCAGGCAAGCAATTGGATTTTCAATTTCATCGTGGTCATGGTCACGGGCCCAGCATTTGAAAATATCTCGTGGAAAACTTACATTGGTATGCGAAACAGTTCGTCTCGCAACCTAAGAAAACTAATTCTTCACCAGTTTTTGCGTTACTAAATGCCTTCATCATTCCCTGCGTCTATTTCTTCTTCCCAGGTGAGTAGATGGATGAATCATGGCATAAATGGTTTCTGACCTGGAAAAGAAACGGCTGGAAGATCGCTTGAAGGCAAGTATACACTCAAGAATATTAGAATTTGGGGTTAATCCTGGGCCGGTTAGATATGGATGTCATCTTTGCTCTTGCGCATCAGGAACGTGTATCACCAGTAGCTGTGTCCCTTCGCAAAGATATTCCCCCAGCAGGAACGCCGGAAGCTGATCGTATACTTGGATTTTCTAGCGAGACTGGATCTGAGAAGCCGTGATAGTAGAGAACAAGTTTTGGTAGAGGGACTATGAAGGGGGAATTTACCTACCATTGCATACATTCACCATTGGTAATTATGACTTCATTGTTATAGATGGTATCGGTGCCAGCGCCCTTAATAAAGCCCATAATATTACTTGAATGGAATTTTCTTGGTTGTAATCCTGTCATGCTATTTACCTAGAATTTTGCTTACAATCGTACACGATTTTCAGGGATTGGATTTTATCTTCTTGATCTGAACTTAAGCCCGCTATTCTGAATGTCAGGGGTGTCTTTGAACATGTTCTGCCCAACTGCCTTGTGGGTTTGTCCATATAAGATAAGATGCTCCTTCCAAGTTTGACACTGCTAAATGGGTTTGTCAGGTTCTTTGTTCTTGTATGTTTGATAATAAAAGTAAAATTCATGTCACCTGGTTTTTTATTATAACTCCATCTTTAATTATTGGACGTACAAACTCAGTCTCACGGAGATAGCATGAACAACTGAGGTATTATTTGTACCTATTGGACATACAAACTAGTGTATGTAGTAATATGGGCTCACCTCAGTCTCATGGAGACAGCATGAACAACTTGTCAGAATTGAGAATGATGGACTTGGATTTTATTTCATTTTCCTTTTATTTTTATTTTATTTTATTTTATCTTATATAGAAAAAGGACGAAGAAGACAAAAGTGTGCATCCCCAAATATTTCCAGTCAAAAAATCAATCGGACAAAAACAAAACACCTAGCGGGAATCCAGGGAAATCATATGCTCAAGCTACCAAACCTTCGGCGAACACATCTGACGTTTTAAAGATCAAGGAAGTGTTCCCCTCCCTCAATGCAAAGAAAATTGATCAGGTAAACAATATCGTTAACGGACAAAGCAAACC
>Ga0157368_1000873_pt1 | contig 13530 bp, 15 predicted proteins | sample AttbisABBM3_FD_113146 | JGI IMG/M metagenome (GOLD analysis project Ga0157368, IMG submission 113146) | Fungus gardens microbial communities from leaf cutter ant in Botucatu, State of São Paulo, Brazil - Atta bisphaerica ABBM3 | ecosystem: Host-associated > Fungi > Mycelium > Unclassified ...
AATTGGGAGGCATAGCACATGAAGTCCACATTGTAAGTGGAAATCTTGTCACTGGGCTTCATGTGTAAATTGTTCAGCATGTTGGCTGCTTTACCAATGGGGTCCAAAAGACTCAAATGTTGATGTAGTTTGTCCACAAATAGGTTTCAGTTGGAGAGCCAATCTTGAAGGATGCTCTGATCTTCTTGATTAAGGTTCATCTCAAACCAGTCCTAGGCTAGTCCAGTAAGGTAGGTCATTGCGAAGTTGATTTTTGCAATGTCCATGTTGAATTGCACTGGATTAGCATAGAAATATAAGTGACATTGAAACAGGAAATTATTGAGCTTGTCAAGCTCAGTACTACTGAAAGTATCAAGGATGCAAACTTTAGTTCCTCTTGTATTAGTATTGGGACCAGGTGTCTAATTAGAATTAAGAGTGTTAGCAAGTCGGCCAAGTATGTTAGCCAATTGTTCATTAGTATTATTGCTCTGACAGGGTTTTGACTGTGAGTGAGTAGAAGATGTAGGTCTATTAGCTGTAATAGTATTAGTAGTAGGATTAGTAGTAGGAGCATTCTTCCAGTTAGGATCATTGTCTGCAGAGATGATACTTGGGCCAGAAATAGGCAAAACTGTTTGGCTAGGTTGAATTGTACTAGAGGGAGACCTTGGAGATGAATGGCCTCTTTGGTGAATTCTTCTTGAGCATTATGGAATATTTAGTGGATAAGCCATTTGGTCACTGAAATGTAAGATTATATTGAAGGGTGTCCCAAGCAGTGGGACTGGAGTTGAAGAGTTATGGCAAGAGGAAGCTATTTTGGACTTGAAGTGCAAATTGTAGAGTTGAATTGCAGATGGAACTGCTCAGAAGCAACAGCAGACTTGGAAGTCTGATAATACTGTTAGGTACAGTTCACACTGGGGTGGAAGTCCACAAAATAGACTTGGAAATGAGTGGACTTGTAGAATGACCTTGGTTTTAGCTTATGTGCTATGTTATCTATCTGCCACATGGTTAAAACTTCAGATGATAAGAAGAAGTCTGAGGTGAGAGTGAGTGCTGATTGGTGTGTTGCTGTTGAACACTGGAGATTGAGTTCAATAAGAGTTATCTTCATTGATTATCAGACTAGCAAATTACAGTGTAACTACTAGTCTTATATATAAATAGATAGTATAGAAGATACTCAGGGTTTCAGTGGTAAAATCCCTATTACCCCAAGTAGAAGTTTCAGTATTGAGACACTGACAGGAGTAACTCTGTCATAGAAGACTGAGTTGAATAAGAGTATCTCTACTATAGAAGACAAAATACCCAGAGGGTTGCAGCACTGCTATAAGACATGTTGTGAGAAAGGTGGCCACTGTGGAAGGCAGGCTTGTATAATTTAGAGATGATATCACCATAGGGATGTAATTTCCAGATGGGTGGGCTTACATATGACACTTTGATATTATTGTTCTAGTTTCTTCTACTATATTACAGACCTATGATATTACATCATGTGACCATGGTCATATGCCTCTTCACTGTCTAAAATAAAAATAAAATCAAAATCAATTGTTAGTGTCCAAGTACATCATGACATATGATCTTCTTATAAGTACTTAAGTAAATAACTAAAAAAGAAATATTACTCAGTTTACAATAGTAGAGAATAAATAAAAATATATATTCATAGATAAATCTATGACAATAGATTTCAAAAAGTCGAGAGTGAATGAATAAGAAGCTAAGATATTTTTTCTTTGAGAGATATATAGTATGAATGATATTAAGAGTGACATCTATAGTAGATAATAGATGTGTTCAGATCAGTTTGTAATACTAGTTGGTATTATATAGACTTTAGCATAGAATCAAAAGTACTGTACATAAATCAAATACTATTTGTATAAGTAGTAGTCAAATTGCATACAAAAAATCTGTAAGATACTCAAGTCATCATAACTGGTAGTAGCTATGCACAACTATAAATTGTCACATCCTATATTCCAACTTTATTTGTCCCAGCCCATGGATAACCACCTGCCCTCTGTCAGAGTTGTGAATGTTAAACTTTATTTTTCCTTTTGTTTTTTATTTCATTTTTGCTTTCTTTTTTATTATTAGAGTTAGGGTTTAAGTGTGGCATCATGGTCACACAGTCACAAACTGTCATATGATATTGTCACAGTAATGGTCACATAGTCATGTAGTCACAATAGAACATGGCAGAACATTCTGGAATAATGATGTCATATAATGTATTTAATACATGTTGATCTTATGGTTTACACATAGTCTTTAGGGTAGGCTAGATGTAGTAGTAGCATAGACCATCTGGTAAAGTATATAAGGTAGACAACATTGTACTAGGAACTCCATTAAGTTCTCTTGTGATTAATCCAATCCAAGGTTTACTCTTTTGATTCTAACTCTGAGTCTTAAGACATAACATCCTCATTTATGTTTCCAAACCTCTTCTGGTGTGGATCAAAACCCTCCATTTCACCTCAGATATCCTCACTAGTCCAAGATAACTTTATGGATCTCCTTTTCTTGACATCTAAGGATCACCAGTAATCAGAGTAACTCACTTAGCAGTTATATTCCAGATAGCTACCCTAGTATATAATCTGGTGGTTTATACTGTAGTCATCCTGAAAATCAACTAAAACTAGCATTCCTTTCCAGTGTTAGTGACAACACACCTCACCACCTTCTAGTGGTTTTCCACCCTCTAAGTCCCCAGTTTCTGACCCAAAATATACAACCAGTGTGACTCATAGAGGTGCAGCATATAAGCTAAAGCCAAAGGTCATCCTGTTCTATCTTCCATATTCTCAGATAACACAAATTACTTAGTTCTGGCTTTCCAAGATACCCCTCCCTGATCTCAGATAACAAGGTGTGAACTGCATCTAACATAAATATAATAATACTAATAGCAGATAAGACTAATGAGGGGGTCAAGATCAAATACGAGCAGCTACTAGTCCATCAGGAGCTAGTCTAGATGATAACTAGCCTAGAAGTGCAACTAAGCTTTTTAACACAATATAGAATTTGCAGAATATTAAGACCACTACTAAAGAGAATTCTGATCAGATTAACTATGTTCCAAATCAGACATAGTAATAAGCAATTTCTGATATAGCTAATAACAATCCTGCAAATTCAAACTATAATAAAATCTATATCCTGATCTTCCACTTCTCACATCTACAATATTTCTACTTTGTATTGAGAATTTCATTGAATGGATATATTACATTGTTAGACCCTTTTTCTGGAAACTATACTAGGCAATAGTAGATGTTATACGCCCCGGGTACTCCTTTAATTCAACATCTCTTTCTTGTAGTACAACCCTCAACAAAACCAATCCAGGTATTCCAAGCACACAAGCACACAAGAATTCAGGAAATCCAGAGAGAAGAAAGTATAAAGTCTCATTCTGGACTTTTTGCCTGATTGTGATTACAGAATAAATCATTCTCCACAATAACAGTGCTGAGATCAGAAGGAGAAGCCATGATGCATTTCGATCACTGAGGGAATTCTTTGTGAGTCTCGTCGTGCTACGATATCCTGGAATCAGAATTAGCAAAAGCTTAATTTGAGAAACAAAATGGTTGATAGACTTAACTCATAAATTCGATATATACAAAGGCTCCTGACCTTAATCCCTGTACCACAGTCATAATCAACAACATACACGTCCCAGCAATCCTCAGATTGTTTCCAACATCTATCCTGTTCGAGTTTCCACTAGTAATAGTAGTAAGCACGTTTGTTCCAATGATGATCAATACAATCGCAGCGACTATCACAAGATGATAGAATCTTCTGTTGGTGACTAAAAGAATGAGAGGACGCTTATATCGAATGTTTGCTATCCGTTCCCTGTTGTTTCAAAGCTGACCCTAACAATTCTGTAATTTTCTAAGAGAGAACATAGAAAATAAAAGACCAGGAAACCTCATTCCGAAAAGAATCTGATCAGCAATAAACAATCCTAAATTGGATGCAGCCATTTCCGATCCAGCTAACGCAACACGAATAGCAAATCCTGCAATTCGAACTGAATCATTGCGATAAAAGTGGTCATTTCACACACACCGAACAGTTGAAAATGAATGCATACATCAACATCGATCAACTCAAAAAATAAAATGCAAGACCCATTCAAACAAAAACCCATCAAGAAGATAAACACATAATTAAAACGAGTAAGTGTTCTCTGGATATAATAGACTGCGAGAGGCACATAGATAATAGTAAAAATAGCAGCAGCAGCAATCGAGTGGATTCCAAAGAGGGCCGCGTAATTTAAAGTGATGCTGGACATGGCACACAAAGTAGATGAGGGACTTTGGGTTCGTTTCAAGTACAAGTTGGGTGATTCAACTGATCGACCAAACACGGGAAAAGGCTATATATGAGACGTTGAAAGCAACCAGGAACCGTGATGGCTGTACACTCCGGTCTAGAGAACAACAATCATTGGTCAATGTCAACAACGTTGAGGCTCGGACAAAGTGTCAGCACAATTCTTTGAGACATAGTCTGATGCACAGCAGAGTGCGGAACTCCAGTGAATGCAGCTGTGGCTGTGTCACTCTCTGAAAGATCGTCATTGGATTGAATTGCGGATGAACTTACGTGTGTCCTCCCCTCAATGAGCTCTTATGAAATTCATTGAACGCAATGCCTACACTGTGTCAAAGTATTATAAGCACTGGAGTAATATGATGAGTTCAACCTCTACTCCGTTTCGGTGTGGGGCTTTTGCTCCTGGTCTCTCTAACCCTTTTGGTCCCACCACCCCGTGACGGAGTTCTGGGCATACTGAATGAAGGTGATACCGTTGTAAAACTGTTGTTCGAAAATTGTGAAGTTGGCCTGGTTTCCGCTGAGCCTCCTGAATCTCGGACAAAGCTTGAAGCTTGAGCAGGCGTTGATGGGGGTTCGGTCGCCGGCGGTGTGGTTGTGCTGATTGTTCCTTCAATAGAAAGAAAATCTAGAATCTGCCGGTACCCAGCTTGGACACGGCCCCAGTATTCTGGCTTCTTGGTATATATCCGAAGGAGGATTTCTGCAAAACAGTCGGGTTGGAGAGTTGAGTAATCCCCCTTCTCTATACTCCGACAGCCTGAAATCATCAGAAAGAACTTTCGATGTATAAATAATACTGCACATACTAAAAGAATCTTGCTTGGAGTAAAACTTGACAAATCTCAGAGGGTTCTCTTCTTTCATACCATAATGCATTGTACAAAAATCAACGATCACGTCATCCTCTTCAAGCTCAGAGAAATCATCTGGAACAGGGTCAGCGGTAGCTCGTCGCTTCACTTCCTTCAAGATTCTTTTGCTTGTGACATTGGTGCGAAAGATGTGCTGGAAGGGCCATTCAATAACCTTGTAGTCGACCATCTTATAGAGGTCACGGTCCCGAATGCGGAGCACTATGGCACGAGATTCAGCTAGTTCCTGTTTATATGATGAATCAGGCAGTCCTGAGGGGAAGAAAATCACCAACTCAACTGTTGCAGTGGAGGACTCAATTGTATTTAGGATACTATCATTGAGAGATATGAACTTTTCCGGGTCAAAGACACGTTCCGCGATTCGTAAGTAAGGCTCTGCCGCCAGAAGGGCATCAATTATCATGTATTCAATCGCTTTTGCTGAAAATATAATCCTCGGCCTACATTTTACGGTCGAAAGACGGCACAACACACCAGCCTTATGGTTATAAATCATCTTATGCAATTTGAATCGAGTTGCACAGATCTCATAAAGTTGATTTGCATCTTTAATGTCATAACAGATTTGCTGCTGGATTACCCGAGCTGAGTTGACAATACTGGAAATATAACGATTAAAAGATGAAAAGTGAAATAGTCAATAAGAACAAATACCGGTTCGAATCAATCCGGATAGGCTCACCAATGAGTTGTGAGTCTCGCTGAATGTAATCAAACCTGAAGAAAATAATTTGAAGTAGTCCAAAGTAGACATAGAAACACTCACTTATCAACGTCCAATCCGTTACGTTTGTTTGCAACAATATCAAACAGGAATTTCTTTTCGTCGGGGCTTAGGAATTCTCGGTCAATCATAAATCCATCACTTAAATAATCTCAGCTGACCTGCACTTCGAAGGGTCACCTGCGATGAGAGCTTTCACAAATTTCTGGTCCTTGGCCGTAATAGGGATCCCATATTCGGCAATCATATGATCTAGCATCATTTCTGAGCCTTGCTCGTGTTGCCATTTCTTGCCGGGCCTAAGGAAAGAAAAAATAAGTATCAGGCAATTCGTGAATGTTAAGAAGTTACAAACAGCGCTCTTGGGATGAACATTCCATCCCAAACATGAGACCAAGGCCCATGTCCGAGATCATGGCACAATCCGGCGATCTCGACACAATCAATATCACGGTCCGTGATGTCAAGTTCTGGCTGATTGCTCTGCAAACGAGAAGCAAGAAGTCGGGATAGATACGCAACACCTGATCAAGGCACAAAACCATGAGTACGACGTAGATAGATCTTATCTTCAATACCTAAGGAATGCTCAAAACGGGTATGAGTGGCACCTGGCCACACGAAATGAGAAGTTCCTAGCTGTTTGACATCATGAAGCCGCTGGAAGTGTCGTCTATAACACGTATTTTAGATCAGAGAATTATCAGGGCAGATCACAAGGCCCGTACGTGTCTATAAATTTGCTGAGGAGAGTATGTACTGGAACTGATGCCCGCATGTCATCGATACCGACCAACGGCATAAAACAAACATACTATAGTCGTGAATAGGATCTTTGATAAAACGGATTAGCACTCGACGATTAGTTTCAACAGATTCTATAGAGTCTAAGGAAGTGCTGGTTCTGAAGTCCTTGTTATCACATGCAGCGTACGCTATCATGACGGCGTGTTGGGTAAGTGGTGAGGGAAATTCTAACCTAGAAATAACACAAACAAAGACAATGCATCGTGTTTCTATTTATAACTTCGCCTGTCGCTCCATGATGACTGCTAATATCTTATAAACAAGATTTCCTAGTTTATTTGGAATTTCTTGGGGTATCTGGTGTATCAAATAGGAGTATTCAGTGCGGAAACGAGGAGAGTTGCAAGAAAACATACCAGATGTCCGACTTCTGGTATTTCTACCACGGAAGCGTATGTCCGACCTGAGGCAGGATCGAGCAACCTTTCATGTGTAGCCCTCGGGCTACCCAATTTTTCCAAATGGTAAGCATTTTTAACCTAGAGAGAAAGGATGTCCTACATGAAATCATTGATCAACCCAAGTACAAGGTGGATAGGGAGAACAGGACAAAGGCGTGTCAGCTCTTGCACCGGCTGTGTGGCACCTGGAACATCTGTGTACATTGCCTAAGCAACTGTAAGTGATAGCCAACAGAGTAAACAGCAGATGATACGCAACTCGTTCCTGCTGAGGGGTACAAGCAAGCCTGACAGTGTTGCCCGAAGGGGATTCTGCGATCGCATGATTCTGCCCAGAAATAGCTAAACGCTGCAAAAATTCATACTAATCAAATAGAATAACGAACCACAAAGGCCTTTAACACTTGTTCATCCCATTTCATCGTACCAGGGTTGACCTTCAAAAATAAGAGCGCTGCCTCGCGGCTAGTCCACTCAGACTTCCTATCCTGAGCGCTTTTCACGAGCCTCTTTCTCAGCTGATCCAAGTCGTGGCCATCTCCTGCGCTGATCATTGGCTCGACGATAATGAGCGACAAAAACGGGTAAATCGGTTCCAGTCTTTGCAGCAGCAATCTGGTATGATGTCAACAGCTAAATATCCCGATTACGTAGGAAAACCCACAATGCATTTGCGCCCAGAGAATGTCCCAATCCAACCAACTTCCTCTCGCTAAAATCAATGCCGAAAGTTCTCGGCGCACTGAGTAAGAAGCGATGGATTGCCACCGCATAGTGCTCACAGCCACCTGATCGGTCAGAGCATGATCAGTAATAAATGGTAAAGACCCACAATCGGTCGCAAATTCTTTACTCTCCAATAAATCCCGATTCAGTACCCCCGCATGACCATGATTTGGGCAATCGACAGCCCAAACTTCACGGATCTTGACTTTTCCTGACCCATGCATCACCAAAGCTTGAAAGAGTGCTTCCAATGTCGGTTCCCATGTCTCTTTGTGAAAGCTCGTCGAATGAAGGGCGAGAACTGTGATAGCATCCGAATCATTCCGGAAGGCCTCCAATTCTTGCACACGGTACTTCTTGGCTGTAATAAACAGAGAATATCTTGCTCCCCGTTCACTCCTACCCAAATCAGGCACATCAGGTGGTAGTGTAAATGATTCTTCAAGTAGCTTTGTCTTCACCCATTTCTGAAATCCCATGATAGTCGTGCAGCCTATCCTGAGCAGAGGTTGAGCGTATCGTTAGAGTCAAGATGCAGGGACATTCAGGCGCCAATGTGAGGTGAAAACCCACGGCGACTATCACATTACTCAGAAGAGCAACTGTATTGTTAGAGAAACTCCCTCGGAAAACACATGCCCTCTTAACTCCACGTTCTATAAATCTCTATTGTCTCTGAGGCTTCCAAACAAAAGAAAGTTCTAAGACGTGGGGGCGTATATTTGTTTCAGACAATAAGACGGAAAATATTTATCAGCGGAATTGATATCAGAAGGACAGGAAAATAATAATCAGAAGGCCAAGGTCTGACCAGCGGAGGCAGTTACAGAAGACCGGACGCTGTCGACTGGAAGAAGAGTGTAGGAGTAGGGAGCTTGAATGAAGTTTCCGACGGGTGCAGTGTTAGAAGCGCCTCCAAAGTCATTGCCGCGAGCGACTGCAAAGCCCTCGTCGGTATCATAGAGTGGCTTATCGGTGCCTGTAGAAAAAAATTATTTATGTACACGCATATTTTCAAGAGGACCAGCTGAACATACCAGTCCAAACGTTATTCTCAACGAGGAGTTGAGCACCATCACGAGTGTTGATACCATCGTTGTTGTCGTCAAAGACATTGTTGAAGATGTGACCGTGGCCGAAACGGAAGGAAGGAGTGCGAGAGTTGAGGTCGAACCACCAATTGTTGGCGTAAGTAACAGTGATAGCTACATCTTGAGATCCATTGTTGTCGGAATGACCAACAAGAGAAGCTTTCCAGTGAGTATAGAGCTTGCTATTAGTGACCGTGATACCAGTACAGCCGTGGGTGATGTCGAGAAGTCCATCGTAACTGGTTCAACAAGTAAATAGCGGTTCATCAGACTCAATGGCTAAATCTTAGCTTACAAGTCTTTGTTGTGATCCCTGTCACTAGAGAGGTCGCAGTGGTCGACCCAAACCTGGTTTGCAGCCTGAATACCAATGTTATCACCAGGAGCGAGAACCTTGGCAATTTTGACGTTGCGGATGATAACGTTGTTCTCGTTGAGAACACGAAGACCAATACCCGTGAGGGCTAGTGGATGGGTCATTGGTATGTCTAATGAATTGGTAGAGCTTACAGGAGCCTTGCTTTCCAATAATTGACGTGTTAGAACCGACCCTCACGACGGCATCACCAGATAAGTTACCTAACGAAGCTGAGTCGTCGACTTCAGCATAGAGAGTACACCATACCGCTAATAATAACAATCTTCTTATCGTTACCTTGCACAGCAGCAGTGAGGGCGTCGAGGGTGGTCACAGTTGTCTGAGTTCCACCTGAGCCGCCAGTGGTCCTAGATGTGGAGTTAGTTGCCGAACTGCAGATGTTTGAATAACTTACCCTCCATTGAGGGTTGCATAGCCAACATCAGCAACGTCGTTCACTGAAGCACGTTTTTGAATGACGCCGGCCTATCAAAAATAAATTGAACGTCAATGTTCAAAGACAAACAGAGAATACAATTACCGAGGCAACTTGTATAGCTGCAAAGGCGACTACAGAGGCGAAGAATTTCATGTTGTTTGAAGCTGAGACTGGTAATGAGCTCAAAAGTGGAGATGAGTCCTGGCTCTATAGCGTTGGGTGCAGCCCTCTTTATAGCTCTCCACGTAGCATCCCTATAATACAAAAAAATTGAATTGATATCCGAGCCATCTTCTGTCAGCTCAGTCAAACACAGATTTTCTCATCGACGCTTTCTCATCGACGCCTTCTGGCAGTGGGAGACGACATCGACACCCACTGGATACATCCAAGCGGACCGCCCGGCCCTTTTTGATCCTTTCTAGAATTGAAAGCGCCTCAGATATCTTGGGCACATGGAATACAGCGGCCAAATACAGTCACCAGCTACTGCTCAAGCAATGAACACCTACTTTTTTATACATCTGTCATGAGATGTGTCGTTATGCTGTTCAAGAATTGCGGAGAAATCAGATTTCTGCGAGAAGCTGCTCTTTCTATTAAGGGGCTATGAGAAAGAGATTCTATTTTCTTCGATAGGCGTTGACGAGCCCCGCGAGTGTCTCGTTTGCAGCCGGCTTTTGTGTGTTTGAATTCATCAACAAATAGTAATAAAATGGCGGTTCAATTCTCACTCTGAAGCGATTGAAATGAGGTTACTTACACTTCAGCATGTAATGGATCTATATCCCATTAATGGTCTTGAGTTCCAGCATTATTTGAAAACACCAGCTCGAGATGCGGTAAACGGAAGTCCACCGGACCGCTATTTTCCTTCCTTTCCGGATAACCGTTCATCTATCCAAAGTAGCATAACAGAGCACTGGTCATTCTTCGGAAGAAGACCCTCAATGACAGATAGCTAAACAGTCAAGCATCGAGCTGCCGGGGAGGGCTGTTTCCAGATAGTCTGAGAGCAGCTCCTGAAAGCACTGTGGTTCCTCTGTTCTGGTAAGCATATGAGTTGGTAAAACCGAGGATGATCCAATGTAGTCGTGGTAGTCATCTGAAACTATGTTATCACGTGACAGAAATCACGTAGCTTACCATAGTAAACAGAAATGAGACAGCTCGACAGCAAATGGCAGCTCATCATCATCGATAGTCACTCAAAGTCAAGCAAGTCAGAAGCAACAATTTTTTCCGTATCACCTGTACTACCAATAACGTCGTAACGAATTTATCACAGGGTTGAAGGAAAAGAGGCCCAAATGACGGTCAATTAATCAATCCAATCATTGATCCAAGAATTTCTCCGTTGCTGAGGAATCAATTACCTACTTGCATGAAAGGTGCATAAATGCTCTCGCGCTTTTTTATCATGAGCATAGCTTCAAGCTTCAGCCGGGCCGCTGCGTGTTCACTATACCCTAAGTGTAAACAACTTTCAGCTTGCAAATCCCTGTCAGCTGTTCAGGTAAGAGGCCCGAACAACGTTCGTGGAAAGTGACATCAAGTCTAAACATAACGGCGTCCAAACCTGGGGATGCGCCTCAGGATGATGAGATTAATACAAAAGTTATATATTCATTTCCCTATGAGAGATTTTGGTAAAGCCTGTGCCACCAAGAAAACTGGCCCCCGAGGCTAAGACTCCATCATCATGTCCATCTCGGACACACCACTGTCAGCTCCGCTGGAGAAAACTTCTGACCCCGACGCTAGGGAATCAATCAGCAACGCCAATCTTCCCGTCCCGAGGTTAGGCTCCTGGCAATTTTTGAGTTAATCACCTCAGCTTGCCAAGCACTTGGACTCGCACCTTTCGAAGTTCCTCGAGGTCGTCCCGGAAACCATCAGCAACTGATGACATCCAGAATTTACGGAACTTGTCCTTTAACTCCTTTTCTTTTTCTTCTGCACTAACATCACGCCGAGGTGGCAGAAAAGAGGGTATTTCAACAGGTGGTGGTGACGGTGATGGCGATCTATGCACTTTGTTAGGTTTTTGTGATGGTGTTAAACCATCTTTTGAAGGAGTCACTATGCTTGAGCTTGAAGTGTCTGAATCCGATTCTGACTCCAATTCTGAAGACACCGCAGGTTTTGGGGTCTCTGGAACCTTCCTGATGGTGTCAGAGGATGATTCCTCTTCAGAAGAGGAGGATGGTTGCGAGCTTGAAGAAGAGCTCGACACCGAAACTGCACGTCTTTTACGTTTCCTTGTCCGCTTTCTAGGTGCAGGATTCGTAGACTTAGCTGATGGCATAAGAAATGAAAAAAGCTGGATTTTAAAATAGGATCGGAAACCCCAACCCTAAATTAGGACCACATCATTGCTTCTTTCTCTCTTACCACCATCTTGTATGGGAGCGCCTATTAGAGAATTAGCAAATACATTATTTCCTACAGATTCTTTACTCACTCCATCTGTCCTAAACTCTTCAAACATGAATATAGACATCAACACTCCTAGGGGAAGATCAGGTACCTCAAGCAAGAACAACTCAAGAGAGTCATCAACTCACTCTAACACATCCTTCATCTCTTATTGTGAGAGGATGGAAATTCAAAACTTCAATACATTCTAGAGCGAACAGGTTGAGTATGATGAGAAAGAAAGACTTTCTCTTTCATATGCTACTTCCAGAGTAGAGGAAGGTAACATGGTTAACAAGGCAATTAATACTAGTCCCAATGAGGGGGCACCACAGGTTAATAATGAGCACCTGCCCTTAACAACCCACCGTGTCCACAAGAAGGAGGTGAGGCAAATAATGCTACTAACATATATAATTCCTAGAAGTTCATGAATGTTCTGATCCTATATGATATTAATTAACTAGTCAAACTAAATGCTTGGGATGGGAAAGCTCACCCCATTTCTATTTTTGGTACTATGGATTTTCTTGAAATTGATTCCATAAATATATCAACTTTGCTATTATGTATGGCCAACTTTATCAGGAATAGAAGTGTAGAAAGTAACAAGATAAACAATGTTAATTAACTCTAAGGCTTTGGTTAGGCAGCCTAGGAATTTATCTTGTTTATTTATGAATCAGGTTGGGATACATTAACTAAGAGGGCTGAACAATCAAAGAACAAACAGATAGAAGTGGTCAAACTTCCTCTTCCAATTCCAGCAAAACTATCTAAGGAAATATTAGAGAAGTCAAAGTTCTTTAATAAGAGAGGCAAAAAAGCTAATGAACCTGAGAAACCCAAGAAATCATATGCTCAAGCATCAGTTCTAAGTATTGGTGAAATCCTGAAACTCAAAAAGAATTTCCTCAGTTTATTTGCCAAGAAAATTGAAAACATTTATAGGATGATTAATGATTCTGGAAAAAGTAAGCCCAAAATTAACATAATAACTAAAGGTTCTTTGAAAAAACAGATTATCATTCCCATAAACAATAATAATAAAACTAAATTATTGCTTCTTCAAGTACACATATCACTAACATTAATATTGTGCTCAAGAATATCAAGAACAATATCATGGCAAACTTTGTTAGAACAGATCAACATGGTATTATCATTATTGTTATGAACTTATTCCTTAGAGTTGGAAATAAGAACAACTCTTGTATTAGAGAAATACAAGAGAACTTGATAGAGAACTCTTCTACAAACTAGTCTACCTTATATAGTCCTACAGATGGTTCATGCTAACTACTGTGCACCCTACCCTAAACA
>Ga0157368_1000874_pt1 | contig 13529 bp, 10 predicted proteins | sample AttbisABBM3_FD_113146 | JGI IMG/M metagenome (GOLD analysis project Ga0157368, IMG submission 113146) | Fungus gardens microbial communities from leaf cutter ant in Botucatu, State of São Paulo, Brazil - Atta bisphaerica ABBM3 | ecosystem: Host-associated > Fungi > Mycelium > Unclassified ...
CGGTCGAAGGATCCGACCGCGCGGGCTATGTCCTAGTGCATTGCTAGGATACTAACGAGTAACGGGGTGAGCTGTCTCGAATTCGACCGGATTTTCTCGCGACGACTCCCCTGGAGTCGTTTTCAGCTCCCTGCGAGGGTCATGCCCTCGATCAGCACGGAACCGGTGCGCAGGCTGCCACGGTGCTCGACATCGCTGCCAACCGCCACGATCTGGCGGAACATGTCGCCTAGCCGACCAGCGATGGTGACCTCCTGGACCGGAAACTGGATCTCGCCATTCTCGATCCAGAAACCGCCGGCCCCGCGGGAATAGTCGCCGGTGACCAGGTTGGTGCCCTGCCCCATCATCTCGGTGACCAGGAAGCCGGTGCCCATCTGCCGGATCAGTTCGGCCTGGTCGGCCGCGCCGTGGCTGACGTGCAGGTTGTGCACGCCGCCGGCATTGGCGGTGCTCTTGAGCCCCAGCTTGCGCGCCGAATAGCTGCCCAGCACATAGGAGACCAGTTGGCCGTTCTCGACGAAGGACTTGGCATAGGTGGCCAGGCCTTCGCCGTCGAAGGCGGCGCTGCCCAAGGCGCGCGGCAGGTGCGGGCGTTCGTCCAGGGTCAGCCAGTCGGGAAACACCTGCTGCCCCAGGGCGCCTTCGAGAAAGGACGACTTGCGATAGAGGTTGCCACCGGAAATGGCGGCGAGGAAGGTGCTGAACAACCCAGCGGCCATTTCCGGAGAAAAGAGCACCGGCACCTTGGCCGTAGGCACCGGCCGCGCGCCTAGGCGGCTCACGGCACGCTCGGCGGCGCGGCGACCGATCTCTTCGGCGCTCAGCAACTGGCTGCCGATACGATTGACATCGTAGTAGTAGTCCCGCTGCATGGCGTCGCCACTACCGGCGATCATCACGCAACTCAGGCTGTGGCGGGTGCTGGCGTAGCCGCCGACGAAGCCGTGGCTGTTGCCGTAGACCCGGCAGCTCTGATGGGTGTTGAGGGTGGTGCCATCGGCATTGCCGATGCGGCTGTCGGTGGCATAGGCGGCGGCTTCGCAGGCCAGGGCCTGCTCGATGGCCTGTTCGGGGGTGATGTCCCAGGGATGGTAGAGATCGAGATCGGGCAGCTCGCCGCGGGCCATCAACTCGGCGTCGGCCAGGCCCGCGCAGGGGTCCTCGGACGTATGCTTGGCAATGGCCAGGGCGGCTGCCACGGTCTCGCGGATCGCGTCCGGACCGATGGCGGAGGTGCTGGCCGAGCCCTTGCGCTGGCCCAGGTAGAGGGTGATGCCGAAGCCCTGGTCGCGATTGAATTCGACCGTTTCCACCTCGCCCTTGCGAACGGACGTGGACAGGCCCTGGTCGACCGAGACGGCCACCTCGCCAGCGCTGGCGCCCTGGCGGCGGGCCTCGGCCAGGATGGCTTCGACCTGCTCGCGCAATTCGGGTAGCGCAGCGGGACCCACGGCGGCGTTGCGATTCATGACGTTCTCCTTACGGACGGCGCCGGCCAGGCCGGACAACCGTGCGGCAACTCGTTATGATGGCGCCCATTCTTAGCTGGACTCCATAGTTCATGGTTGATTCTTACGACGACGACGCGCCGCTGGGCGAAAAGAGCAAGACTCAGGTCAAGCGCGAGCTGCATGCGCTGCAGGATCTGGGCGAACGCCTGGCCGGCCTGCCGGCCGAGCAGCTGGACCGCCTGCCGCTGACCGACCCCCTGCGCAAGGCGCTGGCCGAGGCGCCCAAGCACAAGACCCACATCGCGCGCAAAAGGCATGTCCAGTACCTGGGCAAGCTGATGCGCGACCAGGATCTGGAAGCCATCCTGGCGCTGGTCGACCAGATGGACAGTTCCACCCGGCAATACAACGAGCGTTTCCATGCCCTGGAGCGTTGGCGCGACCGCCTGATCGCCGAAGGCGATGCGGCATTGGAAGCTTTCGTGGCGCTCTACCCGGAAACCGACCGCCAGCACCTGCGCGGCCTGGTGCGCCATGCCCAGCACGAGGCGACGCACAACAAGCCGCCCGCGGCCACGCGTAAGGTGTTCAAGTACATCCGCACCCTCGACGAAACCCAGCGCGGGCTGCGCTAGGCTTTCGTTAGCCCTGGCCACGGCCGGCGCCCGCATCAGGCGCCGGTGCCGCCCACGGTGATGGCGTCGATCTTCAGGGTCGGTTGACCCACGCCCACCGGCAGCGATTGGCCGTCCTTGCCACAGGTTCCCACCCCCGCATCCAGGGCCAGGTCGTTACCGACCATGGACACCCGGTTCATGACCTCGGGGCCGTTGCCGATCAGGGTAGCGCCCTTCACCGGGCGGCCGAGCTTGCCGTTCTCGATCAGATAGGCCTCGCTGGTGGTGAAGACGAACTTGCCGCTGGTGATGTCCACCTGGCCACCGCCCAGGCTGGCGCAATAGATGCCCTTCTCCACCGAAGCGATGATCTCGGCCGGATCGCTCTGGCCGGCGAGCATGTAGGTGTTGGTCATGCGCGGCATGGGCAGGTGGGCATAGGATTCGCGCCGACCGTTGCCGGTGGGCGCCACGCCCATCAGCCGGGCATTGAGCTTGTCCTGCATGTAGCCCTTGAGGATGCCGTTCTCGATCAGCACGTTGTAGCCGCTGGGGGTGCCCTCGTCGTCGATGGACAGCGAGCCGCGACGATCAGGCAGGGTGCCGTCGTCGACGATGGTGCACAGCGAGGACGCCACCTGCCGGCCGAGCTGGCCACTGTAGTTGGAGCTGCCCTTGCGGTTGAAATCGCCTTCCAGGCCATGGCCGACCGCCTCGTGCAAGAGCACGCCGGACCAACCCGCGCCCAGGACCACCGGCAGGGTACCCGCCGGCGCTGCGGAGGCTTCCAGGTTGACCAGCGCCTGGCGCACCGCTTCGCGGGCATAGCCCAGGGCGCGGCCGTCGCTCTGGAAATAGCGGTAGTCGCTGCGCCCGCCGCCACCACTGTTACCGCGCTCGCGACGCCCGTTCTGCTCGACGATGACGCTCACCCCCAGGCGGACCAGGGGGCGCACATCGGCAGCCAGGGTGCCGTCGACCGCGGCCACCAGGGTCCGCTCCCAGACACCCGCCAGGCTGATGGTGACCTGCTGGATGCGCGGATCCAGAGCGCGAGTCGCCTCATCCAGTTGCTGCAGGAAGGCGACCTTGGTGGCGCGATCCAGCACATCGAGTGGATTGTCCTGGCCATAGAGGCGCTGCGCCGGCTCCACCGCACGAAACGCCTGGACCCGGCCCTCGGTGCCGCTGCGGGAAATGGAGCGCGCCGCCTGGGCGGCAAGATCCAGCGCCTCGCCGGTGATGGCATTGCTATAGGCGAAGCCAGTCTTCTCGCCGGACAGCGCGCGCACCCCGACGCCCTGGTCGAGGTGGAAGCCACCTTCCTTGACGATGCCGTCTTCCAACAGCCAGGACTCGGAGACGATGCTCTGGAAATACAGGTCGGCCGCGTCGATACCCGGGCCCGCCAGACGCTGCAGCACCGGTTGCAGGTCGTCGACCGCGAGTCCGCCGGGGCCCAGCAGAGCCGCGCCGACGCTAGTTAGATAATCACTCATGGACACTCCAGACGACGCCGCCGCGGGCGTCGGAACGATGAAAGGGTCGCGTCTTGGCCTCTAGCCTACTCGCGGGAAGCGCCGATCCCTGATGCAAAAGACCAATGGCCGTCATTGCCGTTCGGCCAGGCGCGCGGGCGCGAAGCGGCGATGCTGCATGATCGGCATCCGGCGACGCAGCTCGGCCTGGCGCTCGGCGTCACGCTCGATGAACAGCACCGCCTCGCCACTGGCCTGGACGGCGAGCACCTCGCCCCAGGGATCGACGGCCATGGCGTGGCCCCAGGTAGTCCGGCCATTGGCGTGGACCCCGCCCTGGGCGGCGCCCAGGAGGTAGGTCTGGGTCTCCACGGCGCGGGCGCGTAGCAACAGTTCCCAGTGGGCCTGGCCCGTCGGCACGGTGAAGGCCGAAGGTGCGCTGATCAATTCCGCACCGGCGGCGCGCAGGGCGCCATAGAGTTCGGGGAAGCGCAGGTCGTAGCACACGGTCAGGCCCAGGCGGCCGACCGGGGTATCCACCACCGTGAGGGCCTGGCCCGCTGCGTAGTGGTCGGATTCACGATAGCTGCCCTGGCTGTCGCTGACATCGGCGTCGAAAAGATGCAGCTTGTCATAGCGGGCGACACGTCGGCCCTGGTCGTCATAGAGCAACGAGCAGGCGCAGGGTTTGCCTGCTGTCGCACCATCGGGCAATAGCGGCAGGGTGCCGGCAAGCAGCCAGAGCCCAAGCTCGCGTGCTCGCTCGGATAGCCATGGCAGGATCTCGCCCTGGCCAAGCGCCTCTGCCTGGGCCAGCTCGGCCGGCGCCGGATGGCCGATGGCGACGAAATTCTCCGGCAGTACCGCGAGTCGCGCTCCGCCTTGGGCGGCGCGTTCGAGCAGCCGCTCGGCGGCGAGCAGGTTGGCCGCCACCCCAGGGCCGCTGACCATTTGCAGCAGGGCTATGGACATAGGTCACTCCAGTCTTCGCCGACCATGCTAACAGCCTCGGGAGGCCAGCACTTATTCGATGGTCATCTTCGGATCCTGCCAGGGTCCCTCGATGTGGTAGGTGATGCTGGCCATGCGGGTGAGGCGATCGCCGATCAGACGATCGACGATGAACAGCGCGCCGCCGACGACCGGGGCGCCAGCGAGCAAGGCCGCCAGCGGCAGCGCATTGCTCAGCGGCAGGCCGACGCGCAGGTTGGCGTCGACCTTGTTGTCGGCCATGTCCAGCACGCCGCTCAGGCTCATCTCCGCGCCTGGCCCACTCAGGGTGATGGGCTTGCACGTACGGAAGACCCCCTTCTGCGCCACCAGGAATCCCGTGATGGTGTCGTAGCTCAGGCCCTGGCCGAACAGGTCGGAGAAATCCAGGCGCAGGCGGCGACGGATGGATTCGAAATTGAGCAGGCCGAAGAAACGCAGCGCCGATGCCGACCCTTCCACCTTGCGCAACTGGCCGTCGTGGAGGCGCGCATCGAGGCTGCCATTGAGTCGGGCCAGGGCGACATAGGCTGGCGAGCCGGGCCAGTTGACCCGCGCATTCAGGTGGAAATCGCGACTGGTCACGCTCGAGGCGAAGTTCCAGGCCAGCAGGATATCGGCGATGTTGCCGCCCGAGAGTCGGCCCTGGTAGTAGCTGTGGGTGGCTCCGGGCGCGCCTTCCCAGCGCAGATCGCCCTTCACCTTGAGGCCACGCAGATCGAGATCCAGTGCCTGGAAGTTGGCCCCGACTGGCGAAGGCCTGAGTTGCAGGTGCTGCGCGCCGACCGGCCGCCCCCCCAATTCGAAGCTGTCGATGTTCAGGTTCAGCGCCGGTAGTTTACGCGGATCGACGTCAGCCAGCGGATCGGGCTGCGGCGCATCGCTGACCACCGAAGGGTCCGCCGGGGTCTGGGGGATGCGCAGGTGCTGCAGATTGACGTCGATCGGCTGACCGCTTTGCCGTGGTATCCGTACCTGGCCAGCGATGGTCTGGCTGGCCAGCCCGAACTGCCAGGCGGTCTCCTGGGGTTCGTAGGTCAGGCGCAGGTTGTCGATTTCCTGCCCGAAGGCCAGGAAGCGACCGAAGCTGAGATCGCCCCGCCCGAGGCTGGAGAGATCAGGAAGGTTGCCGTTGCCCTGAGCTGAACCGCCATTACCACCCATGGCAGTGGCTACGTAGCGTTGATAGACGCCCTGCCAGGCGCTCAGATCGAATTCGGCGAGTTGCCCCCGCAGGTCGTAACCGGGGGTGGCCGGCAGATTGGCGGTGCCGCCGCCCAGCATGATCTCGCCGCGCCCCTTGGCGATGGCGGTGGGATCGAGCATCAGGACGGCATCGGCGACACCCTTGAGGGTCGCCTCCACCCGCCGCTCACCCTCGTTGAGCGCCAGGCTGAAGAAGGCGTCGCGGCTGTCGTCGGCGTTCTTGCCGAAGGGCGCCGGCAGGTCGATAGCCACCCCGTGCAGGTCGGAGCTGACCACTAGCTCGCTGTGCTCGGCCAGGGTCAGGCCAAGGCGATAGCCCAGCAAGCCGCGGACCGGGAGGGGGCGCCCTTCGCTCCCCAACCAGCGGGCCAGTTGCTCCACGTCCACGCGCCCATCCACTACCAGGCGAGTGCGCGGATCGCCGGCCTTGCCTTCCGCAAAGGCCTGGCCGCGGATGGGCTGGTCGAAGACCCGCGCCTGGATGTCCGGAGCGCTCAGACCCGTGCGGGTGTCGTAGCGGAAGTTGCCACGGATGTCGGTCAGGATCAGCTTGGGGTCCGCCAGTTCCAGGCGGGCCTTGTCCGGTGTCAGATCGACCACGACCACTGGTGGCTGGGCCTTGGCCAGCGGGATGTCCAGATTCAGAGCGCTGTTGGGGAGCGCACCCTCGCCTTTCCAGCCGGCGAAGACCTTGGCGGTCGGCAGCGGCGCTTCCTGGAGGATCTTCAGACCGTCGCGCACGCTGCTGTCGAGCCGCGCCGTGAGCAGCAGGTGCGGTACGCTGCCGTCGTGCAGCAGCGGGATTCGGGCTTCGGCGTCCCGCACGCGGGTGTCGAGGATGCGCCCTTCCGGCACCTGCACCTTGACCCCGTCGTTTTCGATGAACACCTCGCCCCTGGCCTGGCGCAGGGCCGGCCAGCCGGGCTGATAGGCCAGCTGGGCATCGTGCACCCGGAAGAACAGGCTCATGGTGCGCGAGTGCGCGGGCGAGCCGTGCCGCAGGGAGCCCTGGTATTGGAAGATGCCTTCGTCGATCCGTCCGCCGACGATGGCGGTCGTCAGCCACTGGGCAAGTTCCGGACTGAATTGCGTCGCCGGCAGGCGCGTCGGCAAGTACTTGCGGGTATAGCTGGCATCGCCGTCCTTAAGGCCGACGCGCAGGTCCATGTAGCTGTCCACGTCCGGATGCAGACCGAGCTGGATGTGCATGTCGCCACTGGCCGCGCCTTCCGGACCAGTCACCTGCATCAGCGCACTGCCGAGGGTGAACCTCTGGCTGTCGAGGCTCCAGGTCAGCAGCGCCTTGGCGGTGCGATAGCGCCAGGGATCGGGAAAGATATCACTCAGGTAGAGCATGAAATCCGTGGTATCCAGGCGCAATTCGCCGCCGCCGAGACTGCCGCTCAGGCTGCCGCTGATACCGTCGACGGCGGGTGCGCCATGATAGGCGGCGAAGCCCACCCGCTCCAGGTTGGCGGCGTAGGTGAGGCGCTCCGGCAGTGGCTTCTGCGGATAGAGATCGGCGTTGATGTTGCGTAGCCGGCCTTGGGGTGCCAAGGCCTGCACCGCCTGGGCGACCGCAGCGGGCAAGGGCGCGAGATCCCGCGCCAGTTGCGCGGCCTGGGCGAGATCGAGCTGGTCGCCGCGTACCTGCAGGTGCTGGGCTTTACCGTCGTAGGCCAGGCCGTAGCGACCTTCCAACGGCTGACCGTCGAGCTGCGCCTTGAGTACCAGGGCCGCCGTTTGCTTGCCAGCAGCGGCGCCCTGCTGGCCGGCATCCAACTCCAGCCCCTGCAGACGCACCGGTGGGCGATCGGCATAGGCAAGCGCCAGGTCCGCGGCCCGCAGGCGCAAATAGGAGCGCTGCAAACGCCCATCGGCCCAGTCGAACCAGAGTTCGCCGCTGGCCTGGGCGCGCTGAAGGTGCCACTGCTGGGTCAGGGTAGCCGGCACCCAGCGCGACCAATCGGTGGCAGGCAGGCTGACATAGCCCTCCAGGCTACTGGCGCGCCAATCTTCCGGCCGTGGCTTGCCGTTCAGTCGCGCCGCCACGGTACCGCCATCGGGCAACCGGAAGCGGCTCGCCAACTCCAGGGAGCCGTTCAGTTGCCGCGACAGGCTGGCCTCCAGGTATCTGAGGGTGACCGGCGCTCCCTGTTGCGGAATCAGGCTGAGCTGGCTGTCCAGCAGGCTGGCGTGGTCCAGCCGGGCCAGGGCATCGAGCACCAGGGCCGGATCGAAGGGCTTGGCATCCGGCGCGCGCGGTGGCAGGCCACGCAGTTGCCAGTGGCCCTGGGCGTCTTCCTGCAGAACCAGATGGACACCATCGACCTGCAGGGATTTGAGTCGCAGTTGCCAATGCCAGAGACTGCCGAAGACGTCGGGGACCACCTTGAGGTAGTCGAGCTGTACGGTCCGCGCTCCTTGTCCCACGCTCAGATCACGCAGGACCAGTACCGGATTCCAGACTGCCCAATGGCCTTCGAGCCGGCCCAGACGGACCGGCTCGCCCAGCGCCGTCGTCGCGCGCGCCTCGACCGCGCTGCGATACTCGCCGACCCAGGGCATGAGCAGCCGGCCCAGCCCCACATAGAGGGTGGTCAAGGCGAGCAGCAGCAACACCAGGATCAGCGCGCCACGCTTGAGCCAGGACATCATCGGGCGGACCTAGAGCAGCACCACATCGTACTGCTCCTGGGAATACATGGTCTCCACCTGGAATTTGACGGTGCGGCCGATGAAGGCTTCGAGATCGGCAACGTTGCCCGATTCCTCGTCCAGCAATCGATCCACCACCTTCTGGTTGGCCAGCACCAGGTAGGAATTGGCCTGGTAGGCCCGCGCCTCGCGCAGGATCTCGCGGAAGATCTCGTAGCAGATGGTCTCGGCGGTGCGCAGTATGCCGCGGCCCTGGCAATTGCCGCAGGGCTCGCAGAGCACCTGGGAGAGGCTCTCGCGGGTGCGCTTGCGGGTCATCTGCAACAGGCCCAACTCGGTGATGCCGATGATATTGGTCTTGGCGTGGTCGCGCTCGAGCTGCTTTTCCAGGGTCCGGATCACCTGGCGCTGGTGTTCTTCGTCCTCCATGTCGATGAAGTCGATGATGATGATGCCGCCCAGGTTGCGCAGCCGCAGTTGCCTGGCGATGGCGGTGGCGGCCTCGAGATTGGTCTTGAAGATGGTCTCTTCCAAGGTGCGATGGCCAACGAAGGCGCCGGTATTGACGTCGATGGTGGTCATGGCCTCGGTGGGGTCGATCACCAGATAGCCGCCGGACTTGAGCAGCACCTTGCGCTCCAGGGCCTTCTGAATCTCGTCTTCCACACCATAGAGATCGAAGATGGGTCGCTCGCCGGGATAGTGCTCCAGGCGCGAGACCACCTCGGGCATCAGCTCCTCGACGAATTGCCCGATGCGCTGGAAATTCTCGCGACTGTCGACGCGGATCTTTTCCGTACGCGGCCCGACCAGGTCACGCAGTGCTCGCAGCGCCAGGGTCAGGTCCTCGTAGATGGGCACTGGCGTCGGTCCCTGCAGGTTGCCTGAGATCTGTTGCCAGAGACGGCGCAGATAACGGATGTCGGCCAGGATGTCTTCCTCGCGCGCGGCCTCGGCGGCGGTGCGCAGGATGAAGCCGCCCTCCTGCTCGATGCCCTCGCTCTCGACACAGCGCGTCATGATCGCCTTGAGGCGCTCGCGCTCGGCCTCGTCCTCGATCTTCAGCGAAATGCCGACATGGGAGGTGCGTGGCATATAGACCAGGTAGCGCGAAGGGATCGACAGATGGGTGGTGAGCCGGGCGCCCTTGGTGCCTATGGGGTCCTTGGTGACCTGGACCACCAGCGTCTGGCCCTCGCGCACCAGGGCGTTGATGCTCTCCACCGCGGCCCCCTCGCGCTGGGAAATCTCGGCGGCGTGGATGAAGGCCGCGCGGGTGAGACCTATGTCGACGAAGGCCGCCTGCATGCCCGGCAGCACCCGTACCACCCGGCCGCGATAGATGTTGCCGACGATGCCGCGTCTGAGGGTGCGCTCGACGTGCACCTCCTGCAGCACACCATTTTCCACGACGGCGACACGGGACTCCATGGGAGTGATGTTGATGAGGATCTCTTCGCTCATGGAGGACTCTTGGACGACGTGGAAGGGCAGTAGAACGACCGCGGAGCCGAACGCCTCAGGGTTGCGCAGTCGGCAGTCCAACGGACCGCCAACAAGGGATGGCGAAAGCGCTCAGCAGTTCCGCGGTTTCGCACAGCGGGAGCCCTACGACAGAGCTGTAGCTACCCTGCAGGCTACGGACGAAGACCGCCCCGGCGCCCTGGATCGCATAGCTGCCGGCCTTGTCGGCCGGTTCGCCGGTCTCCCAGTAGCGCTCGGCTTCACCAGGCGTCAGAGGACGGAACTCCACCTCCACCGCCACCACGCGACTCAGACAACGCTCGCCATCGGCGATGGCGACCCCGGTCACCACCCGATGGCGCCGACCGCTGAGCGCGGCGAGCGTGGCCAGCGCCGCGGCCCGGTCCCGGGGTTTACCGAGTAGCTGGTCATCGAGCACCACACAGGTATCGGCGCCCAGCACGCAACCGTCCGCGCTGCCGGCCAGCACCTGCCGCCCCATGGCCGCCTTGGCCCGCGCCAGACGCTCGACATAGGCGTCCGCCGCCTCACCGGGATGCGGGGTTTCGTCCACCGTCGCGGCGACTTTCAGGAAGGCGACGCCGATCTGTTCGAGCAGTTCGGCGCGCCGTGGCGAGGCGGAGGCAAGGTAGAGCTGGGGCATCGACAACAACCAGACGGCAGAGAGATGACGGGAGCATGCCAGCCTGACGCAGGTGAAACCAGCTCAGTTGACACCGAATCTGAGGCGCAGCCCGCGGAGCAGCAGATAGATCCAGGGCCAGAGCAAGGCACTGACCAAGGCCGGCGTGAGAAAGACCAGGGTCGGTGGGCGACTGCCGGCCAGGGCGTTCAACCACAGCGCAAGGAGCTGGCCGATGCCGTAGACCACCAGCAGCACGAAGCCCTGTTGCCAGATCGGAAAGGCTCGCAGCCGCGGCGCCAGGGAGCGGACCAGGAACACCACCAGGCTCAGCACCAGCGCCGTCTGGCCCAGCAGATTGCCGTAGAGCACATCCTCGGCGATGCCCATCACCCAGGCGGTGAGCAGACCGACGCGATGCGGCAGCGTCAGGGTCCAGAAAGTCAGCAGCATAGCCAGCCATAGCGGCCGGCCGATCTCCATGAATTCCGGCATGGGCGCGACGGACAGCAGCAACCCGACCAACAGGGTGAGCCAGATCACCCACCCGTTGTGGCCGATGCGCAGCGCCATCAACGATCACCCTCGTCGGGCAGTTCCGGGGCCTGATGCTGAACCGCAGCGGGCAACGGTGGCAGCTTCTTCTGCGGCTGGGCGGTGGTCGCGGCCGGCTGACCGGTCGCCGGGGTGGCGCCATGGGCCGGCGGCTTGGTCGGTGTGCCGGGACGGGCAGCGGCGCCACTCTGATTCGCCGGCGGCTTGGTCGGCGTCGCCTGGCGACTGCCAGCACCCTGAGCCGGGGCGGCCGGCGCTGCCGTAGCGGCACCCGCGGCTGGCGGATTGGCCGGGGCTGCTGGCCGTTGCGCGGCGTGACGATCCGCCGCTTCCTGGGCCTCGGCGGCATCGTTGGCGCGCTGCTCGGGCGTGCGGGTGTCGCTGAACACCAGCAGCATGTAGCGACTGCGATTGAGCTTGGCGGTGGGAATGGCGCGGACCACGGCGAAGGGTTGCCCCGAGTCGTGGATCACCTTGGACACCGTGGCCACCGGGTAGCCCGCCGGGAAGCGTTGGCCCAGACCGGAGCTCACCAGCAGGTCGCCTTCCTTGATGTCGGCGGTATCGGCCACGTAGCGCAATTCCAGGCGCTCGGGGTTACCGGTGCCGACGGCGATGGCGCGCAGTCCGTTGCGGTTGACCTGCACCGGAATGCTGTGAGTCACGTCGGTGAGCAGCAGGACGCGTGCCGAATAGGGCATCACCTCCACCACCTGCCCCATCAGGCCGCTGGCGTCGAGCACCGGCTGGCCGACGAAGACACCGTCCTTGGCGCCCTTGTCGATGATGATGCGATGGGTATAGGGATTGGGATCGACGCCGATCAGCTCGCCGACCAGCACCTTGTCGTCCACCAGCGCCGCGGAGTTGAGCAATTCGCGCAGGCGGACGTTCTGCTCGGTAAGGGCGGCAAGCTTCTGCAGCCGGCGCTGCAGCAGCAGCTGCTCGGCCTTGAGGCGCTCGTTTTCCGCCATCAGTTCGGTACGACTGGAAAACTGGTCACTGACCGCTTCCCAGGCGCGCACGGGAAAGCCCGCCACCTCGTAGAGCGGCGACAGGACCAGTGCCAGCTGGCTGCGCACGGGTTTCAGGTAGTCGAAACGCGCGTCAGTGACCATGACACCCACCGAAAGGGCGGCCAGGATCAACAGACGAATGCCCAGCGAGGGGCCTTTGCTGAAAATCGGCTTGATGGTGAGTTCCTCGCAGAACGCGCCCGGCGATCCGGGCGCCAGGGGCGACCGGATCGGGGCCTGTAGTCTGGAACTGCCTTATTCGGTGGACAGCAGGTCCATGGCGTGGCGATCCATCATTTCCAGCGCCTTGCCGCCGCCACGGGCCACGCAGGTCAGCGGGTCCTCGGCGACGATGACCGGCAGGCCGGTCTCCAGCGACAGCAGCTTGTCCAGGTCACGCAGCAGGGCGCCACCACCGGTCAGCACCAGGCCACGCTCGGCGATGTCGGAGGCCAGTTCCGGTGGCGACTGCTCGAGGCAGCTCTTGACCGCCTGGACGATGGTCGCCAGGGATTCCTGCATGGCTTCGAGCACCTCGTTGGAATTGAGGGTGAAGCTGCGCGGTACGCCTTCGGCCAGGTTGCGGCCACGGACGTCGATCTCGCGGACCTCGCCACCCGGGTAGGCGGTACCGATTTCCTGCTTGATACGCTCGGCGGTGTATTCGCCGATCAGACTACCGTAGTTGCGGCGTACGTAGGTGACGATGGCTTCGTCGAAGCGATCACCGCCGACGCGGACCGACTCGGCATAGACCACACCGTTCAGCGAGATCAGCGCGATCTCGGTGGTACCGCCACCGATGTCGACGACCATGGAGCCATGGGCTTCCTCGACCGGCAGACCGGCGCCGATGGCCGCGGCCATCGGCTCCTCGATCAGGAACACCTCGCGAGCACCGGCACCCAACGCGGATTCGCGAATGGCGCGGCGCTCGACCTGGGTCGACTTGCAGGGCACGCAGATCAGCACCCGCGGACTGGGCTGCAGGAAGCTGTTCTCGTGCACCTTGTTGATGAAGTATTGCAACATCTTTTCGCAGACGCTGAAGTCGGCGATGACGCCGTCCTTCATCGGGCGAATGGCGGCGATGTTGCCGGGCGTACGGCCGAGCATGCGCTTGGCGTCGGTACCGACGGCCACCACGCTCTTCTGGTTGCTGTTGCCGTGGGTACGGATAGCAACCACCGAGGGCTCGTTCAGCACGATACCGCGCTCGCGGACATAAATAAGGGTGTTGGCGGTTCCCAGGTCGATCGACAGATCGCTGGAGAACATGCCACGCAATTTTTTGAACATGAGGTGACCCTAGGCGGTGACAAGCGGGCACGCGACAGGACAAACGTGCGGGTAAAAAAGTGCGGCAGACTCTAACAATCGCAGGGATTTAGGGCAAGGCGCCGATATGCTAGATTGAGAGCTTTTCCGGGCCATTAAGCCCTCGTTCA
>Ga0157368_1000875_pt1 | contig 13484 bp, 10 predicted proteins | sample AttbisABBM3_FD_113146 | JGI IMG/M metagenome (GOLD analysis project Ga0157368, IMG submission 113146) | Fungus gardens microbial communities from leaf cutter ant in Botucatu, State of São Paulo, Brazil - Atta bisphaerica ABBM3 | ecosystem: Host-associated > Fungi > Mycelium > Unclassified ...
CAGTAATAACTGTTCATTCTGAAAACACAGATTTAACAGAGATTGGCATAGCAAGAAATCAGAGCCAATTTAATTTGCTTATCTGTAGGTAGGGTAAAACAATAATTTTAAAATCCCTAAAAATATTTTCACAGAATGTTCATAAGAATAAGCTTCTCACCAATACTATTCTAGAAAACAACAAAACTTTCAACATTCTATTTATTTAAGAATCTCCCTAGTTGATTATTCACAGTATTTTGAGCTCTATATCTAAAGAAGGAGAAGATATTATAGGAGCTTCCAATCATTCTTTGTAGATTATGTTCCCAAGTCCTTTTTATAATGATAATAAATACCCAAGAGTTCTCACTTACATTAATATCAGAGTGTTAAAGCTACATTTTTGCTTAGAAAAGATATTTTAATTATAGAAACATAAATCTTATTTCATTTTTCAATTGTGACATTATGTGTTTCATTATTAATATTTATTCAGATGATCAACAATCTATCTTAGAGTATCTAAAGGATACTGAGATAAATTTGAACAATATATTAATCATAACAGAGGATTTCAATATTAGAAATAACAATTGAGATCTCTCTTATTGTTATATGCCAAGTCTACTCATCCAGAAAATACATCTCCACAATAATACTGCTTTTCTAATGTTTACTCTACAGGCCTACCTTTCTTGTAACATGTTTATATAACAGTGATACAACTATCCAGGTATTCCATCTTCTATAATGAGAGTACTCCTATTCAACTCAGTCTTTCATAGCAGAATTATACTCCTGTCAGTGTTCTGCCACTAAAACCCTGAGCATCTCCTATATTATCTCTTTGTATATAAGACTAGTAGTTACACTATAATTCACTAGTCTGGTAATCAACAAAGATAATCCTTATTGAACTCAATCTCCAGTATTCAACAGTGACACACCAATTAGTACTCACTCCCATCTCAGACTTCTTCCTCTCATCTGAAATTGTGACTATGCGGCAGACAGATAGCACAGCATATAAGCTAAAGCCAAGGTTGTTTTTGGTGTGAACTGTACCTGACACTCATTTACATCATTCAACATATATGGATACACTTAGGGAAATTACTGATAGTTTCAATATCTAGAACTATCAATGCCCATTGATCAAGTATCTACTCAATATGTAAATAACCCTCAAGATTCAAATTCAGTCTTAAACCTGATGTTTCTCCATACAAATATGAAGGAATTCAATAATCATAGAATCTTACTAAATCTTCAAAGTACATTTGACCATGCTTCTTTATTGGTCTATATTATCATCAAGAAAAAAACCATCTAAGATAAAAAACATGCTATTGTTAAAAATAGTGAGAAAGAAAAAGAATTCATCAATGAATTGAAAAATAAAATAAGTTGTATTGATATAACAAATATCCATAATTGTGAAATGCTAGAAAGGATAATACAAGAGCTCACTTCTATTGTGGAGAAGCTTTGGTATAAGTATTCTAAAAATGTCAACATTACTAAATACTTTGATGTATGATAGAATGAGGAGTGTAAGAGAGACCTGGCTAATTATTGAACATCCAGAAGAAGAACAGACTGGATTAAATACAAAAAGTTAGTAAAAATAGCTAAAAGAATATTTCTTGATAATGAAATTGCATCAACTAACAAAAGACCATGAAATCTTATGGAATTGGGTCAAGAAACAAAAATTACCAGCTATAGAAGCCATCAAGTTCAATAGATATCTATACAATAAGCTGGATAATCTATAACAAATACTTCATCAATTCTTTAATTCAGCTCAAGACAGACCAATCAATTTCAACTTCTAAACAAAATTTATTCATGTCAACAAACAAAGTAGCTGCTGTTCTTCAAAGCCAAATTTGTCAATGTCATCAACAAATATAGTATTTCATTTACTCTGAGCCCAGATCACATTTCCTGGAGTCATCTTAAAGCATTAGTAAGCAATAATAAATACATTGCTAATATTGTTAACATAGCAAATTTGTGCATCAATCTTGGTTATTGGCTATCACATTTCAAGAAGTCAATATCAATTATTATTCCAAAATCTAACAAGCCATTATATAATACTCCTAAAACATTTTGGCCTATCATTCTCCTCAACATGTTAGAAAAACTCATATAAAAAGCAATAAGTAGTAAACTCTAAGTCCATTCTATCACTTTAAACTTTATTCATTTGAATCAATTGAAATTAACCAAACAATGCTCAATAACAGATGCCAGTATCTATCTAACATAAGCAGGATGAATAAAGAATCTATACTAGCACTCTAGTGTTCAAAATTGTTCAATTTTTCCCCATACTCAACTATTAACTTCTTCCAAGGATTCTGAGCAAAATCAGTTTTGGTATTTTAAAGAAGCATTACTTTATTAACTTCTCAAAAAGTTAAAGAAAATACAGAGAAGAGTGGCTTTATAAATTACAGGAGTGTTTCTTATCTCATTGTTATGGAGAGTTGAGGTTATAGCTAGTCTCATCCCTATTCATTTTCATCTCAATAAAATCATTGGTCAACACTATCTGTTGTGGTAACCACTAGTCAAAAGACCAATAGCTATATAAGCAATAAATCTCAAAGCAGATATTAAGTGGGGATTACAAGAGAACTCAACAAGAAGTCTCCTATGTATTGCTACCCTATTTATATAATAGATACATGGTCCATGCTAACAATAAATAACCCTATCCTAATGTCCATATATTGTCTATGAGTGCACTATGAGATAAACATGCCATAGATATGCATCTTAACATTATTCTTCTAGTCTCTTCTTCCAAAGTCTAGGCCTATGACCTCACATCATGTGATATGTCATGTGACCACAGTCGGTGCCTCTTCATCATCCAAGAATAAAAAAAAAGAAAAGAAAAAAGATATTAAATCAGAAAAAATAAATAAAAAGAAAAGAAAAATGTTAGTATTCAAGTATATCATAATACTATCTCTGAGTAGTGTCTTTACCTAAACAACATATGATCAATTCTCTCTTGGATAAACATCATTCCAAGAAGGCCAAGTCTTATCATATAGCTACAGCTCATCTTACTTTCAAACAATGATTGAGAATTAAGAGTTCTATAGTAAATACTAATAATTGGTTAAATGAAATTTTTCCTTCTTTCAATAGAGAACATTCTCCTGGCTTTTGTCTAGTAGATACTTTCTCTGGTCATTTTTCTTTTTACTCAGTTAACCAAAAAGATGCTAATATAAAAATCACTCATTGTAACAAATTTAATAGTATTTATGAGGATTCTCTCATTGATCAAAACACAATACCTATCATTTCTGATGCTAGTGTTAAAAACAATGTTACTACTTCAGTCTTGTATATCCACAGAGGACAAGATATCATCACCAAAACTGTTTATCATCTAATGAATATAATGTCTACTGAAGCTGAACTCTTTGCTATTAGATGTGGTATTAATGATGTAACTCAGATACAAGACATTGCATACACATTATTATTATCACAGATGCCATTCCAGCCATTAAATGTATTTTTAACACATCTATCTATCCATATCAATTGTACTCTATTACTATATCCAATGATCTTAGAGGCTTCTTTAACAAGAACTCTAATAATTCAATTTTATTCTGTGACTGTCTTAATAGCAACAAGTGGCCTCCTTATCTATTGGTTGACAAAAAGTCAAAATATCTCAAGATAAATTCAGTCTTACCAAGCAAATCATCATGGGAGTTTAGTAGAAAAGAATAATGCAACTTTATCATTCACAAATGGCAGATGTACTTCCAAGCTTCAGAATACAAGAGAAGAAATTTCCTCAATTTAAATAACAATAATAATCAACTTATTTGTTTCACTTATTCTAAAGATGCTACTTGGCTAAAACATGTTGGCCTCTCCAACTCATTGTATATATGCATCACCAGAATGATTATGAATTATACTCCTATTAGGGAATATAAGCTTAGGTTTTTCTCTAACAAATCTTTTGCATGCCTGTGTAGTGATTATACTAGTAAGACAAGGGTATATATTTAACATAAGTGTGCATGATATAGAAAGTCTTGGAATCCCAAAAGAAAGTTTCTTAAAGATGTTATCACATTTTTCAAGTTCAATCTAGGAGTATTTTGCTTCCAAGAAAGCATTACATAGGATTAGTTTTATTGACCTTATTATTCTACCTAGTGTAATATTATGTTATCTAAAAAAAATTCTTTTTTTCTTTCCTTTTTCTTTCTTTTTCTTTTCTTCTTGTTATTTAAGTAATTACATTGTAGTTACTATGGCTTACCACTATGCCCCATGCAGTAAATTGTTGATTTAATGAAAAATAAAATAAAGTCAAGTCCAATATTCACAACTCTAACAGACATACAGAGATACAGCACACTTGCTAAAACTAAGATTATCTGTAATCTATATCTATATATATCTGATAATATTTCTATACTTCATCTAACATCTTTCATAATTTTCCCACAGATGATTTTCTCTTCCAAGTATGTTCCTTACCTAACACATGTGCTATCATTCAAGTAATTATTAGCTTATATCTCTTGTTATTTCTAGATAATATTCTAGATTTTTCTATTAAAGTTTTCAACTATCTAGCTACAATTATTCTCTAACTATATCAGCATCATTCCATCAGATTGAAATGTAGTTTAGAGTATATAGGATAGTTACTATCTTAAGGAGATTTTATTCTATTTTCTTAGATATCTTCTAGAGTTTTTGAAATAGTTATCCTTATAATTGAGCTACTACTCATACATTTAAGTGCTTGGTGTAAGAAAACCTACCACTTTGCAGAATTCCAAGATGCAAACACTCCCAATTTCCATTGCTAAACTTGTAGACTTTTCTACTCCTTCTAAACCATAAATTCCTAATACTACTACTAACTCTACAAAGTTTGTCAAGTCAACTTCACTGTCTCTGCTCCTAAGCTACTCTGGGTGCTGTTCTATAAACAATTATTATCTTGTACCTTCTACCATTCATCAATAAGTCACTCCTGTTTATGAATACTTCTACCAGAGTACCTAACTACCTGAATATTATCATTTCTAGTGTTATGATCTTAAGTCTTTAGGGTTAGACAAAAGAACAACTCTTGTATTAGAGTAACACAAGAGAACTTGATAGAGTTCCTAGTACAAAGTAGTCTACCTTATATATTACTACTCATGGTCCATGCTCACTACTGTGTACCCTACTCTAAATGACCATGTGTATGACATGAGGCCAACATGTGTTGTCCATATTGTATGATGTCACTTTATTCCAGAACCTTCTACTCTACTCTCTCAAGTCCCGTGATCAGTCTTGTGACTGATGTGACAGTGTGACTGATAAACCCTAACCCGAGTTGTTCTAAAAATAGAAAATAAAAATAAAAATAAAAATAAAATAAAGTGAAAAGAGAAAATAAAAAATAAAGTCCATCATCAACGATCTTGACACCTAGGTTATATCAGCATTGTTTTACCAGATTGGAATGTACTCTAGGTTATTTAGAATAGTTACTGCCTTCAGGAGACCTCATTCTGTTCTCTTAAATTTCTCTTGGAGATGAGTGCTACATATATCTCATTTAGATAGTAGACTTAGATTTCTCCTAGAGCTTGAAGCATAAAATCCATGTCTCCACCTCAGTTATCCTAATACTTGGTCTGTATATAGCACTTCTACTCCTAGTCTATAATGTAATATTTACTAGAATCTGGTTCTTTCATATTATGTAATCTACTCATAGGTACTTGAGAAAAGAAAATACTTTATCTTCTTCCTCTTACATTCATCTTATCCCACTATTCCAATGGTGTCATTTATAGTTGAACCCTACTTTCTTTTCTCTTCTTTTTTCCCTCTCTCTTGTATTTAAGTAGTTACATACTACCATGGTCTGCCACTGCACACCGTGTAATAAACTGCTGGATCCAATTCAACGGCATCCCATTGGCTCACATCATGTGACACTCGGACACACTTTTCTTTTCTTTTACCTTGATGGGTCGTCTGCGCAGATCAAGAACACACCATGCGAAAAGAGATGTGCACAGGGCTACAAGGGCGAGGGTCGGAACATTATCTTTGGTGCATAATGATTCATTCACCGCTCATTAATTCAGGCTCATATACGTGATCTCGACCAAATTCAACTGATTGATCTCGATCCCAAAGTATCTATTCTTTTGTTGAACCTGCATATATAATTACTTTCTATTTAGAACAGAGCTGTTCTTGAAGCACAACCTCTTGATTACGAAAAGCCTGGCTTGGCGCAACATTATTGTGTCGAGTGTGCAAAGTCGGTCACTGGTGCTCGAAATTGTTCCATTATATTTACTCTTGATACAGGTACTACGAGACCGATAATGCGCTTAGATCACATTGGCGGGGTAAAGTGCACAAGCGACGATGCAAACAACTACGAGAACCTGCGTATACGATCGAAGAGGCAGAACAGGCTGCTGGGCTTGGGCGAGAAGGAAAACGCTCGACCAGAGAGCAAGTGATAGATATCTCTGAGATAGCAGTGGCTACTCCAGCATGAAACCGGAGGGTTTTGTAAGGCTCCTCATTCAGACCTACGCAAATCTTCATTGAAACTTCATATCCCTCGCTACTGATTCCAAATCACTGTCTTTGTATAAGATTGTACCCTGAAGTTATCACTGTTGTATCCGCCACCGAATCGCTGCTCCGAATTGCTGCTACTCGTTGATTTTTTTTCCCGTGGAAGTAAGGACGAGGAACTATATGACGTGTGGCCCAGTTCCATCCACGAGACAGCTAAACAGGTGATGAATCATACTTTACCGAGCCCTAAGAGGGTGTTGTACAGCAATAATGTGCACGATGTCCCTTGATTTGGCAACTGATAGTGCAACAGAGAAAGGGTCTAGGAAAGTGCGGGTTCAATAACGAACGAGATATCAACTTCCCTCCCACTTAACACTGGCTCTACGCATGTTATCACTGCGAGAGATGTGTTCGCCTGCAAAGCTGATATTAGTCTCGTACTCAACTTGTGGAGAGCTTGAGAGACATCCTCTTTCATCACTAACGTTACTCGTTAGAAGCCGGCAATCTAATCTTCAAGAAAACACCTCAAGTTACCTCAAGTTCCTCGTCCCTTCACATAGTAGAGCTGAGGGTGATAGTGTCGAAACTCTGAGGTCTCACTCACTCTTGTAGGCTAGCGAGTTCTCAACGAACTTGAAGGCTAGTCTGTTATTATTTAAAGAGTGAGAGAGAATCGGTCGATAAGGCTTACATTGTAAGACAGAATCAGAGGCGAATAGAGAAACAAACTGACTCGCGAGGCTGAAGAAGGCACAGGCCTTTCTTGTCCTTACAGGGAGCTGACAGTTTGAGATCCTGCCCACTGATTTGGTAAAAAGCAATTCTTAGCGATGCTGCAGTCCACCCCCTGATAGTTGAAGCCTGGCTCAATTGTCTCTCAGGGAACTGGATACAGTCGCCCCCATAGATGATCTGTCCGGTAGATGAGATCAAAGCAGATGCTTACCATTTACACGCACCAACGTAATTGCATTTCCATTGTGAAGAGAACCGAACTCAAGAGAAAACAATATTGATGTCATTTAAGTATCAATTGGTAGGATACCCCTCCCAAACAATCAACGAAATACCTCAAGTGCAACCATCACAGCAAACCTGCTCAAACAGTAGGCTTTACGGTTTTGAAGAGTCCCGAGTGGTATGAATGCCACGTTTGGTCTGATTGTCCAAAAGTTTGAACTTACCTGTCAAACTATTCGTCACTCAAATATAAATACGTTCTTCAAACTCTTAAGGACGTACATATGCAATAGGTCATACTTCAACACCATTCCAGACCTCACTGAATACGGAGAAGTTTCTGTTCCCACCTCTACTATATACGGCAAACACGACTCGGTCAAAATAACCACTGAACTCTTGTTCAAGGAAAATGTTTTTCATTTCACGAGCCACCAGTTGCGGGGGACATGCGTATTCGCCACAACCCATGGCGCCTGTCAATACGATTCTTCATCAGCACTGAAGCACTGTCTTGGCTGAATTTGCCCACCTAGCACCAGGTATCTTTTCTTGTTATGCGCCGCAATTCGATATACTAACCTGATCTTCCCTCTTAGATCATTCAAGTCACTCTCGTTTTCAAAGTTCTGGCCATCGACTGTCAATTTGGGGCCCCTGGGCGCAGCGACAGTGATCACTGAGATAACCTTCCAATCTCCCTTAGGTAGATCTACACAATCATGATCGAGATCATCCTTGAATATCACAACACCTGGCGAATACCCTCCTGCGACGGACCCTGGACCGAGATTTGGCCACGGAAACCAGGCGGGTTTGAGAGTAGAGTAGAGAGTAGAAGAGTAGCACAACGCTTCTTCCTTGTTGATGTCAACAACAGAACCCAATGAATTTCAGTATAGGGTGCATACCTGTGTCCTTGACAAAGTATGTATCCATCCTCCAGCACGATGTTCGTCGCTTGCCAAGTTTAGTACGGCAACACTACCTTTTGCCTCTTGATGCTCATTCAACAATTCACGAGCAGCGGTAAACGCGTCGCCATTGACGACCGAGACTCGGCACTTGGCATTAAGTCCTACGGATGATGGGAGAAAGGAAAGCTGTTCAAAATAAAAGGTCGAATTGTCAGAAGCTCCATCCGCCGTGCACTGTTCAATGATAGCTTCTGTGCGTTCGAGGGTATCTTGAGCAATCAATTGTCGGCCTCTGTGGGTTGAAGACAGATAGCTAACCATCTCAGGGGCTTTCTGCGAGTGGGTGAGATGAGATGTAGCCTCCCTTGAGTCAAGGGAAGCAATTACCATATGCGGAAGAAATTTACCTGAGCTAACAGTGGCCTCCTCATTATTAACCGATCTCTATTAGATAGTGACGTTAGTATAGGAGTACCATTGCCTTCAAGTACCGAGGGGTCACCTAACTGACACTAGCACTTTTAGAAAGGAACTATCAAACTCGTTAACATAATAGCCATGCGCTTCAACTCCTTGCGAATAGAAGATCAGATCATCCCTCAACTTTGTACTTCTATCTTTGATGCACCTCGTTTAGTCGGATAGGAGATACTAGTTGCCTGATTTCCCGATAGGCCCTAATCAGCGAATCCCACGTGGTCGTTATAATCTTACGAATACCACACTCTATCTGTGTATTCAATTTCCAAAAGTGCTGGAACACTACTCAGCAGAAGACCCCTATCGATTGCCTTTGCACTCCAATAGGACACTTATAAGTCCGAAGTCCGGAGAATTGACATCAGCAATTCCCATCACGCCGCCTCGGAGAGCACCATTATTCCACCAATTGATAGATTCGACGGATCAGGAGGTTGTTCGCCTTTCAAGGAGAAGAGTAAAGCTAGTCGTCTACTTTGCTGACTTTCAATGTTAGTATAGCTAGACTTGGGAGCGTGTTCCGGTATAAAATAGATTTCTCAAAATGAGATCAGTTGGCTTTGAGATGTCAGGAATTGATCCAAGTTAGTACACCGGGAACTATGGTTTCATAAGGTCATATTTTCTCAGAGGACAGCCAGGACGTGGGTCACCGCGCTGTATGTGTCACACAGCACTCGACCCCCATTTTTTCCTTCAAGCTTTTGATAATCCGAACTGTTCTCCGTGTTGTACCCCCGCGGAAAACATGTCGGTGAACCATAAGTTATACCAACTCCCGGGACCACTCGGAAAACCGAGGCATTAACTAATACCCATGCAAGACTACTGAAGATTGACAATTGGATCAAGGTCCAAACCTTTCCCACAAAACTGACAAAAAGCCGGGAGCCAAGAACTAGATAAATAGCTGGAATGAATGGGTAGTATGTGCTGGAGAAGAAAAAGACAAAAGGGACGTGTGGAAGATTCATTATTGTACAACATGCTTGATCATGAGCGAGCTGATCTGAAGAGACAAATGACCAAATGAATCAAAGAAACCAAATACAGGATATAGGGCTCCTAAATTGGCACATAGGTGTCTCGCAACTCAACATAAATAAGCATCCACGAGGTCATGTAGAGGACGAGAAGCGTGAGACAAGGACAGCCAGGGCAATCACGGCTCCCCATCGCCATTTCTCCCACAGCAGCTGTCCCCACGACATTGCCCATGCAGTAGTCGCATTCCGGGTCTCCTCAGTCTTGTCATTACCAGTCGGTGCTCCCGGTGCCCGTGCCACCGTAGCCGAGAATGTAGCAGAAGATTTGTGCTGAGCTCCTGTTGGGAAAGAATCGCCTGCGTTAGGGGCTAACGCCGTCATAGTCAAGGCTGTGGTCATCTGATTGATTGTCGTAGTAGCTCGCGCAGTCTGTGATAACTGAGATGATGGAGATGCGATGGGAGTATTGTTGCCCCTTTCCATTTGTGCCATGTTCGGAAGATCGCGCAAAGTCTGCCTAGAGTACTACAAAGTTAAGTCAGATTTTCGGAAACTGAAAGATCAGGCGGTGGTCATAGAAGCGACAACACCAATAAGTGAACAGCACACCTCAGGGAAAACCTCTCTGAAACGAGATTGTGTCACATTCCACTCATGACTCCGTGCGGCATAAGCGCGTTTTACATCATCTGATGAATTCAGCGATCCCGTCGTCATCTCATCCGAAAGCATGAATGACAGAAGGCCAGTCAATCTGAGAAATGGTCAGCACTCTGAGTTGCATGGATCATTATGGAGAAGGAATTCATCACTGGTCCCGCTACGTCGTCAGGACCGCGGAAAACAACAGAGGATCCTTGAACAAGGGATCGAAAAGTCCCATGAGCAGGGCAGGAAGGATTGATGATGGGGAAGAGGGATTAATATGCTCACATCGTAGCTACACTCCAAGCCGGATTCCACTATTGGGTCGCATTGAATAAGTATATGCACGGACGTGGCTCGAGAGGGTCATCTCAACTTACAGTTCCCGGATGGAAATCCGACATCGAGAAGCAAATTTTTTTGTCAGGCTGAAACCTTCCCGACGGCGTTAGCATCTAGATACAGACATATAGGTCAGATGTTAAATTTCTACCGAGATGTCACGATGGGGAACATCTTGGGAGTCAGATTATTGGCTAAACGCACTTTGATGCCAGGAGGCTTGAACGGATATTCGGATGGAAAGATGAGCTGTCCATGATACTCCCCACCAGCGTAGGCCGAATCAGGTGGTCCACGCTGTATTATTTGGCATGAGATTGCTTTGTAGAGAAGGAATTCCAACGTACGATGATGTAGTCCCCTAAAAACAAGGAATGAAATGTTTGTTCAATAACCACTACGGCTCGAATAGCGCAGCAGCACATCGAGAAGAGAAGGAGTGAAGTGAACATACATGTTAATATGTTCTTCTCGTCAGGCACTGCCCAGATAAATGGCGGTGGCTCCTTCTGCATCGTAACATACTCCTTGTTCAACTAGCAGAAACCCAGTCAGCACTACGAAAATTGCTTCCCCACGCACAAAAAGAGGATGCAAGAACAAGAACAAGAATCAGTTTGACATACACGCTTGTAGGCCGCCTTGCTGGCCATTTCTGTGAAGATGGGCCTTGGAAGGTTGAGCACAAGAAATGAATCGGAATTGGAGGAAGAGGGATGGTGGTGGTGGTTTGTCAGGTGCAAACAATGCTGCCCCGCCACCGTCGTGTGTTCCTCGTATCGCCGTGGAAATCGGCTGCCTTCCTTGGCTATTTCAACAACTGCCTGATTTGGTACCTGCGTGGGATTGAATTCACTTTGTTGTATGAAATGAATGTGAACAACGCGAGAGAGTCGTGCATTTGTTGTCCCGAGGATGAACAGAAATAGATAGGCACAGGAGGTACAATAGATCGATGTTGCTGTTGGTTCCAAAAGCACGCGACAATCCACACAGCCTAGACATGTTGAACGGCTGTAACACGTCATTCGGAGTGAAAGAACCAATGATGCTTGTGCTTGCCAGTTGATGTTCCCATAATTTTTTTGAAGCATTTTAACCCCGTTTCTGGCAATAATATTATGAAGAGGAGCGACTAGCGCAAGGAATGATGACAATTAAAATAGAAATATATTTTTACAACAACATTGTTGGTGATACTATATCACGTCACGATTGGTGGTGCCACCCCTAGTTGCAAAGGATAGTCGTGATTCTGATGTTGGTAAATGAAGGATAAAGCGTCTACTACACGTCAGGTATGTGAAATGAACCACAGCAAATGGCCTCCTACCTCAGTTTGTCCCCAGTAGAAGATGAGAGGTAGGGCAACTTGAGAGACAATAAACCATAAGGCACGCCATCTGAGACACGAACCAAAAATAGAGGAAAATCAAGATTGAGTATGGGTCCCGTCTTATTGGTGACGTCGCAAGGGGCAGCATCCGATCGCTACACAACCAAACGCTATCAAAATAAAAATCAGGAGACATGCTTATCCCTCAGATGTCTCTAGTTGTCATTTCCGCGGTGCCAGCCGCGACAAGTAAGCGACATGGATGTGTTTGTTCCTGGCAAATTTTTCACGACATCAAAGTTTTGTTACCATCAAGATTACTTCATCGACGTTTTCATCTCTCTCCCAATTGCTCATTGCATACCTACTCACAGCCTCCTGTTTGCAGCTTGACATTGGCTAGCACTGCCAACGCAGCCAACATGAGACTTCAATGTATTGTTTTCTATTGCTGAGTGGAATATGATCAGATCTCAATCTGATAGCTTGCAGTACCAGTGATTGAAAAGAGTGTGACTACTATCCATTTATCATCTATTATTGGTTTTAAATGGCAATTATGTAGTGATTGATTTGTGACATTTTATTGTTAAAGGAAACTAGCAGTTACAAGCTTATATTCAAAGGGAGTGATGAACCAGAACTATTCCAAATTCATTCTGATGCATCCTGTTGTGGCAACTACTAGGCACAAAGTCTAATAGCAGCACTACAAGTAAATCTCACAGGAGGGATATCTAGTAGAGAACATGAGTTGTGTATTCACAAGAGAACTTGACAGGGAACCACAACAGTATTCTACCTACTATTTATATAAAGTATTCATGGTCTGTACTACAACTGTGCATTGTCCTACCCTAATGTCTATGCCCTGTCCTCATGTCCATTACTCATCCACCATGTGTCTTCCTCAAGGCCAACATACCATATATATGTGCCCTGACATCATACTCTTTAATCTCTGTCATACATGCATACACCATGTGTACACCATGAGGAACCTAAATCCCTTGACATCATCCTAACCCTAGACTCTTTCTGATCCTTCTAGACTTTAAGTCCTTCCAGACTGCTCTAGACTCCTCTAGGCCTATGACATCATGTCATGTGACTTCCCAGTCATGTATCCTTTCTTCTCTCATTATAGACTAATAATAATACTACTATCTATATCTTAACCCTAACCCTACCAAAGTCTGTCCACACTTTCGTCTTATAACA
>Ga0157368_1000876_pt1 | contig 13479 bp, 11 predicted proteins | sample AttbisABBM3_FD_113146 | JGI IMG/M metagenome (GOLD analysis project Ga0157368, IMG submission 113146) | Fungus gardens microbial communities from leaf cutter ant in Botucatu, State of São Paulo, Brazil - Atta bisphaerica ABBM3 | ecosystem: Host-associated > Fungi > Mycelium > Unclassified ...
ATGGACCGCGGCCCGCTCGGGCCGCACCTTCGCCAGTCTCAATCCGGCCACCGCCGAGGCCTGGGCGGAACTGCCCGACGCCGACGCCGAGGACGTCGATCGCGCCGTCCAGGCCGCCCAGCGAGCCTTCGAGGCGCCCGCCTGGCGTGGCCTCACCGCCACCGCCCGCGGCAAGCTGCTGCGCCGGCTGGGCGATCTCATCGCCGAGAACCAGGAAGCCCTGGCCCAGCTGGAAAGCCGCGACAACGGCAAGCTGATCCGCGAGACCCGCGGCCAGGTCGGCTACCTGCCGGAATTCTTCCACTACACTGCCGGTCTGGCCGACAAGCTCGAAGGCGGCACCCTGCCGCTGGACAAGACCGACCTCTTCGCCTACACGGTGCACGAGCCGCTGGGCGTGATCGCCGGCATCGTGCCCTGGAACAGCCCGCTGTACCTCACCGCCATCAAGGTCGCTCCGGCCCTGGCCGCCGGCAACACCGTGGTGATCAAGCCCTCCGAGCACGCCTCCGCCACCATCCTGGAGCTGGCGCGACTGGCCCTGGCAGCCGGCATCCCGCCCGGCGTGTTCAACGTGGTGACCGGCTACGGCCCAGGCGCGGGTGCCGCCCTCACCCGCCATCCGCTGGTACGCAAGATCGCCTTCACCGGCGGCGCCGCCACGGCTCGCCACGTAGTGCGCGCCAGCGCCGAGAACTTTGCCAAGCTGAGCCTGGAGCTGGGCGGCAAGTCACCCAACATCATCTTCGCCGACGCCGATCTGGACAGCGCGGTCAACGGCGCGGTGGCCGGCATCTACGCCGCCTCCGGTCAAAGCTGCGTAGCCGGTTCGCGCCTGCTGGTGCAGGACGAGATCTACGACGAATTCGTGACCCGCCTGGTGGTCCGCGCCAAGCGCATACGCATCGGCAATCCCCAGGATGACGCCAGCGAGATGGGCCCCATGGCCACCGAGCAGCAACTGGCCATCGTCGAACGCCTGGTAGCCGAGGCCCTGGCCGAAGGCGCCACCCTGCGCCTGGGCGGCAAGCGGCCGGACACCGGTAGCGCCGGCTGGTACTACGAACCCACCCTGCTGGAATGCGATCGCCATTCCCTGCGCATCATGCAGGACGAGGTCTTCGGCCCGGTCGCCGCGGTGATCCGCTTCAAGGACGAGGCCGAGGCCCTGCGCCTGGCCAACGACAGCGAGCTGGGGCTCGCCGCCGGCATCTGGACCCGGGACCTGGGCCGCGCCCATCGCCTGGCGCGGGACATCCGCTCCGGCATCATCTGGGTCAACACCTATCGCGCGGTATCGGCCATGGCGCCGATCGGCGGTTTCAAGAACAGCGGCTACGGCCGCGAGAGCGGCATCGACTCGGTACTGGCCTATACCGAAACCAAGACGGTATGGATCAACCTGTCCCAGGCGCCGATGCCCGACCCCTTTGTGATGCGTTGAATGAGGTTGGCAGTCATGATCGATCCCGCAATCTACAAGCAAGTGATGGGCGCCTTTCCCTCCGGCGTCACCGTGGTCACCACCCTGGACGCCGAGGGCAACCTGGCCGGCCTGACCGCCAGTGCTTTCAGCGCCCTGTCGCTGGACCCGGCGCTGGTGCTGTTCTGCCCCAATTACAGCTCCGACACCTATCCCTTGCTGCGCGACGGCAAGGGCTTCGCCATCCACCTGCTGGGTGCGGAGCAGCAGAGCATCGCCTACGCCTTCGCCAGCAAGGGCAAGGACAAGACCAAGGGCATCGAGTGGACGCGCAGCGCCCTGGGCAATCCGCTGCTGGCCAACGCCACCGCGGTGATCGAGTGCGAGTTGTGGCGCGAGTACGACGGTGGCGACCACGCGATCATCGTCGGCGCGGTGAAAAATCTACTCGTGCCGGAACGGGAGATCGTCCCGATGCTCTATCACAGGGGACGCATGGGGCCCGCACCGGTCCATGCCTGAAGCCGGCCGGATGCCGTCGGGCTTATGACCGGCCCAGGGGCGTGCTAGAATTCGCCCCCTTCGGACAGGCATGAACCGGGCGCTGGTAGCGGCCCGCGGTTGGCTCCGCGCCCTCGTCCATCGCCTGTAGAACCGGTCCGCCAGAGAGCCCCATGAAACGCGCGCAACTAGACGACAGCTTCAAGATCACCCGCAGCCCCGTCACCCTGCGCGAGATGGTGTGCAATCGCTTGCGCCAGGCGATCCTGAACTTCCAGTTGTTGCCGGGTGACCGCCTGGTGGAGCGCGATCTCTGCGATCGCCTGGGCGTCAGCCGTACCTCGGTACGCGAAGCCTTGCGTCACCTCGAATCCGAGGGCCTGGTGGAATTCGCCGATGCCCGCGGACCGCGCGTGGCCATCATCACCCTGCAGGACGCCTGCGACCTCTATGAACTGCGCTGCGTGCTGGAAGGCATGATCGTGCAGTTGTTCACCCTGCGCGCCGGCGCCAAGGAGATCGAGGCCCTGGAACAGGCCCTGGCGGAAAACCGCAAGGCCCTGGAAGGCGCCGAGCTGCCGGACGTCCTCGAAAGCGTGCAGAACTTCTACGACGTGCTCATGGAAGGCTGCGGCAATCGCGTAGCGGCCACCCAGTTGCGTCAGTTGCAGGCGCGCGTCAGCTATCTGCGCGCTACCTCGGTGTCCCAGGCCAATCGCCGCCAGGCGAGCAATGCCGAGATGGAGCGCATCGTCGCGGCGATCCGCAGCGGCGATGCCGTGGCCGCCCACCAGGCGTCGGTCGACCATGTGCGCGCCGCCGCCAAGGTGGCCCTCGACTACCTGCAACGCCAGCAGGGGCACGAGGGCGAAGTCGCTCGCGAACTCTTCGTTCCCCAGGTGCAGGACGAGCCGCGCATCGAGCGCTAGGCGATTCCGCATAGGTCAGGCGCGGCCTCAAGCACGTCTGGCTACCCGCCCAGTCCTTCGACGATGAAGATCTCCGCCCGTGCCGCCGTCTGCCGGTGGCCGCAGGCTTCCTGATACTCCGCCGAGCGATAGCAAGCCTGGGCCTGCTCGTAGGAAGCGAACTCGATCACCACACGCCGCGTCGCCCAGCCCTTGCCTTCCAGTTGCTCGGCCCGACCACCCCGGGCGAGAAAGCGGCCGCCATAGCGGGCGAAGGCCGCGGGGGCGCGCTCGGTGTAGCCGCGATAGGCCTCGGGATCGGTCACGTCGACCTGGGCAATCCAATAACCCTTCATGGAATCTCACCTCTTTCGCTGCAATTTGTCTCATGGTATACCAGATTACAAAGTAATCCAGCATAGTCGTGAGGTAGCCGTGGCCATTCATCCCATCGAAGCGATCATCGAGGATTTCCGTGCCGGCAAGATGGTCATCCTGGTCGACGACGAAGACCGCGAGAACGAAGGCGACATCCTGCTCGCCGCCGACGCCTGTACCCCGGCGGCGATCAGCTTCATGGCCCGCGAAGCCCGCGGCCTGATCTGCCTGACTCTCACCGAGGAGCGCTGCCGCCAGCTCAACCTGATGCAGATGGTCAGCGACAACGGCACCGTGCACGGCACGGCCTTCACCGTCTCCATCGAGGCGGCCACCGGGGTCACCACCGGCATCTCGGCCGCCGACCGGGCGCGCACCATCGCCGTCGCGGTGGCGCCGGACGCCAGCCCCCGCGATCTGGTCCAGCCCGGCCACATCTTTCCCCTGCGCGCCCGCGACGGCGGCGTGCTGACCCGTGCCGGGCACACCGAGGCCGGTTGTGACCTGGCCCGCCTGGCCGGACGCGATCCGTCCGCGGTGATCGTCGAGGTGATGAACGACGACGGCAGCATGGCCCGGCGCCCGGACCTGGAGCGCTTCGGCGAGCGCCACGGCATCAAGCTCGGCACCATCGCCGACCTCATCCACTATCGCCTGCGCCACGAGCACACCGTGGTTCGCATCGGCGAGAGCGAGCTGCCCACGGTGCACGGCACCTTCCGCCTGCTGACCTACGAGGATCGCATCGAAGGCGGCGTCCACCTGGCCCTGGTGATGGGCGACATCGACCGCGAGACGCCCACCCTGGTGCGCGTCCACGCCCTGGACCCGTTGCGCGACCTGGTCGGCGCCGAATACAGCGGTCCGCCGAGCTGGACCCTGTGGGCCGCCCTGCAGCGCGTCGCCGAGGAAGGTCATGGCATCGTGGTGGTACTGGCCAACCACGAATCCTCCCAGGCCCTGCTCGCCCGGGTCCCGTTGCTGACCCAGCCCAGACGGCTGTTCGAACGTTCCCAGTCGCGCCTCTATGCCGAGGTGGGGACCGGGGCCCAGATCCTGCAGGACCTGGGTATCGGCCGCATCCGCCACCTGGGCCTGCCGCTGCGCTACGCCGGCCTGACCGGTTATGAACTGGAGATCGTGGAGACCCTGCCTTTCCCCGGCTGATGGCAAAACGTCATACGTCGAGGCTTGCAAAAGGTTTGGAATACCATAATATCAAATTACGCCAAAGCCCGCTCCAGACGGGCCCAATAGAACAAGTCAAAGGCCTTCCTTTTGGCCCCTGGCCGCACTGCTCTTAGAACTGACGAGGGATCTTCGCCCCGTCGATCCAATAACAGAGAGGGCATCAAGATGTCGCTGAAGCGCAAAGTCGTATCCGTGGTCACCGCCGGCCTGTTCGCCACCCTGGGCGTCCAGGCCCAGGCCGAAAGCATCACCTTCACCAGCTGGGGCGGCACCACCCAGGACGCCCAGAAGAAGGCCTGGGCCGTGCCCTTTACCAAAGAGACCGGCATCCAGGTAATCGAGGATGGCCCCACCGACTATGGCAAGCTCCAGGCCATGGTCGAGAGCGGCAACGTGCAGTGGGACGTGGTGGACGTGGAGGCGGACTTCGCCCTGCGCGCCGCTCAGATGGGTCTGCTGGAACCCCTGGACTTCAAGACCATCGACCGTAGCAAGATCGATCCGCGCTTCGTCAACGATCATGCCGTGGGCTCCTTCTTCTTCTCCTTCGTCCTCGGCTACAACCAGGGCAAGCTGGGCAGCAAGCAGCCCCAGGACTGGTCGGCGCTGTTCGACACCGCCACCTATCCCGGCAAGCGGGCGCTCTACAAGTGGCCGAGCCCCGGCGTATTGGAACTGGCGCTGCTGGCCGACGGTGTGCCGAAGGACAAGCTCTATCCGCTGGACCTGGACCGCGCCTTCAAGAAACTCGACACCATCAAGAAAGACATCGTCTGGTGGGGCGGTGGCGCCCAATCCCAACAGTTGCTCGCCTCCGGCGAAGTGAGTCTGGGTCAGTTCTGGAATGGCCGGCTGTATGCCCTGCAGCAGGACGGCGCGCCGGTCGGCGTGAGCTGGAAGCAGAACCTGGTCATGGCCGACATGCTGGTGGTACCCAAGGGCACCAAGCACAAGGATGCGGCGATGAAATTTCTCGCCGAGGCCAGCAGCGCCAAGGGCCAGGCCGACTTCGCCGACCTCACCGCCTACGCCCCGGTCAACGTCGACAGCGTCGCCATGCTGACCCCGGACCTGGCCAAGAACCTGCCCACCGCCCACGCCAATGAGCAGGTCACCCTGAACTTCGCCTATTGGGCGCAGCATGGTAGCGAGATCGCCAGCCGCTGGAACGAATGGCTGGTGCAATGACATGGCGGCCTCCAGCTCCAGCCGGGCGATGCTCGGCACCGCCAAGGACAACACGGGCAAGGTGACCGATCCGGCGCGGACCCGGGGTGAAAGGGCCGTACGCTGGAAGGGGGCGGGTCAGCTCATCCCCGCCCTGCTGTTTCTCGGTCTGTTCTTCCTGGTCCCGCTCATTGGCCTGCTCCTGCGCGGGTTCCTCGAACCCACGCCGGGCCTGGGCAACTACCAGACCCTGTTCGCCAACGGTGCCTACGCCCAGGTGTTGCTCAATACCTTCGGCGTCGCCGCGCTGGTCACCCTGTTCAGCGTACTCATCGGCTTTCCCCTGGCCTGGACCATCACCCTGATGCCCCGCGGTTGGGGTCGGTTGCTGTTCAACATCGTGCTGCTATCGATGTGGACCAGCCTGCTGGCGCGCACCTATGCCTGGCTGGTGCTGTTGCAGGGATCGGGCGTCATCAACAAGCTCCTGCTGGCGGTCGGCCTGATCGACGAGCCCCTGGCGCTGGTGAACAACCTCACCGGGGTGGTGATCGGCATGACCTACATCATGATCCCCTTCATCGTGCTACCCCTGCAGGCGACGCTGCAGGCCATGGATCCCATGGTGCTGCAAGCCGGTGCCATCTGCGGCGCCAGTCCCTGGACCAACTTCCGCAAGGTATTCCTGCCCATGTGCCGGTCGGGCCTGGGGTCGGGGGCGCTGATGGTGTTCGTCATGTCGCTCGGTTACTACATCACCCCGGCGCTGCTGGGCGGGGCGCAGAATATGATGCTGCCGGAGTTCATCATCCAGCAGGTGCAGTCCTTCCTGAACTGGGGACTCGCCAGCGCCGCCGCAGCCTTGCTGATCGTCATCGCCCTGGTGCTGTTCGCCCTCTATCTGCGCCTGCAGCCGGAATCCCCGGTCGACCCCCAGAACGCGAGGTGACCCATGCTGCTGACCCCCAATGCCATCGGCTGGCGACTGCGCGGCGGCCTGCTGCTGATCACCGGCGTCATCGCCGCGGTGCTGCTGCTGCCCATCGTCTTCATCGTGCTGCTGTCGTTCGGCTCGTCCCAGTGGCTGGTCTTCCCGCCGCCGGGCTGGACGCTGAAGTGGTACCAGCAATTCTTTGCCAACCCGGAGTGGATGCAGGCGGCGCTGGCCAGCCTCAAGGTGGCGCTATTCACCACCCTGGTCTCGGTGGCCCTGGCCCTGCCCTGCGCCTTCGCCCTGGTGCGCGGCAGGTTTCCCGGGCGCAAGACGCTCTATGCGGTCTTCACCCTGCCGATGATCGTGCCGCTGGTGGTGATCGCCGTGGCCATCTATGCGCTGTTCCTGCGCCTGGGCTACACCGGCACCTTGCTGGCCTTCGTGGTCAGCCACGTGATCGTCGCCCTGCCCTTCGCCCTGATCGCCATCATCAATTCGCTCAAGCTGTTCGACCAGTCCATCGAGGATGCCGCGGTGATCTGCGGCGCCTCGCGCCTGCAGGCCATCTATCGGGTGACCCTGCCGGGTATCTGGCCAGGTGTGTTCGCCGGGGCGCTGTTCGCCTTCCTGGTGTCCTGGGACGAGGTGGTGCTGAGCGTGATGATGGCCAGCCCCACCCTACAGACGCTGCCGGTGAAGATGTGGGCGACCCTGCGCCAGGACCTGACCCCGGTGATCGCCGTGGCATCCACGCTGCTGATCGGCCTTTCCCTGTTGGTGATGCTCGCCGCCGCCCTGCTGCGCCGCCGCCAACCCCAATCCCGCTGATACCCGGAGCCCTGCCATGAGCGCCGTCCTTCAGAACACCGCCGCCGCGGCCCCGCTGGTCCGCCTGCAGCATCTCAACAAGCACTATGGCGACTTCACCGCCGTGGACGACCTGTCGCTGGACATCCACGAGGGCGAATTCCTTACCTTCCTTGGTTCGAGCGGCTCGGGCAAGTCCACCACGCTGTCGATGCTGGCGGGCTTCGAGACCCCCAGCTCGGGCGCCATCAGCGTGGCCGGACGTTCGCTGCTGCGGGTACCGCCACACCAGCGCGATATCGGCATGGTGTTCCAGCGCTACTCGCTGTTCCCGCACCTGTCGGTGCGCGACAACATCGGTTTTCCCCTGGACATCCGCAAGCTGGGCGCAGCCGAGCGCAACCAGAAGGTCGACGCCATGCTGCGCCTGGTGCAGCTGGAAGCCTTCGCCCATCGCCGCCCGGCGCAACTCTCCGGCGGTCAGCAGCAGCGGGTAGCCATCGCCCGGGCGCTGGTCTACGAACCACGCATCCTGCTGATGGACGAACCCCTCGGCGCCCTGGACAAGAAACTGCGCGAAGACCTGCAGGACGAGCTGCGCCAGTTGCACCGTCGCCTGGGCATCACCATCGTCTACGTCACCCACGACCAGGAAGAAGCCCTGCGGCTGTCCCAGCGCATCGCCATCTTCAGCCATGGTCGCGTGGTCGGCCTGGGCAGCGGCTACGACCTCTACCAGAACCCGCCGAATGCCTTCGTCGCCGCCTTCCTGGGCAACTCCAACTTCCTCCGCGTCACCGCGCGGGCCCAGGCACATTGCGAGTTCGAAGGCCAGGAGCTGGCGATGCGGCCCACCGCGGGTGTCCACCCGAACCAGCCGTTGCTGCTGATGCTACGTCCGGAGAAACTCCACCTGCTGACCACCGAACAGGCGGCCACCGCGCCCACGCCGGCGGGCTGGAACGAGATCCCGGCGCGGGTCGGCGAGGCACTGTTCCTCGGCGAGAGCCAGAGCTGCACCCTGCAGACCGCCGGCGGTACCCAGTTGATGGTCAAGTCGCTGGCTCACGCCCACGGCCTGCAGCCTGGCCAGGTAGTGAGCTTGCGTTGGGCCGCCAGTGATGCCTGCGTCTACACCGAGTGGAACGACGCCGATCTGAGCAAGGCCGCGGCCCACTGAGTCGAGCGGAGCGGCACCCCAGCTGCTCCGGCGATTCACCCCATCAGTTGCTAGCAATTGGCTGCATTCATGGCGAGACCGGTCACCCAGTGCTGGTCGCCGCTCATCCAGGCCTCTTGGCATTGGTCACCCCACCAAGCAACGACTTTGCCTGAAGCCCGTTCTAGAGGGCTTCGTGTTACGCCTCAGCTCGACTTGCACAACCGCACAACGCACGGCAGGGACGGTCGCTCGTTCGCGGATGGCATACCGAGCGCACCCTGCGGCCAGGCCAAAGGGGAATGGTTCACGAAGCACAAGGGATGGTTAGTAGCGGGCCTGTTGCCGGCGGTATTCGCGTAATCCAGGGCGGTAGCGGACGAAGCCAGCTGTCAGACCATCAGCTTCGCGGAAAGCGTTTGGACGGATACCACCGTCATGACCAGCGTCGCCCGCTTTCTCCTGGAACGGCTCGACTACCAGACTGAGATCGAGCGCTTGAGCGTTCCCCGACACCTTCAAGCAACTCGCCTTCGGTGAAACGACCTGAAGCGTTGACGGGCAGGTCCTTCGCCTTGCGCCATCCAGCCGCGCGGGGTGGATGGCGTCTCGTAGAGCTACAGTCGGAAGCGACTGATCCGCGCGGCCAATTCCGTACCCAATTGCCCCAGTTCGGCACTGGCGGCGGTCAGCGCCTGGCTAGAGCTGACGCTGGCCTGCGCCAGCGCCCCGACGACATGGACGCTGCGCTCCACCTCGCCCGCTACTCGGCTCTGCTCTTCCGCGGCTGCCGCGATCTGCAGATTCATGTTCTGCATGCTCGTCACCTGATTGCCGATGAGCTGCAGCGCCTTGCCCGCGTGCTGAATCAGGATCACGGCTTGCCCGGTCTGGGAGCGGCTCGCGTCCACCCTGGCGACCACCTGCGCGGTTCTTCCGAGCAGATCGCCCACGATCCGCTCGATCTCGGTCACCGACTGCTGCGCAGTCCGCGCCAGGTTGCGCACCTCATCGGCCACCACCGCGAAGCCACGGCCGGCATCGCCCGCGCGGGCGGCTTCGATGGCGGCGTTCAGTGCCAGAAGGTTGGTCTGCTCGGCGACCGCCTTGATCACGCCGGTGACCGTGCCGATCCGTTTGCTCTCGCTCAGCAAGGCGTCCATCGCCACCCCGGCCGCGGACATTTCCTGGGCGAGCCTATCCACGGCCTCGATCGCCTGGCGCACCTGGGCATCGCCTTCGCTCGCCGCCCGCTCCACCTGTTGGGAGGTCTGCGAGGCCATCTCCGCATGGGCGGCAACCTCCTGGGCGCTGGCGGTCAACTCCACGATGGCGGTGGCCACCAGGCGGGTTTCCTGCCCCTGCCGCTCCACGCCTTCGCGGGTCTGCTCGGCACCGCTGGTAAGCCCTTCTGCGGCATCCTGCAGTTGCAAGACGCCTTCCTGGACCTGTCCGACCAGCGCGCGCAGGCCGGTGGTCATTTCATTCATGCTGGCTTGCAGTTGGCCCAGTTCATCATGCCGCGCCACGCTGGTGCTGGTCGTCAGATCACCACCGGCGATGCGTCGTGCCTGCAGCAGTGATACCTGCAATGGCTGGATCAACTGGCGGGTGATGATTCCGCTGGCGAGCAATCCGGCCAGCAGCGCCAGGGCGCTGATGAAGGCGAGTCGGCGATAGGCGTTCTGGCTGTCCACCTCACGCTGGGCGATGTTCTGGGTCGCCAGTTGACGCCCGGCAGCGAGAATCCGTTCCTCCAGTACGCGTAGCGTCTCGGCAGCCTTGTCCGCCTCACGGTGGGCTGCCTGGAAGTCGCCAATGGATAGCTGGTAATGCAGTAGCGCCTGCTCGGCTTGGCGCAAGCTGGGCGCATCGCGGGAGGATGCCGTGGCCAGACGGCGCTGCAGCTCGGTGATGGTAGTGGCCATGGCGGCGGTCGCCTTGGCCTCCTGCGCGGCATCGCCGGTGAACAGGTAGCTCTGCAGGCTGTATCTCACCTCCCGCAGGCTGCGATCCAGCAAGCCGATGGCGCGGAACTGCCCCAGCCGCTGACCGGGATAGAGCTCAGGCGCGTCGCTGTTGGCCAGACTCTGCTCGATCTCGCCCACCGACTGCAGCGCCTGTTCGGCTCGGGTGCCGAGCAAGGTCGCCGCCTGGCCCTGGCGATCGTAGGCGGTCACCTCTTCGGCAAACGTCTGGCCATAGCTGCCGGCCAGTTCGCTCTGCTCGCCGAGTAGCCGCTGGCTGGTCGCATCGAGTCCCAGCCGTTGCAGGCTCTCCTGCTGCTCACGCAGGGCGGCCAGCCGCGCCATGACTTCCTCGGCAGCGACCTCGCTCACCTGACGGGCATAGTCCTGTCGCGCGATGCTCAGGTCCTTGGCCGCCTTGGTGAGTTCACCGATGGCCGCCAGACGGTCACCGCTGCGTACCAACATGCCGATAGCGCTCCAGCCCGTCGCAGCGATGGTCAGGGTCAGTAACAGCACGAGCCCGAAGCCCAGCGCTAACTTATAGGTCGTCTTCAGATCCTTGAACCAGGTAGGCATACGCATCTCCGTATCGAAGCGGGACAAGGCAGGGAAGACCGAAGAGGTCAGTCAAATGCTGAGCGACAAGGAAATGGTATACCAGAAGACATATTAGGTTATATCCCTCATCCTACTCTTCGTCACGTCTATCCACTATCACCGCCAGCCCCTGACTAGACGTGCTCGCGCGCCTCACCGTTTGCCGAACAGAGGAACTGGCGAAACGCCTCGGCGCCGGCGCCCAGACTGTCCTCGGGACTCCAGATCAGCCCTAGTGTGGCGCGCCAATGCTTGCGCGAACTGCTGCAATCCCACATTAGCGAGCGCTCTGGCGGGCCCCCATGGCAACCGCCAGGGCTTGCTCTCATAATGGCGGCCTCTCCCCTCCAAGGACCTGTTTTGGCCAGGAAGTCCCGCCGTGAACTCGCCCAGCAGGGTGGCACCACCGAGCTGCCGCTCACCGTGCGCGAGGTCGCCCTCGCCGCCGGGGTGTCGCCCATCACTGTCTCTCGTGCCCTGCACCGGCCTGCCCTGGTGAGCGAGGCCACCCGCGAGCACGTGCTGGCGGTGGTCAAGGAACTGGGCTATGTGCCCAATCTGCTGGCAGGAAGCCTGGCTTCCAGCAAGAGTCGGCTGGTGGCCATCCTGCTGCCCACCATCGCCAACTCCATCTATGCCAGCGTGGTTCAGGCCATCATGGAGCGGCTCACCGAGGCGGGTTATCAGGCGCTGATCGGGCCCACCGGCTATTCGCCGGAAAAGGAAGAAGAACTGCTCGAAGCCATCCTCGGTCGCCGGCCCGACGGCATCGTGCTCACCGGGACCCTGCATACCCCGGCCAGTCGCGAGCGGTTGGCGGCGCTGGGTATTCCGGTAGTGGAAGCCTGGGATCTCGGCACCGAGGCCCTGGACATGCAGGTGGGTTTCTCCCACGAACAGGTCGGCGAGGCCCTGGCGGAGTACTTCGTCGCCCGCGGCTATCGCCGTTTCGGGGTGATCTCGGTGGACGATCCCCGCGCCCTGCGCCGCAACTTGGCGCTGCGGGCACGCCTCGTCGAACTGGGCATCAGCGAACTGCCCATGGAAGTGCTGCCCCTGCCGGCCACCTGGGAAGTGGGTCGCATCGGCCTGTCACGCTTGCTGGAACACCCAACGCCGCCGGAGCTGGTGCTGTGCAGCTCCGACACCTTGGCGCTGGGCGTGGTCGCCGAGGCCAGCAGTCGTGGCCTGCGCATCCCCGAGCAACTGGCGGTGGTGGGCTTCGGTGACACCAGCAATGGCCGCTTCGCCACACCGGCGCTGTCCACGGTCAGCGTCAATGCCGACGAGATGGGTCGCGCTGTCGCCCAGTCGCTGCTCGATCGCCTGGCGGGCAACCGGCAAGCCGTACGCCTGGACACCGGCTTCGCCCTGGTCGAACGCCAGAGTTCCTGATCACCTTTTGCGCTCGCCTCGACATTTAGCCATTGAATGATAGCGTTATCTGTTGAATAATAGCGCTATCGTTGTCAGACGACTTACAACATAAGCCCGCTACACGATGTCAGCCCGCACACAAAAACAACCAGTGGGAGCTCTCCATGCACGACACCAAGCAGACGCGCGTCCGCTATCTGATCCTGTTCATGCTATTCGTGGTCACCACGATCAACTACGCCGACCGCGCCACCATCGCCATCGCCGGCTCCAGCCTGCAAAAGGACCTCGGCATCAGTGCCGTTTCCCTCGGCTACATCTTCTCCGCCTTCGGGTGGGCCTATGTGCTCGGCCAGATCCCCGGTGGCTGGCTGCTCGACCGCTTCGGCTCGAAGAAGGTCTATGCGGCGAGCATCTTCACCTGGTCGGTATTCACCATGTTGCAGGGCTATATCGGTGAATTCGGCATCGGCACCGCGGTGTTCCTGCTGTTCGCCCTGAGATTCATGGTCGGCCTGGCCGAAGCGCCCTCCTTCCCCGGCAACGCCCGCATCGTCGCCGCCTGGTTTCCCACCAAGGAGCGCGGCACCGCCTCGGCCATCTTCAACTCGGCACAATACTTCGCCACCGTGCTGTTCGCGCCACTGATGGGCTGGATCGTCTATCACTTCGGCTGGCAGCATGTCTTCGTGGTAATGGGCGCCCTGGGCATCGCCTTCTCGGTGGTCTGGATGGCGGTGATCTACGGACCCCGCGAGCACCCCCGCGCCAACGCCGCCGAAATCGACTACATCGCCAGCAACGGCGGCCTGGTCGACCTGGATACCCCCGGCAAGCAGAGCGAGGGGCCGAAGTGGAGCTACATCGGCCAGTTGCTGACCAATCGCATGATGGCCGGCATCTACCTGGGTCAGTTCTGCATCAACGCCCTCACCTATTTCTTTCTCACCTGGTTCCCGGTGTACCTGGTGCAGGAGCGCGGCATGACCATCCTCAAGGCCGGCTTCATCGCCTCCCTGCCGGCGATCTGCGGCTTCATCGGCGGGGTGCTCGGCGGGGTCATCTCC
>Ga0157368_1000877_pt1 | contig 13472 bp, 14 predicted proteins | sample AttbisABBM3_FD_113146 | JGI IMG/M metagenome (GOLD analysis project Ga0157368, IMG submission 113146) | Fungus gardens microbial communities from leaf cutter ant in Botucatu, State of São Paulo, Brazil - Atta bisphaerica ABBM3 | ecosystem: Host-associated > Fungi > Mycelium > Unclassified ...
ATCAAGAGAAAGAACCTTGTATTGGGTTAACACAAGAGAACTCAATAGAGAACTCTATACAAGATTGTCTACCTTATATACTAATACCTAATGGTCCATGTGAGCTAATTCTAGCCTACCCTAAACAACCATGTGTATGCCATAAGGTCAATGTGTGTTGTACACATTGTATGATGTTATCCTTCTAGAATCTTCTATATCTTTTCCTACATCTTGTGACTTGTGACTATGTCATCTGATGTGACCTGCTATGTGATAGTGTGATCTTGTCACTCTAACCCTAACCCTAGTTCTAAAAATAGAATAAGGAAAATAAATAATAAATAAAAATAAAATAAAAAATAAAATAAAAATTATTAGAGTCTACCACTTTCAACTTTGACATTGATAGCCTACTAAGAGCTTTACTTGTTTGTGTGATTATTGGACTTTGTGTCTAGTAGTTACCACAACACTAAGTATATTTGAATCTCCCTCTTTCAAAATATAACTATATAACAAGTCTGGCTGGGTATGACAATCTTCTGTTGAAGCCAATGTTGTTCTTATTCATGTAGCACCACTTTTAGCCTATTCTCTAATCTTGTATTCCAATCTAACCTATCTTTTATGCTACTAGTGGATAATCCTGACAAGTGTAAATTGCTCTTGACAACTCTGTGTAATATTTGGACAATAAAACTTAGGTTTCTATTCTTAAATGTTTAAATTACAAAATTTCTATTTCTGGGTTTCTTCTAAAGCTTTATGTTATGATCTTAAGTTTAAAGACTTATATTAAGTAACATAAGAGAACTTAATGGAGTTTCTATTACAAACTAGTCTATCTTATATATTATAGACTGTAGCACACTACATCCAACCTACCCTAAAGTTTATGTACTGTCTATAAGGCCAATATGCTATAAACATGCTATATATAACATTATCTATTTCAAAACCTTCCATAATCTTTTCTGTATCATGTGATCATATGACTATAACATTTGTGACTGTGACATTTGATGTCACATCACACTCATCTGCCTAAGTCCAAATAAGGAAAATAGAAATAAAAACTAAAATAAAATAATAAAATAAAATAAAAGTGAAAGAAAATAAAATAAAACCAAGTCTATTATTCACAATGAATGTTGGAAGTGTTTGGGGGGGTTTCAGACAAATAAGTGGGTGTATTCGCAATTTTTCCATTATGCACTATCATACAAGATGGTAGTACAAGGGAAAGAAGCAATGATGATAACGGCGCGTGTGACAGAGTAACGTTGGCGCCACAACTGAGAATTTATTCCTCAGACTGGAATTTCACACATGTTACAATTCCCAGATTCTCCCAGTAGGCATCCACCATCCGAGTAGTCAAGAAAATGGAAAAAGGTGCTATGGGCTAGGTGTGGAACTTGTAGGACATCGTTGACATCTGTCGCAAGTGGCATCAGTTCGGTCGGCCCAGGACCTGTCCTTGTGGGAAGCTTAGCACAATCCACTATTCATCTGAGCTTGAAAGCATCGAGGAACTATGAGAGCGAAGTCTTGCAGTCTGTAGTGGGGGGAGAACTATAATCTCGCCTTCAAGTTGATCCCTAGAGTTACAACTCATGATGAAATATGACGATGGCACATTATATAGAAAAGGATTTGGAGCACTGTGATCACAGAGAATTCGTCGACAACTAGTTTGTTAGGTATTGTCATTATCACGTCACAGATCACGTGGATCACAGGACAAGACTCATTCTACTCATTCTCTTCTCTTGACAATTGTTTGTTTGTTTTATCGTCTGCATTAGGCGTCCATGGGTGATTCACCACCACTCGAAGAAGATTTCAGCGTTCTTTCCGTTGCAGATAGACTCGTACACAAGAATTGGAAGGCTCGTGTTAGCGCATATGAGTCGCTCATCAGATCTTTCCAAATGTCTGCCTCGGACACCGATCCCATATTCCATCCATACATCTCCAACTCTGATTTGCTGAAAAAAATAATCAATGACGCGAATGCAGTTGCACAAGAGAAGGGAGTCGAGTGCCTGGTTTCACTCGTCAAGTTCGCCGGTGAAACTGCAGTTAAAACAAGAGACGTCATTGTGCCTGCACTAGTGGACAAATGTTTAGGCTCGACGCGAGCAGGAACAAGAAACCACGCGCTCGAACTAGTACTACAATATGTGGAGGTTGAGAATGGTGGTGTTGGGGTCGTCGTATGTAAATGCATCGGTTGGTTGAACTTACCAGAATTAATCCGGTGCAGGAAAACGTTCTTGTAGGACTATCGTCAAAACAACCCAAAGTTGTTACGGGCTCAGTAATTGCACTGAAGGAGGCCATAAGGCAAGTGTCATCCTGCTGTCAAGAAGTTGTATATTGAAATTCTGTTAAGAAATTTCGGTCTCCAAGTTATATCACCCCAACCAATTCTGAAAGCACTGCCAAAAATTTTTGCTCATAGCGATAAAACAGTTCGCGCTGAAGGCACGAATCTCACACGCTTGTTGTATCAGTACATGGGTCCTGGCATTGAACCTTGGCTCAATGATTTAAAACCGGTTCAAATTAAAGAACTCAAAGAGGCATTTGAGAATATGGAGAATGAGGGTAGGGGTAAGGGAACGGTCAAGCCTGGAAGGATGACGAGGGTACAAACACGGGAAGCAGCAAGTCAGGTTGCGAACTCAGAGGACGAAGCAGCTCGTATGCAATCGATTTTTTGAACTTGGAGTTATGTTATTCATTCTATCTACAGCAGCTGAAGAGTTCGACCCACGTGCATTTGCTGAGGAAGTCGACATCGTACCAAAGATGGCAAAAGATTTTTACAGCAACTTGAAATCTAGCAAATGGAAGGAGCGAAAGGAGGCGTTGGATGATCTACAAACTACTATCAAGGCGATACCACGAATTAAGGACTCCCCTGAGCTCGGGGAGTTGGCAAAATCTCTGGCAACCTGTATTCATAAAGATGTTAACGTCAACTGCGTAATGGTCGCTGCCAATTGCCTGGAAGAATTGGCCAAAGGGCTATCGAGTGCGTTTGCAAAATACCGGGAATCAATTGTTCCACCTATGCTTGAGCGATTGAAGGAGAGGAAAGCCAATATTACGGATGCTATCGGAAACGCACTAGATGCAGTTTTCGAAACGGTAATTGTACCGTTTTTGTTTGCCATACTACCAATGCTAACTTAGTTCAGACGACTATCACGGAGCTTCTCTCAGATATCGAATCTGCTCTGTCAAATAAGAATCCTCAAGTGAAGGAAGGTACTCTGCGATTTTTGGCACGTTGCCTAACCACAACGAAAACGCCTGTACCCCATGCTCAGATCAAACCCTTAGCAGAGAATCTTGCGGCATTGCTCGAGGATGGCTTCGAGGGTGCTAGAAATGAGGCAGCTACTTGCCTTGGGACGCTGATGAAGATGGTGGGAGAACGGCTTCTCAATGCAGTCATGGACAATGTAGCGGATGTACGCAAGGCGAAAGTAAAGGAAGCGTTTGAAAAGGCTACAGTGAAATGCAAGGCAGGTATTGCATCTACGTCTCGTGCCCATCCCCCTGCACCTGCAGGGAAGAATACTGCGTTGGCCAAAACTAAGCATAGCATACCAAAACCTGAAGAAAGTATGTTATCTCCGCCGAGTAAGAGGCAGCCCAATACCAACCCCTTGCTTCTTGACGATGATCCACCGAAGAAACCACTCGGAAAACTCCCTGCTCGCCTTCTTGTGAGTGAGAGAACCGAATCCACTAGAAAGTGACCTTATCTCTACAGGTCAAGAAAGTGTCTCCAGAATCAGCCACGGGTGGTGCATCTTTGGCGTCTTCGGCGTCTGTTGCCAAGAAACCTCCACCATCTGTTGTCGGCAGAAAAGCTAAACCTTCACCTCCGCCTCCTGCAAGTGGTCTTGATTCTTTCAAGTACAAATACACTCCAGAGGATGCGGAGAATCTCGCCCTTGAGCTGATCCCTACCAATATTGCTGCGGATTTTGTTGATCCGAATTGGAAGATTCGACTAATTGCACTAGAAGAGATGGTCTCGTGGATTGAACGGGAGATGGAGCATCTGGATGCTGAGGTCGTTGTGCGTTTTATCGCGAAAAAGGGATGGACAGAGAAGAATTTCCAGGTTTGTTCTGATTAATCCTGACATTCATTGTACTGACACATGTCTTGAGGTGTCATCTAAAATATACGGGATTTTCACTGCCTTGGCTCAGCAGAGTTCGATGTTTGGACGATCCTGTTGTGCTCTCTGTATACCCCATTTAACGGAGAAACTTGGTGATATGAAGCTCAAAAAACCCGCTGGAGACACACTCATTGCCTTTGCCGAAAAAACATCACTTCAATTTGTCCTTAGCCAGGGTATGTTGGGGTATGCAAACATAATTTTGTCAATCTCATTTCAGGAATCAGCTTACGAACCTCTGGGTAAAACCAAAGCACCAAAAGTTCTCGCGGATGCAGTGACATGGATCAATACAGCTCTACAGGAGTTTGGAATTGTAGGTTTAACACTCAGAAATCTGATTGATTTTTTGAAGACTGCACTCGGCAATTCAAATGCCCAAGTTCGCACTAGTGCTACAAAAGCACTTGTCACCATTAAATTGTTTGCCGGATCCAGTAAGTGGCATCCAGTGTCTCCCCTTTTTCGTAAGTTGATGACCTAATCTTTAGCGATCAAGGACCTTATCGAGGACCTTAATCCTCAGTTGCTCAATACCATAATTACTGAGTTTGACAAAGTCGAAGGAACGCCCGCTCCTGAACCTACTCGTAGCTCCGCAGACCTAACGAGCACAGTAGCTACAGCAGATGGTGCAGGCAGGATAACAGCCGATACAGATCCCCTAGACGATCTGTTCCCCCGTGTGGATCTCAATGGACTACTGAAGGGGACCACTATCCTGACAGATGCAAAAAGCGATGCATGGAAAATCAAAAAGGAAGCACTTGAGGGATTACGAACGATTCTTGACCAGGGGAGTAACAGAAGATTGAAACCGAATATGGGTGAGTTATTACTTTGAAGCATAGAAGTGATCACCTTAAGGCCTTAATGGTGACAGGAGAAATCGGGCAAGTGTTGAAAACCAGAGTAGTGGACACCAACAAGGCTGTTCAGTCACTTGCACTCGATGTTGTATCTCGTATTGCGACTGGAATGGGTAAGCCATTTGAGAAGCATGTCAGACTCTTCGTTGCTCCTATTGCAACCGTTCTGGCTGATCAAAAGGTCCCTATCCGCGCTGCGGCTTTACAGACATTGACGGCTATTGCCACAGCTTCTGGTCTTGAGTCTATGGTGACTGGCATCACCACGGGCTTGGAAACACAAAATCCTCTGCAACGAGGTACATTGATGAATTGGATCGTCGATTGGTTTAAGGAGAATGAGCCGTCCCCTTCGTTTGATGTCACGAGTTGGGTGCCACTCACGTTATCGAATCTTGATGATCGTAGTGGTGATGTTCGGAAGGCTGCTCAGGCTCTTCTTCTTGCCCTTGTGAAATACACGGGGTTTGACTATGTTATGCAACAAACTAACTCTCTGAAGCCTGCCTCCCGTGCACCCGCTATCCTTCTCATCCAAGCTGTTCGACCTGCTGGCCCCGAATCGGCTGCACCGCCCCCAGCCTCCAAGCCAATGATAAAGACATCTGTCTCAGCTACCAAGAAGCCTACTACACCACCTCCAGAGCCTACTTCTGCGTCTGCCCCATCACTAACAGGGCCTAAACTCGCAAGTAAAATAGGGGGAGTTCGGCGAAAGCTTCCAACCATTGGTGCTTCACGGCCGGAATCACGGAGTGACGTAGTGCCGGAGTTCAAGTCTACAGTTGGGCCAGCTTTAGGACGACTGGGTGTCGTTTCTGAGACGTCCCAGGCGCCTGGTTCAACTTCAGGCATACCCTTCGTTAACATGAGTTCAAATGCAAAACAGTTGCGATTGGCTAAAGATGGTGCCCGTTGGGTCAACGAGGGTGGACCGCTTAGAAAGGACCTTTTAGATCTTCTCCAAGCACAGATGGAGCCACATGCTTCCAAAGACTTGATTACTCGTCTCTTCAGTCATGACCACAATGCCATCAATGACTTCATTGCCGGTCAATCAATGATAATCGACTTCTATTCAAATGCATGTGGAGTTGAGGACACAGAAGTTGTTGGACTTGCAAATTTCGATTTGCCTTTGAAATACGTTTCCGTCAGAGTACACGAATCACAGTCAAATTTGGTTTCCAAGTGCTTGGATGTGGTTGATGCCATCCTGGACTTCCTATGCAATGTCAACTACCAGATGTCAGACGGAGAAGCTTTGTGCTTTGTACCAACCCTGGTTCACAAGGTGAGCATTGAACTGGACTTGAGCGAACTTTGCCTGTTCTAACTGCAATGTCAGCTTGGAGATGCACGAGAACCCATCAGAATTCGTGTCCAGCGTATCTTCCAGATCCTCCCCAGGGTTTATCCGTTCAGCCGTGTCTTCCAAATCCTGTTGGATCAGGGAATCAAGGCCAAAGTGGCCAAAACTCGACAAGGGATGCTCGATGAACTTGCGAATATCTTGAAAAAAACAGGCATGGGTGCATGCAACCCCTCCAAAGCTTTCCCTAGCATTGCTTCTGGTTTATCAGACAAAGATTCTCAAGTACGCAAATCGACCTTGAATGTTTTGAGGTATGTCCATTCTCTTGTTTTTGATACGTCTCTAAGACAGATTACGTGCTCCAGTGAAGCTTACACGTTGGTGGGGGAGAAAGTGTGGACTTTGGTAGGATCACTTGCCCCAAAAGACAAGGCTCAACTTGAAGAGCGGTTACGCCGTATACCAGGACCCAGTTCTCACGACAGATCTGAGACATCTATCACAAATCCGGTTGTCAGCCGCTTGACTGGTGGACTCCCTCGACCAGTTAGCCCTTCATTTACAAACATGTTGCATCTTGCCCGCCCTACATCTCCTGCGGTCAGGTCGGCATCGCCCGCACCCTCTGTGACTTCACGGGCAAATTCTCCCATCCGAAGTTCCCGTCCAAATCCCTTAACGCCTGTCCCTACATCTCCCTCTAGTCGAGGTCGAGGAAAGAGTTTGCCACCGTCTAAACTTGTCCGACTTAAGAGTAATTTACCCGCAATTTCGGCGATTGCTTTAAGGGAGTCGATGTACAAAAATGCACCTGAACCATCGTCGATGGTCATGTGCCAAGAACTTCATGAGCCGGTACGACACGAGCAGCCAGAGCCCCGGACGTCGTTGGATGTCCCTGAGGATATTACACTTACGATTTCAACTATCTTGAGCAGCGACCCATCAAGAAGCGTTGATGCCTTGAAGAAGGTCCAGAAAGTCCTCGCTCCTGGTCCAGAGGCTGGTCCTTCCATTCCCCAGTATCGTGAGCTAGCCGATCACACTGAAGGTCTCATCGAGTCAATCACGCTTCAAATGGCTCATGTCTTCGAGCGGTCTGAGGAGTTAGTGACTGACGAAAATTTCCGGCTTGCAAAACATCTAATACAAACCCTCAACAATTTCTGTGATCATGGCATTCTGGCAGAGTCGCTAACTGTTGAAATTCTCACTTCTCTTCTCGAGGAGCTCACACTACGATTGTTAGAGACAGACGACAATTCCACAAAGAAGATTAAGGATCTTTCACGATTCATCAATATGATCATTCTTCGATTATTTGCTACAGGCCGTCGGATGTCAATTTTTCGGTTTGGATTCATCTTCTGCTTTACGTATACTGCCATTTACCAATCATCACAGTGCACTATTTGCTTTGCTGCTCCAAATTGTCAAACCCTTTCCAGCTAACACAACTCTCCCAGAATCCAAGGAGGCTAAAGTCGCAGAACTCGTTTTGAAATGTGTTTGGAAATTGGCTCGGAATATTCCTCAAGACCTTGTTGAGGGTCGTCTGGACCCCGTTGAATTATTTCCTTCTATTGAGCATTTTTTGCAATCTGTGCCACCTAATGAGTGGCGGGCTCGAGCGACCAATAAAGTGCCATGCGGTGATATGCCGCTCAGGACAATCAAAGTAATCATTCAGCATGTTGTTGGTGAGTTCCATAACCCCGCCTCCTGAGCTTTGCTTCTAACCTTGTTCAGGACATCATGGAGATGGCGTCTATGACTTGCTGTCAGCGTCCTTTGACGACCCATCCGCGACAATAGTTTACCCCTACGTCTATCGTATCTTGAACTCTAATTCTTCTCGTAACTCGGAGTTGGCCAATCACCGAAGCGGTGTCAGTTCTGAAGCACAAGCAAGATCGTCATCTCCAGTGTCTTCGCGGCCCATTTCTCCTCAAGATTCTGTCTCCAGTCGTCAGCGTACTAGTCACCAAACGAGCCCAACCTCGTCCTCTATGTTTTCTCCTGCAGCTGAAGAGCCTGATCCTGATGCACAGCTTCTCACAATTATTGGTCACATATCCAGTGAGACTACGGGAGCATTGCACAAAGAGGGCATCACCGAGCTGCATCATTTCCTGAAGGCCTATCCTCACAAAAAACCCCGAGTAGAAAAGATGTTGGGGTCGACCGGGCCCGCATTCCGGAAATACATCAACCGAGCCCTTGCGAGCCGCGCGGCAGAGGATCAAGAGAGAGAAGTCGCGGTTGCAGATACTCTGTCAAGTTAGTAGATCTCATTATCTGGTAAAATTTGCGCTTATCTCCCGCAAGAGTTAGAGTCCAATCGCCGTGAGCCCCAATCCCAAGCTTTCAATGAACCATCAAATCGACGAGCGAGTACTACGTCTGGTAATCCTGGTCAACAAGAAAAGTTATCGAGACTGCATGATATATTTCAATACCGTTCCAGTACATTGAGTAATGGGTCTTCTCAAGGACAGACAATATTCACTACTCAGCGAATGTCCTCGGAGCCGTGATGCCCTAGAGGATCAAGGATCAGCTTTTTCCGATCGTATGACTACATGCTACACATTTGCTATTTCACGTCGCTTGCTTATACCATGTTCGTAGCTCTACGCCTCAGCCATTGACCATTGTCGACATGACACCTTTTACGAGCCTAATGTAGAACATATTTATAATCAGACTCGGTCAGTTTGACCCAGGTTGTGGTCGAGGACCCGGCAAATGATTGCCGTCGTTAATAGCTTTCAAACAAGCATAGAATGAAAAATTTGCGAGCTGTTCCAAATTCCCTAACACTATTGTTATCAATGTGTAAACCATCTTTGAAGAGGGGATATAGAGGGGATATTAGCTATGTATAAGTATGGGCTCATTCTATGAGTAGCTTAGTTACACTTCTAGGCTTGTTAGTAACAGTTCTTATCCTATTCTGATTCCCATTGTCTTATCAGCTATTAGCAGTATCTTAAGCAAGAACTTAAGAAGCAATGTGATACCCATTGTTATAGACTGATCTGAGATCTATTATAGAAGATAGATAACACTTATACCCTCTTCTATACCTATAGCCTCTCTAATATAGATTAATCATCCTCCATTATCACAGACCACTCCAAAGCTATCCATCTTTTAATAAAGTAAACTACTCTGTAGTAGAAACTCTATCAAGTTCTCTTGTGTCCCTCAATATATGAGTACACTTTTGCCTTAATACTTGGGCCTAAGTTATAACATTCATTGTTCCATCCACATTTTCCACCAGTATTGTTACAACTTCAACCTCAAAGTGTTAAGGTAAAAGAGGAACCTTGTATTAGTTTAATACAAGAGAACTCAATGAAGTTCCTAGTACAAAGTGTCTACCTTATATATGCTAGCTAGTTGGTCTGTGCAAGACCTTATCTAACCTACCCTAATATGCACTATCCATAAGGTCAACATGTGGTGAATATACTGTATGATGTCATTGTTCCAGAACCTTCTACATTCTTCTGTATGACACATGATCACATGATCATGACTGTGACACAGTGTCATATTGTGTGACAGTTTGTGACAATCATGTGTGATATCATGCTAATCCCTGCAAGGGGATTAGTCTTACTTGAGGAGTTATAAGTATCCAGAAACTCTAGATGATATTTAGGTAAGGTATTCTACTGTTACACCACTACCATATATACTATAGTAGGATGGTCCAAGCACATAGTCTATGCACTTGACCAATCAATATCTATAACTACAATTAACTAAATAACTATAGTACTACTGTAATAGACTAGACAACAGTAATCAGAATAAGGTAGAGGCTGTTTTCAGTCCATCAGGAGCTAGTCTAGATAATGACCAGCATAAGAGTGTAACTAAGTCTCTGTCAAGTGGATTTGGACTTATAGTATTGCTAATATCTACTGATAACCTCTAACTCTAAGTTCAAAATAAGAAGAATAAATAAAAATGAAAATGAAAATGAGAAAGAATAGATCAAGTCCACTATCTTTAACTCTGACAAGTATTGCTCACTCTAGCCTATTCAACTTGAATTCCTGCTCTCTTACAAACTTAGGATCTATAAACAGCCCTATTGCTCCACTATCTAAAAGTATATCTACTACAACACCTTTATGAGTGTTTAGTTTCTTTATTCTTCATCTAAACCTTACTTGGGAATTTGTTTGTTCTTCTCACATCTCTTATTTCCTTCAATTCCTTTCTTGCTTCCTTTCATCTTTCATCTTCCTTTACTTCTCTCAATATCATCTTTTTATTGTTCTTGAGTTCTCCAACATTTGGTATACCTGTTCTCATAACCTGATTGGTCAAGACTTTGAATTTATTACTAGAGAGTCATTCTAATTCTCCTTGTTCTATTCTTTCTTTTTCTTTTTCTTTGCTTCTGTAATAGTGAACTATGTACCCAAATCCTCTATAACAAGAACATCTTCTTTCTTTGTTTATTTTCTCCTATCTTGCTATTCTCCTGATCTCTCTTTCTTCATCCACTCTCCTTACTCATTTTTCTTCTTCCATTTTCTTTCTTATCTCCTCTTTTACTGCTTCTTTCTTCTTTCTTTTCTTTTCCTCTTCCAATCTTCTTATTCTCTATATCTTTTCTTCTTTCTCTCACTTCTCCTGCTCTCTTCTTCTTTTTAACCTCATCACTTACAACAACTACTCTTCTTCCTTTGTTATTACTTGACCTAAGTCTAGGCTATTTTTTCCATCATTATTTTAGTGACTTGTCTTCTTTTTACACTATTCTGCTGACTACTGACTACTCCTTCCTATTCTAAACTAGATTGTGTTATGAACTTAGATCCTTTGAGTTGGATAAAAGCACAACTCTTGTATTAGAGTAACACAAAAGAACTCAATAGAGAGCTCTTTACAAAATAGTCTACCTTATATACTCCTACAGATGGTCTGTGCTAGCTACTGTGCACCCTACTCTAAATGACCATGTGTGAAGCATGAGGCCAACATGTGATGTCCATGTTGTATGATGTCACTTTTGCTCTAGAACCTTCTACTCTCTTCTCTTAAGTTCTGTGATCAATGTTGTGACCACACCATCAGATGTGACTGATGTGTTAGTGTGACTGATCACTTTTAACCCTAACCCCAGAGTTCTAAAAATAGAGACAATGAAAAATAAATTGAAAAGAAAATAAAAATGAGAAAGAAAATAAAAGAAACTAAGTCCACTTTCTGTAATCTTGACAGATTGGTTCAGGCAATTTATTCTTCCTGATCCCAACATTTACTGCCTTACTGCTTTACTGACTAATCAGACCTGTAAGTAGGACATGTTCTTGTGACCCTAAAATTACTGCCCAAGTCTGTGGGGTTCTAGACTTCTTGTCCAATACTACTGCTAAAGCCTACAATGTTTATTCTCTTAATCTTAGATCTTACACTATTATCAAAGCCCACAGTGTTTATTCTCCTAACCACTACTAATTCTGAGATTACTGTCTCAACCACCTTCTATTTGTTGTTAATATTGATCTCTCTTTCTTTTCAGGCTGACATTTCAGATGTTTCTGTCAAGAACATTTCTCATTATATAAGCTAATTTGGAAGATTGCAAAATATGCCATAGTTATATAGAATGCTTGTTGCTACCAGGAACCTTACTCTGTTCTCTTAGGTTCTCTTGGAGCTAAACAGTGTATTTATAGTACTTTGATAATAAAACTTATGTTCTCTTGAAATTTGTAAAAGTCTTTAAAATCCTATAGACTCTACTAGTTATCCTAATAGCAGAACAGAGTCATCTCTTAGGAACCTTAAAATATTGCAAGTCTGATGGTCTTAGATTATCCACTTTATGTCTCAACTTCTCTTTCTCTTTCTCACCTTTTGATAGATGTCTACTCCCAGTAATCATCCTATATGCTTCATCAACACCAATGAGACTCTAGAACTCCTCTAGTATTATTTACAAGAGATAGCCAAGTACTAGCACATCTCAGAACACAACAACATCCTTGCTAGTCTTATAAGCCAACTCTGAAATCTATACACTTTAATATACAATCTTGTCTCTGTACCAGTAGGTATACTTGTTACAATCTCAAGACCTTAGAGTAGGTCAAGAAAAGAAACCTTGTATAGGGTTTACACAAGAGAACTTAGCCTACTCTAAATGACCATGTGTTTTCCTTAAGGTCAATATGTGCTAAATATACTGTATAATATCATCCTTCCAGAATCTTCTATACTCTTCTATTGTGACATGTGATCATGTGACTGTGACTGATACATGACAGCATGACAGTAACATTATGCATAACCCTAACCCCAAGTTTTAAAATAGAAAATAGTAGAAAAAGGAAATAGAAGGAAATAAAAATGAGAGAGAAAATGAAAATAAGTAAAGTCTATTGCTTTTAGCTCTGACAATACTGCCTTTACTACATCATTTCTCATCAACACTTTTATACTCAGGAATTTCTTTTGTTACTCTTACCTCCATGTCCTATCCTTGCCAGACTTCAGTAGTGATTGATGAGTAGAGTGAGTCTTTCTCAACTTTTGCTTTTTATTTATCTGGCTATCTGTGGACCAATTTACCTGTGACTAAAACAAGGTTCTATATATCCTATTATTCTTTAAAAGTGATTGTGTTACAAAGTAGTCTAAGAACCTGTTTAGAAAAGAATCCAATACAAGTATTTTTCCTATTTCTACATGGTCAGATTTTGAAAAACTCTTCCACATCCAGTTCTACCTAATTAATACCACTACTAAAGCTATCAACAAGTTAGAGAGAACTACCTACTATTAAGAGAGCCATATTATAGAAAATTACCTATATGAGTTTCAAACCTTAATCTCAGAAGTTAGCTATACTATGTTGTAGCAACCACTCGTCACTCAAGGACAAATGATCTCACAACGAGCAAAGCTCTCCAATGGGCTATCAAGTAAAGAGTGAGGGAATTACAAGAAAACTCGACAAGGAGCCCTCACTGTATTGCTCCTCTATATATACTACTACATCGTGGTCCGTGCTACAACAATATGTTTACCTCATGTCCATCTACCATGCTTCTACCTCATGTCC
>Ga0157368_1000880_pt1 | contig 13441 bp, 10 predicted proteins | sample AttbisABBM3_FD_113146 | JGI IMG/M metagenome (GOLD analysis project Ga0157368, IMG submission 113146) | Fungus gardens microbial communities from leaf cutter ant in Botucatu, State of São Paulo, Brazil - Atta bisphaerica ABBM3 | ecosystem: Host-associated > Fungi > Mycelium > Unclassified ...
CACATGGTTGTTTAGGGTAGGGTGCACAGTAGTTAGCATGGACCATCTGTAGGACTATATAAGGTAGACTAGTTTGTAGAAGAGTTCTCTATCGAGTTCTCTTATGTTACTCAATACAAGAGTTGTTCTTTTATCCAACCCTAAGGAATAAGTTCATAACATAGATGTTCTCACTGGTCCTTTACTAAACTTCATAGACTTCTATTCCTAACATCCAAGAATTACCAGTATATAGAGTAACTTACTTAGCAATCTCCATTTTAGATAGCTATCCTAGATAGAATACCTAGTATATAAACTGGTAGTTTACACTGTACTAGCTTTATCCTGAAAATCAACCAAAATTGACACTCTCTTCCAGTGTTGGCAACAACACATCTTATTACTCTTAAGTAGTCCTAATCTATTAAGTTCACCAAGCCCACTTTCAAAATATATGATCAGTGTGACTGGTAGAAATATAATATATAAGCTGAAGCCAAAGATCATTCTGACTCTATCTTTTATATTCTCATATAATGTACAAATTACTTAATTTGAACTTTTAAGATGCTTCATTGGATCTTGGATAATAAGATGTAAACTATGTTTAACATGGACTTCTATTCTTGACACCTAAGTATCACTAGTAAACTAGGGTAACTTGCCTAGCAGTTCCATTCCAGATAATTATCCTAGATAGTATACCTAGTATATAAACTGGTAGTTTATACTATATTAGCTTTATTCTAAAAATTGACTAAAACTAATACTCTCTTTTAGTGTTGGCAATAACATATCTCACCATCCTCCAGCAGTCCCAATCCACTCAAGTTCACCAAGTCCTCTTCTGAAATATGCAACTAGTACGACTTGTAGAGATGCAGCACATAAGCTGAAGCCAAAAATCATTCTAATCCTGTCTTCCATATTCTTGGATAACATATAGCTAACTATTTTGTACTTCTAAGATACTCCATCAGATCTCAGATAATGAGGTGTGAACTGTGTCTAACAAACTAACAATTACTTACTAATAATAAGATTTTGTGTAGAGAGCTTAGAATGTGAGCAATATATATACAAGTAGTATTACTTGAACTGACTAACAATAGTGTACTTATATACCTACAGAATATGCATATAAATGCTATTTAGGAAGTGACATGTGTAAGCTATATGTAAGCTACACTAATACATTTATATATTAATAGATGACACATGTCCAACTCATTGTAAGTGCTATGCATTATTATCTCTCAGCATGCTGTTGATCACAGCATAAGTATCTATAAGTGGATTGTTTTATAACACCATATACATATACTTGGCTTTTACTGATGAAGTAGTGATAGTAGGTTGTTTTTGAAGGTTACAAAATAGCACCCTCAGTGATCTTGAACAGAAAACCTCCAATCCAACATCTGTTGTCCAGATCTTGAGCCCAATTTGAGTCAGTTCACCCAACCAAATCAAAGACACTTCTTCCATATCTTCCCAAAACCAACTTTAGGCATAGAGTTCCCCTCAAATATCATAAAATATGCTTAGTAGCCTGAGGGTGTGGAATACCAGAATTCCCACTGAACTGTACAATTTGACAGATGGCAAATTGAATATCAGGACAGGTTTGTGTGGTATAGAGAAGAGAACCAATAAGGAAGAGATAATGAATACCATTAGCAAACTACCTGTACTTGCTCATGTCTTCTTCAGATTGAGGGGATTGAGACAGTGAAAGAGTACCAAAGTAATTCTTGAACCAAGGAGTAGCTTTTTAACCCCTTATTTACCTCTATCCGAAGTCCTTTTTGCTACATAACCCCATATCTTAGTCGCCTTCCACCACTCGAAACCAACTGAGTTCTTTATCGCTATCAATGTTAAAGCACTTTCCTATTGACTATATCACCTTGGTGATAATCCAACTTTCCATCTGTATACAATATGTTGAAAGTGATACCCGCATCCGTATCTACTGTTCCTTTTCTATTATACTACAAGGATCTTTTGTTTGGGTCAGATGTATAGTTTGATAAACCCCGCCCTAAGAAATCATAACACTACAAGCAGGTGCCACACAATGATTGATGGGTCTCGCGATGCCGACGAAGAATAAAGAAATGGGCATGAAATTTTTTATTTATGGTTGAATGGATATAGAGAGATGCAGGGGGAAAGTATGAAGAAAAATGTGTTCCCAGTAAACATAGTCGAACGATGAAATGATAGATTTTGAGGAAGGGTATCCAAAAACGCCAATGATTGTGTCCGAGAGCTAGCGATGCAGTTGAAGCGAAAGAATAACGCAAACGACAGTGAGCAGCGACCGCATGGGGAAGAGCTGAAGGAATGTGAGGTGACATTTTCCAGACATTTTGAAACGGAGCCCAGATTTTAATAAGGGGGACGCTTAAATTCATCGCTGATATTCTGCGCCTCTTGGTCATAATTGTCTCCCTTGACATGTCCGGTTGCATCATATGCTAGATAAGGCCCTCTTTCTGTGGGGCTTTCGAGGGTCTCCATCTACACCAGTGTCATTTGGTGAGTTGGAGCTTGAAATGACGTGTCACTTGCCTGAACATGAACTCCTTCAGTTTTAGCGGAAATCTTAGGGCGCAGTCCTGCCGTTGCAGAACGGAAGGCTAGTGTGGAAGCTTCTGTTGTAGTCCTGAGATTGACATGTGAGACCAAGCGCCACTCGGTCCAAAAAAGAGGATGTAACGTACGGGAAGATCTCAGCGCCCCTGGAGGTGTATTGATTCAATCGACGGACAACTCTACAAGCAACAATCTAAATGCCTGTTAACGACGTTTTAAACATAGATAGAAATGGACAGCTACCGTTGATGCAATGGCAGCAGGGACATTGGCAATGATAGACATGACGGGATTCAAGTCGAGTAACATGAAGACCTGGGAAGAATCATTAGGTTCAACATGAAATATGCAATTATGTCTCGACGAACTGTTGCAAGGAAATTGGCTAAGAAGCTGTTGAGAGAGCCCTGTCAGAACGTACTATCAAGAACATCTCCTTGGCAAACTAACTTACGCAATAACAAAGTAAATAAGCCCATCGCCGAATATAAGTCCAACCAAACGGGATCTGCCAGTTCGAGGTGCAAGTAGCTTGTACGCAGTCAAGCACAACACAATGAAATCAAAGACCATCGAATAAATAAAGCTGATAGCCAGGATGCGGTTTTGTGTTGATGTGATGCTACAACCTTGGCCGGGAACCCAGACAGCAGTGAGCAGAACACCTGATAAAGTAAGTCTATATGCGGGAGGGAAAATGCATATACTTACCGTGGAGCAATAGAGACCAGTGGCCAAGAATAACAAGAACAAGGAATATCACGAGCCACCTGTTCTGGGACCAGACAGCCATTCTAAACAGCAATCGGCTATGGTTTGGATTAGACAAATTGGCTGCTCACGTCCGCAGGGAAAGATTAATGCTGGCCAGACCGACTGAAGCATTACCAAGGACCTGCATTGAGTGTCAACTGCTGTACAATTGAGAGACTGACGATGCATTACCTGAATATAGGTGTAAAGAACTTGGCAGTTGATAACACTAAGAAAACTAATTTAGTCTGGATGAAGTGCCGGGCGGCGAATATACTGACGTTGTCACATTAAGGGAGATGGCACTGTATTCTTGTCAGCAAGAAAAAGACGGAAAGACAAAGTTGTGACTGACATGCCGACGAGTGCAAATAAGAGACAGTAACGGTTCAGGAAATAAAAGACCTGATATGAAAGTAAGTAGAAGTTCATAAAGCGGGCGTTCTGAGCTTCATATGGACTGACCATTGGCCAGCGAAACTTCTTCTTGCCGGATATGTACTTCCAGTCAAAACGAAGAGACGTGAACCACTCCCATCTGGCAATACATGAGCATGAATAGAAACTCAGTATATATAATTCAAATATACATATAAACCCCTAGCAGTGCATGCATGAACCGGTCAAAGACGACTATATAGGACGTAAATAGCTGCCAGGACGGATAAGCTGAGGGTATACCGGCGTCCTTCTGGATCTCTTCCATTGAAGACCAGTTAACCATTGCAATGGGTTGTGGACAGGGAAGATGGCTCGAGGGGGAAGCGCAGGAGATGTGGCCGAGAAGGAGATACTTATAGAGGAGGGACATGTGATAGCTTCGACGTAAAGAAGTTCATTGCTTCTTCCCACAACCTTGCTCGCTCACACCGATCGTGGCTCCCGGCTAGATCCTGGTTTCAATAATTTCTCCTTCACTAGTATCGAAACACACTGAACCTGGAGTTTGGAGCCAGCAACGCAGGATCATTTCCAAAATGCTCTCTCCAGGTACTTCTCCACATTTTTGCCCGCCCAGCATGGGCGTGTGCAATCCTTCCACATCAACGGGGATGGCCCCAAAAGGCACCTTTGACATTACAAAAATTGTCCCGACCCGGAACTCTGGGTCATATCTTGACTCACTAGCGATCTCATATTTCTGGACGCTTGAGCTTTGACATTGCGGTCTCAGCTCCTATATCGTCAGACTTGGTCATTTCCAGAATTCAAAGCTACCAATTGCATTAATACTATGTTTTCTATGACAGCTCCGCTGTTACATGAATTCTCTCCGCCCCAGTTTACGGCTCATCAAGTTCTTCTCGCGCTTTCACATTGTCCAGTCGCCTTACAAGGAGTTTCCCGAAGTGACTTCCATGTCAAGAACGACATCAATCGATGTAATATCCTCTACTATCTCGGGTTAGTCTTGAAGCGAAAAAGAAACAGAAAAATTTCTTTGATGTGACACAGTACATCACTTTGAATGAAATTTGCAGAACACATCAAGGTCCCGCTTCGGGGAAGTCCTCTCGACTCCACCGGTCATAACCCCATTCCGACCCACTACCCCTACAGTCGTGTTGGCTCAGGGTTTACCAAGCCAGATTGCACTATGCTAACGGGATGTCCCTCATATTCTGTCAACCTAGATCCACATTTGAGATATTGAGGAATGATTAAGGAATGATGTCCGATAACTGCCACGTTCACCCATTGCTGCAGAAGCGGAGACCCACGCTCCTAAGGAACACTCACATCGATGCAATATGGCGGTACCTGACCATACGACCGCAGTAGTTGTCAACTTGATACTGATACTACTACCAATACTGTTGGATAATGCATTATTGAAATATTTAATATTGTTCACAATAAAATTGTTTATCGCTATGTCCTTATGTAATTGACTCTGGAATGGACAGCTTCTATAGTTGTCGGTCGTATCGCAGCCAGCTCTCAAAAATTGAAGCGACACATATAGCAGGTGGAGTCGAGGATGCTGGCAAACTCACAAAGAATCATTCACTTCTGCGGCGCAGGCTATTTTCAAGTCGTATTTCTGGACTTCAATGAGGAGTCCTGCATTTGCATTGACCCTACTCAGCTACGCGTCTATCTTCGAGACTAAATTCTCCCAAGGCTTCCATTCATCAAATCGTTGACGGCCTTCGTTACTCTTTATCTCAGGGTCTCTAGCCTACGGCAGAGGATACTTCTAGCATTCCCAGATTTATATCACTCTATTTATTCACTCCTGGGTGGTGGCACCCAACGCCAGGCAAACCATAGCTAACCGGTGTTCATTCCCATATTACAAAGGATCACATCGATAGTTGCACCGGATATCAAACCTGTCAATTTTTGAAACGTCGGGACGCCATCACTCACAATGACGGGACTCCGTAAGCTCGACTTCTTCTCAGGCAATAATGTTCATATCCAACTCTATACTGAATTAAAGCTCATGCGATTTCCAAGGACTACAACTATAACGTTATGTCTCCCTTCTAGATTCGGTCGGCGTCGGCAAAATTTGAATTTGAGACTTCGTACATAGTTGATCAGGGATACTCCCCTCAATTCTCACGACAGCGACAATAATCACGCAAGACGATGATGCACCCACCCACCTTCTCTTCTTGAATCTCACTCTGATCGGAAACGACATGAACTATTGAAAATTGGGATAGAAAGGATTCAGGAAATTATTGATAAGTGGACTAACCTTCCTACGTGGGCCAAACAAGATGCTGAGGAGCTATCAATGTTCACCGTGTGAAGATGAATTAATATCCCAAGGGCCTGGGCCATCTACTCTTATTAGCCATCGAGTTCATAAACTTCCTCACGGAAAGAAATGAAAGAAATGGAAGACATATGAGTTCAACATTCCTCTCCTCCTGTCTTTTGTTTAGTGGGTATTTTATTTGACTGACAGTCTGTGAACTATCACTGATCTGATTCCGTCAAATTCATCCTCTAATCGATGTGTCTCTCCTAATACGTTAGACTCGGACGACCCGAACTCTTCTTACTTGACGTCGAACGATTCCTTCAGCGACAAGAGCTGACAAAATAAAGGTCTATCCCTACCTCATTCGCTTGCCATTATTTATCGTGTTTTTCCACTCACGGGGTACCTTCAGCGTAATATAACCATACCTAAGTCGGAGAATGGCTAGTTGTTTCCTTGGTGAACAAACGAATTCGCCGAAGGAACTATCTGTATTGAAGCACATGACAACGAAATGGAATTTATCAAAAGTCAGACTTTGTTCAAGGAATTCTCCTATCGTAATCGCTACTGTCATTCTCATTGACTATACTTGCCGAAGGTTCAAATTCTAAGTATCAACGAAGAACCTCGTTCTTGTGTATGGCTTGTGTATGGCTTGTGCATGGTTGGGATATAGGACATCTGAACGGGCTCTTGTGTCCCATCATGTCTCGTTTGTCCTATTTTAGATTTCATTCTCAGAAACTCCTTTGAATTACCGTGAGTCATGTTTATTCCGGCATGGGTTACGTGTTGTTTGCTACAGCACTCATTCAAAGAGATCACTCAAAATTTATCTGCAAAGTTGAATGTAATGTTGATATACATGTTTGAATAAACTGGAGTCTATTGTGGGGCTCCGCTTCCTTGATTACACGTTATATGACGTAACTGGTCCAGACGAGCGGAGGATTAATGGCCGAGGTTAAGGCCGCAGTCACGGCTTCCTGATCCTCGGCAATCCTGTGAGTTGAACAAGGGTTCTTACACATTGAAATGCTGCCTGTACCTGATACCTGCCTTTTAAGCCATTAAGCATAAGAATATACATAAGCTGCGTCCAGATAAATACGTTAATCGCTTCATCTGCCTGAATGTTACGATAACAATATTTGCTATTTATACTATGTACATTTGTAGGGAATGTAAGGGTCGGTTATTTGGATCATAGCATATGTCCCGTCTATGAGTAATAGAAAGCGCCCCGAAACACTATCTCAGCATTTGAATGGTCAAAATTTCCCGAACTAAAGGATCAAGAAACATGGAGGGAGAGAAAATCGAAGTGTTTGCAATGCCCGAAATCCAACCAAAGCTTTAGATTTGACGCGCATTAGGGATAAACAGGAGAGTAGTTGAGGCGGATGCAATGCGGTCAAAACCCACTAAAATAGAGCCTTGAGCGAGGTTTGAGTATCTGCACGCTTTGGCTTCGGCGATTCTCAAAGGTCTCCATTCTTTTCCAGGTCAACCTCGACATCAGTGTCGCTTTCTTCGCATGGTCGCTTCATCTCGGTGGAAAAATATTCAGTATCGACTTCCTCTTCAGCGCGAGTGAAAGTTTCCATCTATAGAATTGAGTCAGAGTACGATTACAGGTAGAGGCTCTGAGTTGGAGATATATGGCCGGAGTAAGAGAAAGATGGACTTCTCCCGCAGAATCCAGGAACAAATAAGGGTATAGTACAACACATACCTGCACATGAACACCTGCCGCACCAGTATGTGCTGGTGCACGCGACGCAACTCCCCTGGTGGCGAGGGAAGCCGAAGGACCTTTGAATTGATTGCCAGCAGACTGCGAGCTGGTACTACAAATCAAAGAGTTTATCACTGTTAACCAACGGCAACCCTGCACAAAGTTGGTACATACAATACATCTGCTCCAGTCTGGGTGTAGGACGTCAGGCGGCGGACAGCACGGCATGCAACAATCTGCGGATGCAACCGTCAATTCTAGTTGGGTGCGTTTTGGATATACTCATTTACTGTTGAGCAGACTGCAGCAGGGACGTTGAAGATAACACTCATAATCTGGTTCAAATTCAATACCATAAAAACAGTGGCCAATAGATTCGCCACGAATCTAGAAGTGAAAATGTCAGTACATACAGCAAATAGGAGAACCTGAATCCGGAGAGCTGACGCACGCAAGGATGAAATAAATCAAACCATCAGTAAAGATCATTTTGGCAAGCCGACTCGTGCCTAGCATCCCAGAGCGAACACCTGAGAGCTTGTACGTGTTCAGGAGAAGGACGATGAGGTCAAATATCATGGAGTAGATGAAGATAGCAGCCAAAATACGATTATGGGTCTCGGTGATGATGCATCCGGTTCCAGAAACCCAAATAGCCTTCAGTTGGATACCTAAAGAGTCAAACCATCAGACCACGGGTGATCGGTATTTTCAGCAGCGCCACCTTGCAGGATAAGAGACCAATGTCCTAGGATCACCGTGACCAAGAAACAGACAATGTATCGGTTTTGCGCCCAAATGGCCACGCTATCCGTAAAGATTAAGTCCTTCGATCACGTCTACCACCTTGAGATCAACGCACGTTCTGATAGACAAGCTAATGCTGGCGAGGCCAACAGCAGCATCACCCGCTATTTGATTGAAGGTAAATATGGCTTGGCAATCTATTTTCCTAGCAGCTGCAGCTTCAGTGCTACACCCAGACAGTCCAAAGCAAAAGCCTGCTACTTACTCTGTCGCATCAAATGAGATGATACTTCACACTTGTGAGCTTCATCGCAACTGCCAAAAGGATTTACATACATTCCGATCAAAGCGAACAATAGTAAATATCGATTTGCGAAGTAGAAAATCTGAACTCATTGCTGAGTCTGAATCCTTTATCACCGGGATTTATGACAAGTGCATACCAATGGCCATCGGAACTTTTTCTTGCCACGCAGGAGGTCTAACTCAAAATCTAGTGAGAGAAACCATTCGTAGCTACAATGGTATTGAGATGAATAACAGTTTTTCTACTGAAGTGAGAGGATCACATACATATAGAGGCCAATTAGAGCATGCATGAACTTCGCCATGATAGCGCCTTCTTTGACTATCTCCTGGGAGGACGACCATTCGGGCATAGTGGGCGGTAGAAGGAGAAGAGGGACAAATGAAAGGAATGGAACAGAAGAGAGGACGTCAAGGGGAAGCGACTAGATTTCTACTCTTTCTGGAGGACGTGGAAAGGACGACCTTGATCATGCTCTCGGCCTTTTTCCTTAAATACCAAGCGGCAAGTCGGCGGGCCCTGACTATCCAGAAGTGAAAAGAAGCTTAGCTTCGCATGTCTGATCCAATTTGTGCAGCGCTGTTGAAAGAGAAGCCTAACCTCTGTATTTGTAACCAGCGCTTATCAGCTTCTATTCTGAATTCAAAGTCCTCAATCTCAGGGACGCTTGTTTTAGGACAAGTACTTTTTGATGTCTTTCACACCATTCCGATGCCGGACAATGTCATAGCCAATCAACCACTCACTGATATCCAGTGTCTGTGATACACTATCATTTCAGAGGCAGGTAGAGAAAGAATCACGTCAGCAAACAACCGGACAAAAGAATGGGACTACAGGAAAGAGGTAGGGGGAACGCTACGGCCGCCTAGTGTCCAAAGTCTTGATATATACCGCCTGAGAAAAGACTGATTATGTGCGGCTTTTACGGTGATGACAAAAGGCACCTTCGTTTAACAACTGTTTCCCATCAACTGGCAAGCGAATAAACTCACAGACAAAGAATAAATACGAAAACCCGTAGCACTTACTTTTATTGTGGCAAATTTCGCTGCATATTTGTCATTTACAACAGTAGGCACGAAGCACCTTGGGAAGAATTATACAAACACTTGTATGTCCACGAAGCTTACGGAAGTTCTAGCTGCGACGCAAGCTTGTCTTGTTTCAATGCAATCACGACTTGAGGTATCGTGGTGAGTCCACAATAATTTCGGTTGCATCAAATCATCGTTTTGCAGCTAGATTGTGGCGCATCCTACGGAGTCCCATAGGAAGTAGTTGATTTTCGTCCTGATATAATCAAGGTTCTGGTGCCATTAATCAACAAGTAACTTTGGGCAAATGAGAGGATATTTGAGTCTATTATATGCCAGGGGCCAACCATTAGTCCATTGACCCTTTCTAGCATTGTTTATAGGCACATCGGTTTTTCGGCTTGGACATCGACTGTAATATCACGTTCCATCGCCTCCTTATAAAAGAAAGGACAACTTGAACGGCCCCAGGGAAATGTCCATGAAGTCCAGTTAGCTTCAATATAACCCATTGATACAGAGAATACCTAGTGAGACTTTCGAAGGACTCCAGACTCGTTACCAGTCATCATGACTAGTTGGTTACGTGTGATCATTGCCCGGCCATTGTCCCAACTTGGCGAGAATTGAATGGCAATTCTATTCACGAAGATCCTTCCACTCAAGCAACCGTATGTTAAATGTTGGTTGGCAGCACATATGGAAACAAATGATAAATAATCCTGAGAGGACAATTAGAATTATCTTACACTCTTATTCTCATATTACGCTCTTATTCAGTGTTTGTGAGAGGTCAGTCAACGACAATGAATGCTGTCGGATGGCGGAGCAATGTACTTTCATCGGAGAACATCACGATCCCTTGTCGTTGAGATGGATAAAGTCGACTCTGTCAATGTTTTTTCGCTCCTAGTCCCATACTGGCTTAGCGAAAGGGCCAACCATGTTCTATAGTTATAGTATCGGAGAGGAGAAATTGAGTGTGTTTCTGAGATAAAGACCAATGAAACTGCCATCTTCAATTCTTCAATAACAGTGAACCAAGCAGCCTGTTTCAGACGACTAGGTTATACTCCAAGGATATTTGCTCAGCCTGAGTAGCACTGGATAAGTGCCGGACTTCGAATGCAGAGGAAGACACAGGTAGTACGGAGGCGGGTATTTCGATTTCAGCTGAGTGATGGTGATCCATCCTTAGATATTGAACATTAACATTCAGGCTTCCGGATCTGTTGGTATCTAGAATAGTACTCTTGGTGCAGGCATCAACCATCGAATCACATTGTCAAGTTATTTCCGACTCACCCGTCCAATTTTCGAGTCTTTGGGTGGGTTCTAGAGAAGGAATGCAGCGATCCATGGCAATGATTATCGGTCGCCACTGGAAGAATGCAAGATTTGGTCGTAGGTGAGTTGACATCCGGGACAGAAGAAAGAATCCGTTGTATAACATGATTCTGTAGAAGGCGAATTCGCAGACCTATTCGACACCAGCATCTTGACAATCAAACAATGAAGAATCTCCTTTGGCATGAACCTTGATATCCCAGCGATATGTGGATCATGATTCTTGATTCTGCATTGGAAAGCAGAAGGAATCTCGGGTAGTATTTGGCTCGTGATACCAGCTGTTTTGGATTCTCAGATAGTCTACTTTCAAAATCTGGTGAGTGTATGTTGGACTGTACAAATGTCTGACTGCTCAACTCAGGCTCATTGTGAGGGTTGTGATCATAAAGTCATCTTCGAGAGTCGTAAACGAAGCGAATTGAATGTATACTCAGCAAACTGTTTTTATGAATATTCCGGCTAACCCACTCCTTCTACTCTTCAGATAGGACCACTTGGATATTTGGAATGGCATCTGCAATGGAAAGCAACTGACCAGGTCACTGACAATTGTACAAGAAATGTTCTCCACCTAGCCTAGAAGTACATGCTGAGTGAAGAATCCTATCCGATACGGTACGCTCACTTGGGAATCTCAACGGGACCTGGAAGTCGGCGCTAAAAAGGTGCAGATTGAAGAACCATGAATTGAAAATATACCCTCTGACGAACCTCAATCTTGGTTTTTTCTCAGCATGATCAGAAACAAACGCGCTTTCATCATCCAGGCACTTGAGCCCCATCTGTCTACCTGAACGGACCAAGTTTGAAAGCAGATGGCTGGCCAGCAGGCTGCCAGCTGTCCCAGGATATAAGTTGACAATTCAGATTTGGTTTTTGATTTGAGTTGGTATAAGGTATAGCAACTTATAGCCATTCTTTTCGGGGCTTCATCTGAATGATAATACAAGAGAATGCTCTGGGGTCTTCTGTCAAGTGGCCAAAATTTGAAATGTAAGTCATCGGGATAAGTAATGCAGAGATTAAATTTCTACAAGGAGTCTCTGCTAAATTAGAGTCCTATATATACTAAATACATCTGGTCTGTGCTACAACCTTATGTCTGCCTCATTTCTTACTCAAGGCCACCATGTTGTATACATATGCTCTAATGTTATCTTCTAGATCTTTCTACTATGTTCCAGGCTTATGACATTACATCATGTGACATGTCATGTGACTGTGACGTCACATGCCTCTTCATCATCACTAAAAAGAAAAAGAAAAAGAAATTCAAAAGAAAAGAAATATAAAATCAAGAAAAATAGATAAAAGGAAAAGAAAAATGTTAGTGTCCAAAGCGTTCCATAACATAGAACAGAGATAGAAAATAGAAAAATACAGTCAATAGTAGGAAGGTTGGAGAAAACAAAAAAAGAGATAAGTTTTGAGAAAGCAAGTTTTTGAAAATATTGAAAATATTGAGAGTTAGTATTTGACAAGAACTCCAATAAATTACCACTGAAAAGACTATGAAATTTGTCACATACTGTAAGAGGACTAGTTCTTCTAAACTCTTTCTCTTTCATGTTTTTTTAGCTGATCCATGATCCATGATCCTTTTCTACATCTACACTTATCCATTCTGGATCTTTTCAAATTACACATCAATACTCCCAACTATCTGGATATAATGCTTTTCTGCACTCTTCTGCTCTTCTATAACACTTTGTGGTCTTTCAAAGTCTTCCAGCATCATCTGTACATCTACCTATTTGCTTTTTTGTGCTCCAGAAGTACTTGTTAAGCATTCTAGCTATCACAAACTTTATTCAGCTTGTATCTCCACAACCAGTGGATTGATTTTCACAAACTAAGTTGCGTTGGAAAGCCCCAAATGAGGGCTATCTGCATGTATGTGGGATGTACAAAAGCAACAACAAATAATTGAGATATCAGACCATCAGTAGCTGTAAAAGCTTTGTCTGCTAATATCTCACAAACGGCTGAACGGATTCACATGATTGAACTTGCATTGGAAAGTGCTCATCAATCTGTTTACAATGATATATGATGCATATTAAAGCAATAAGTATTGGTAGAGATACAAGCATATCAATATAGTGACATAATTAGTTACCTTCTAAAATTAGCCTGACATCTGCTATGACAGATGACAGCTCCCATCAGGTATGAGTTTTGATCATGTGATGGCAACAGCTTGC